>VFQN01004795.1_pt1 | contig 17368 bp, 25 predicted proteins | sample 3512371 | NCBI WGS metagenome assembly VFQN01 (sample SAMN10412370, study PRJNA504923) | tailings metagenome | isolation source: Replicate 2 from Balatoc abandoned mine | place: Philippines: Itogon, Benguet | collected 2017-08-28 | reverse complement strand
TAGGTTGTAAACAACATATAAGAAGCTATGGTACACGCAAATAGCCCACGTTATCCACGTTACATTTGAAACGCCGGGGGTCCCCCTTGACGTTCACGTTACCAGCCACGTTACCGCCTGTAACGTAACGTGAACGGAACGTGGGATAACGGCACGTGTGACCCCGACCCACGTTACGTTACCTCGGTAACGTAACGGCAACGTGACGTCGTGTGACCGCTACCTAACCGGTGGCAGGGTCAGGAACCATCGTTCGTTGGCTATCGGTAGGTCCTCCGGGTGTTCATCTATGTTCCAGGATTGCGGAACGTGCAGTCACATGCGGTGCTAGTACCGGTAATAGCTTGACTGAGTGGCAACTCCGTCCACGTGCGCAGGGCACTACAGCGGGCTGCATCCAACCAGCTGGTGGACCCCACGTCCCCCACCGCGGCGCGTGAGGGCACCGCAGCTGCGGAAGGCGCAGGGGCTGCAGAGGCGAGCGCAGGTGCCGCCGCGGAGGGGGGGCAGACGGCGGGAGGGGACGACGGCGCGTCCACCGCTGCGGACGCCGCCGCTGCCGCAGCGTCGACAGCAGCGCAGCCTGGTGGTGGTGCGGGTGGCAGGCGGATAGTGTGGAACCCTAAGGAGCTGCCGCCGGTAGCTGCCGCTGCAGGCAGGCAGCAGACGCCGCCGCCAGCAGCGGCGGCGGCGGCTGCGACGGCGGCCGGCGGCAGCGCGGCTCCCGCCGCCAAGCGCGCGCGGACCTCCGCCCCAGCGGCGGTACCGGCGATGTCCCACTCGGACCCGGATCAGGTTGATGCTGGAGAGCTTGAAGCTAACCCTGACGGGGACGGCCTTGACGCTCATATGGAGGAGCTGGATGATGGGGGCCTGGGGGTAGAGGAGGAATACGTGGAGGAGCAGGAGCAGGAGGCAGCGGAGGCGGGCGCGGGCGCGGGCGGGGGAGAGCCCCGGCAGCAGGAGGGCAATGGGGCACGGAAGCGGCCCGCGGCGGGGGCAGGGCTGCCTGGCCCGCGGGCAGGGCGGCTGCTTGGGGCTGCTCTGGCTGGGGCAGCTGGGGGCGTGGGTGCGGGCTCGGGGGCAGGCAGGGGGAGACAGCGGGCGCCCCTGATGGTGGGGGCGGGAGAGGGGCCGTCCGGGTCGGGGGTGAGAGATGCGGAAGGGGAAGGAGGCGTGGGGACGGAGCTGAGGGGCGGGCAGGAGCGGGCAGGGTTAGCTGCGGCTGCAGGGCGGAGCCGGCCGGCGTCGGCGCCGGCGAGGGGTGGAGCAGCGGGTGTGGGCGGGCTGGGGAGCCCTGCCAGCAAGCTGTTTGGGGCGGCTGTGAGGCAGCTGCAGCGCACACAGCCGCAGTAGTGGGCCGCAGGGCATGGGGGAATGCCGAGTTGCCGGCATGCGCATGCGGTGTAGGGCGGTTACCGTACATTCTACCCGTACGTTGGCATCGGCTCTTGCGTCTTGGTGCCAACGGCAAGGCCCAGTCCAGCCATGTTTCCGCTCATCGTCCAGCCGTGCCCAGCCCACTTTCCAGTGTTCGCTGTACCCGCCTTGTGTGGTGCTTGCAATGCGCCGAGGCACCATGAAATACACATGAAGAGACGGTCAGTATGCAACACCCAACGTCTTGGGCGACAGCAACGCCCGGATACCAAACCAGCACTGCACTCAACCGGCCCCCAACGGATTCCCAACGGCCAACACTGCCGCCAACCCTCCATTCAACAACCAACCAGCCAATGGATTCTGTCAGATTCTGTCAACCATCGAAACACGCAGTCCCGTGTACGTCCATGAGCCTGTGGCAAGCAGGTGCGTTGCTCCTGCACGACCCGCTGCTACAGCTTCTTGAAGTTGTACCGGTATGCCTTCAGCCGCAGGATCTGCAACCAGCAGCCAGTGAGAGCAGCAGGAGGACGTTACGCGTGTGCAATACCCTAGCCGGACAGGCACGTGTCACAGAGCGTATGGATAGCAGCGAGCGGCCTCCAAAGCGTGCCCTGCACGGCCTTCCTAATACAGTTACAGTTACAGACCTCCATGGGGTACGTCCGGAGAGCCAGGGGGCCATAAGGACGAATAGTGCGGCATAGTAAAAAGTGTGCGGGAGGACGGGGCTTAGCCGCCACTACCCACCTGATAGAGTACGGTAACAGCATCCCAAACCGCTTCAACTACTGACGCAGTCCCGTGGGTCGGCCCCAACCTACCTCCTTTTCGGTGTCGGCCAGTAGCGATGACACGTACACGCACGCGCCGCTGGCCGCCAGCGGCCCCAGGGGGAGCCACACCAGCTCCCACTTGGCCCCGTGCTGCATGGGTCCAGGTGCAAGGGCAGCAGTGTCTTAACACACCGGCACACCGCGTGTTGCCTGTCCGCTCGGATCCGGGTGCAAGGCCCTGGCCCCAGGGGGAGCCACACCAGCTCCCACTTGGCCCCGTGCTGCATGGGTCCAGGTGCAAGGGCGGCAGTGTCTTAACACACCGGCACACCGCTTCGTGCCTGTCTACTCGACTCCGGGTGCAAGGCCCCGCCTCCAGGCGTTACTCGTTCGGCTAAATAGCTAGCACGCGTCCAGGACAGCCACTGTGCGTGCCGTACTAGCCAACCAGCGTGCCTCCCTCCCTCAAGGAGCAACACAGCAGATGCCACACATGCTCTCCCTGCGTGCATCGATCGTCTCCCTACCCCTGCCCCTACCTCGTATCCGTGCTTCTGTACCATCCGCGTCAGCGCCCCGCCCCAGTACACTGCGCCCGCCAGGCCGCCCGCCATCCCCAGCAGTAGGAGCAGCCGCGAGCGCAGCGCCGCAGGCATGCATCCCACGTCCTGGCGGCCTGCGAGTTGCAGCAGCAACGGCCCAGCGCCGGCACGCACATTCGACAGCATTAGAGGCACCCTGCACACCCCTGGCCCCCACGACAAGCTGATAGGCATGTACGGCATTCAGCCCACGTCCTGGCGGCCTGCGAAAACGCAGCAGCACGACGGAGAGCTTGAAACACATGCACAGCCGCCTGGCCCCCACGGCAAGCTGAGAGACAGGCACGCTTATATGTCAGCCTTCTAGTCAGGAAAAAGCGCGCACGTCCGCGCACGTCAAGGTGTGTGCAGGAACACCTTTGGAAGGCCGTGCCGTACCGCGTTGCACGTGGAAACGCTGGGCTGCAGCAATTGCATAGCTCGTGTGTGGCACAGGTGTGGCAAAGCAGTACTGTGTAGGGGCTTCTGGCCCCTCCCGCCCACCTTTCTGCGGCATGTCGGCCAGCAGCCCTGCGGCGGACAGCGCCAGTGCCGCCCCCTGCAGTAGCAACACCGCCGCCACGGCGCGCTCCCCCGTCACACTGCGCAATTCGCCCGTGTAGCGCTGCAACAGGCACAAGGCCATGCATTTGAAGTTACTATCATTCCATATGAAAGAAAAGCCAGTCACAGGGCACAATGGCATCACCAGCACCGCAGCACAATGTCGGTGGCCGGCATCGTGTTGGTCGTTGTTTGCCGGCCATGCACGTGGGTTCGCTTGGGGGTCAGGTTGTGGGGAGGCGTGTGGACGAAGCTGGTGTGCGGCTGGGTGCCGGAAAGCGGGGCTGCCGGGGTAGGAGGTAGCTACGAGGCAAGAGCAGTCATGTGAGGAAATGGGCCTTTACAGTCTGCTGCTGATGGAGAACGACTGCAGGTGATGATCAAGTACTCGGGGAGGTCCGACAGGGCACGCTCCAACCCGCCAAACCTAAACTGAATGCGTCTTTGCTAGCCAGATGCACCGGCGCATTACGTCCACTTGCCACCACCCCGCCCCACGTACCACGCCGAACGGCTCCCGTATCTGCTGTACGCCAGCGTATAGGAAGAACGCCGCTAGCAGGAGTGAGCCTATCCCGAATACGGGCTGTGGGGTTGGGAGGCACGGCCGGGGGAGGGAGCAGCCGTATGAGCGTCAGCCCGCGGCATACAGTGCTTGTCAACCAGTGCAACAGGGGCACGCCTGCAGATGGTGAGATATAGCCCCCCATCCATTGATGATGTGTACGTGCGATGACATCATTGGGGTGGCAGGTGGGCACTGCGGGAATGAGGGTGCCCGCCCTTGTCCCCAGGTGGCAGCCCAACACTGCCCCCACCTCACCCGCCATGTACGCTGCTGTTGTGTCGAGAGCTGAACGAACTCCCGAATGACCTCCTCCTGCGGGAAATTCAAGTTATGTGGGTTTGGCAATGGCGTCCGAGGGTCTAATCTACTTTGGCGCGCCAACGAGGCCAGCGCAGGGGCCCAGGGGCTGCAGAGGCCAGCACAAGGTCGGCAAAACTCTTCGTGGCGCCACACGGCGAGCAGCTGGCGCCAAGCTGTTGTCATTCATAACATCTGAGAATATGTCATAATGGTTCCGTGGTTGTCTACCTGCTCTGCCACGTCCAAAGGTTCCGATTGCGCTCCATCCTTTCCAAGAAGCGTGTCAACGGCACTGCTGGCACTAGGAGGCGATGGTGCGCTTATTAGTGTCGTCCTTTGCCTGACTTTGGTTTGGGGCATCTTGCGGGGTTATGGTTGCTGCTATTGGCAGGACTTCAAAGAGCCGGGCTGCGGTCAGCTGCGCTATTTGCCGGCCGAAGACGAGTTGAAGTGCAGCTGAAGGCGCCCTATAAAACAATAGTAGAAGTCATCGTAGGTGAGCACAGGAAATACCCTGCGGCAGTTCCATCCTTGGGCAGCGGAGCTGCTGCTGGAAGCTGACACGTGCGCGTGGACGTGGCGAGGTCATCGTGCTGCTGCTGCCACCTTCCAATGCCTGTGGGCTACGCCTGTGGGCTACCATGCAGACAACCCCACATCCTACACAAATCCTTGGAGTAGCGTCCAGTAGCGGTGTGCTTTAGTCCGTGCATTAAGCATACGTTACACGACTTGTTGTCCAGCCGTTCCAACACTCAAGCCACCTGACCAGCCCGGCACGCAGGCACACACACTGTACCGTACACCAAATCCATGCACTCTAGCAAGCAGCACGGCCCGTGTTACACTGTGCAGGTTGTGAGGAGCAACGTTTTAGTCCACGGCACGCACAAACAAAGCCGAAAAATACTACAACGTCATGATACGTGATAAAGCACAGCACCACGGCAACCAGCTCTTGCATGTGCTTGTCTATGTCTTCCTGAGATCCTTGCTGCACCTGGCCGTGCCTGACATGTCGTGCTTATCGTTCCACACCTAGGCCTCAATACGTCAGCAGCCCCGTGTGAGAAGTCATTGACAGTAGCAACGCACGTGTGCTAGGCAGCCACAGGCACGTCGTCCAACCTGGCAACTCAGAACAGTGGATCTCCTCATGAATGATGACTGACGTCATGTCCGCACTGCCGCCCACAGCCCTTATACAAGCAGCGTAGCCGGGGAGCGCCCGTATGCCTGACGCGATTAAGTTCCGCATGAGAGTCCCAGCATCATTTAGTAAACCACGTAGGCTATGCGACCATGCCGGCATGGTTACGCCCCGGGAGCCAAGACAAAATACCTAGCGCTCTATGCGACGCCGGACGCTATCAATACTGCGTATCGCTTCTCCGCGCGCTTTCGTGCGCATGCATGCACGTTCACAGCTTGTACCCAGGTATACTGCACGCCTGTAGTCGGTCACTATGCAGCTATCGTCTCCGTCACGTCCTTGTGGTGCGTACCGTAGCAGTCGTACTACCGTTCAAACCGTGTGCAGTGGGTGTGTTAATAACGGCCCCTGCAACTATGTGCATGGCCGAATCGCATTATGCCCCAGTAGCAACCACGCTCCTTACGCTGCCGCCTTGCTATCCTCCGCCTCCTCCTCAGCCGTGCCCGCAGGCCCCTCCGCCTTCCCCTGCCCCTCCCCCTCCGCCCCAGGCACCACAGCCTCCGCCGCCGGCGCCGCCACCTCCCCCCTGGTCGACGTCGCCGCATCTGTCCCTACCGACGCGCTCTCCGCCACCGCCGCCGCAGCCGCAGCCGCCGCCACCTCCACCGGAACCGCCGGCGGCGGCGCCGCCACCGCGCCCGCCGCCGCCGCTGCCGCCGCCACGCCCGCCAGCCTCCCCTTGGGGCTGTTCCACGGCACCGTGCCTGGCGCAGGCAGCCCAGTGGTCCCGGGCGACTTGGGCAGTGGCGAGGTCTGCAGGATGCTGGGCGACGGGATGCTGCTGCGCAGGCGCGCGCTGGATGGCCGGCCCGCAGGGCCGGGGCTGGCGGGGCGGGCAGCGCCCGTGGGGGCGGGGCTGGCGGGGCGCGCAGCACCCCCTGGGGCGGGGCTGGAGGGGCGCACAGCGCGCCCTGGGGCCGGGCTGGAGGGCCGCGCAGCGCCCCCGGGCGCCGGGCTTGCCGGCCGCGCGCTCCGTGCAGCTGGCCCAGGCGACGCCGGCCGAACCGACCCACGGTTCGGCGCAGGGCTCGCGGGTCGGCCGCCAGGGGCCGGACTGGCCGGCCGGAAGGACCGCGTCGGGGTGGATGTCGCAGTGGGGTCTGCCGCACTGCCGGTAGCCGCCGGGGGTGTGGGGATGCCGCCGCCGGTGCTGCTGCGCACGGCCGAGCCGCGCGGGGCGGACAGCGGCCGGCGCATGGGGGAGGCGCGCGCGGAGCCGGGCCGCTCGCCGGGGGTGGTGGCACCAGGGGCGCCTGGGGGCTGCGTGGCGATGCGCTTGTACTGCTCCTTGAGCTCGTGGGACACAGCCTGGGGGTGCCACAGCGGATCGGCCACGTTACTAAGGCACACACGGGTCCGCAGAACTGCAGGGAAACGCAGAAAACGTGCCCCAAACCCAACGCCGATGCGTCAGGGTGCATGCCGACAGTCCCTGCATGGCCCCCGCTGGCATGGGGCAGGGCCGGGCGGCACAGTGCAGCCGCCTGAACGTAACAGCTGCTGGCATCTGTGCCACATTCAACCAACAGCCAACCTACCAGCTCCTTCTGCAGGCCCGCGATGCGGTCCTGCAGGCGCGTAGTCTCCCCAGTCATGAACCGCATCTCCTCAATGTGCCGCGTCACGTGCACCGTGCCCTCGTCCCTGGGGCCTGAGGGGAACGAGCACCGGCACCGGTAGCCGCATTAGGCTCAGGAAGTTCTGACACGGTGGCGGACGTAAACAGCTCGTGGCCGTACCATGCCCGTCCACTCCACAGCGCCAACCCAGAATCCGTACGCACGCACGCTCGCACCAGGGCTTGCTTTGCTCCTCGCACAACAATAGAATCAATATTTCAGGTCCACGAGGCATACGCCCTTTCCGGCCACCCACCGGCCTTGACCTCCGCAACGGCCACGCGCTTGGCCACCGCGCTGGTGCGCGCCAGCTGCGTGGACAGCACGCCCACCTCCGTGTCTAAGGCTGCGTTGCGCAGCTCGGCAGCCTGCACAGTACAGCAACAAGGCATGCAAGCAACAGCAGCCCGGCACACGGGTAATGGCTCATCCACAGTTGGCATGCTCTAGTCCATGCCGTGGCGGTCCCCCTCCCCCACATTCGGCAGGGAATCACGCGCATGGGCGTGTGTACGCTACACAACGGGCTGGAGTACCACGGCATGAAGCGTGGGTGCGGGACGTGGGGTGCATTTTGGTCCAGTCTGCACGGAAGCCGCGCCGTTGTTGGACGGAACTTGGCCACGCAGGTGGGTAGGTGCGTTGTGCCCCAGGCGCCTGCGACGCTGCGCAGGTGGGTAGGTGCGTTGTGCCCTCGGCGCCCAGCGCATCTCGCCACACACGCGAGAAAGAACGTGCACCTCGGGGTAAATGGGCAAGAGGAAGTGGGACGTGGGACGCGCAGAGGGCCATGGGCACCGCATGCAGCACGCACCCGCAGCGCCGCTCCAGTCCTGGCGGCCGCCTCTTGCAGCGACCCAATGGTGTCCCTCGCCTTGTCCAGCTCATGCTGCAGCCGGGCCTTGTCAGCATCGCGCGCCCGGATGGCGATGTCCGCCTGCTTGAGCTGCGGGACAAAGGAAGGAGGGGTGCAGCAGGGACAGGACTGGCGTTAGGTGGGTTAGGACGGCAGGGGTACACGCAGACAGGGAGGGCCTGTCGGGTACCGTAGTTGGTACAACCTGTGTCGCCCCTCGCCCGGCAGTGTGATGGTGGTGGCTCGGGCCAGTACCACCACGGATGTGTTGCCTTTGCAGCTCCCTCGTGATTGACTAAAACACGCTGCACGACCTCCGTGTTCGTGGGCCAGGCGTGTGCGTGTGTATTACCGACCTGCTGCTTGAGGTCCTCGATGTTCTTCTGCGCCTCCAGCAGCTTGTTCTCCAGCTCCAGGGAACGCTTGTGGTGCCCGTCGGCCTCGTCAGCCTGCGGGCCGGGGGGCGGGTGCGATAGGGTAACGATATGCTGCTGTGCCAGTGCGGCGGCAAGCCCACGGCAGTGCGTGGCTGGCTGCCGCTTAATGCAGGTCTGCAGCAAATCGCAGGGCCCCCTTAACCGCGTAACCAAGCAGTAACACTTGACATGTAAGTCAGATTCGCAGGATTGCACATGCGGCCCCGCTTCCTGCACGCACCTTCTTCTCCAGGATGGTTATGAGCTTCTCCTTGCCGCGCAGCACGTTCTCCAGCGCCTGGGTTTGTGAAACACAGTACAGACACGTTAAAGTACCGGTATAGGGATGATATTCTCCTTGGCCCACTACGCACATGCAGCCGAGCAGCCAGGTCCAGTCCATTAAGCAAGCAAGGTGCTCTTACCAGCAGCAACAACCAACGATTGGTTTGTGTACACAGGGATTGGCTGTGGACTGCTCACCGCCACACTCGCCAACAACGAACGCAACCCAGGAGAAAACAGGGCCCGGACGCTGCTCATTACGTCATCGTAAACGGTCAGCCTGCCCTCCCCATCCCTGGGTTCGCCCTGCACCCACCCTGACGTTGCCCCCCTGCTTGTCTCCGTCCATCCGTGCCAGCCGCAGTTCAGCCTGCAGGGCGGCCATGGTGGTCAGTATTCAGGTACTTATCGGCCAGGCCAATAATAATCATTAATTAGCCATCTATCGGCCTCCAGGACAGGTATGGCCCCATGGCCAGACAGCAGGCGGCGCAGGTCCGTTCTGAATGTTGCCCCCAGGGTTTCCACGACCTGCAACGTTGCCATGTAGTCGTTGGTGGGCAGCGGTTGGGCGGTGCCGCCAGAGGCGAGGCCCGGAGGGGGCGTGGCGCTCCCCGACGCGCCGCCGTTCATGGACGCCTGGACGGGGCGTTCCGCGGGGCGTCGCATGGCACGCAAAGTAAGAGGCAGTGAGTCAGTTCCAGCTTCAGAGTACGGCAGGTCGGCAGAGCGTCGGCAGCGCCAGGCAGCAGCACGAGGTTGCGGTGTGAGGCAGCCAATTTTCCGCGACGGGGAGGGAAAGGAAAGGAGGAGGCACGCGGCGTCGTTGGGCTGGAATGGAGACGTGCAGAATGCCCGTGCCCGCCCTGCCCCGCGCACCCGCAGGGAGGTGCTGCCGTTCGGTGGCTTGTCCAGCTGCATGGACTGGCTGAGCAGGTGCTGCTTGTCGCTCTGGCGCACCAGCCCGGCAAGCTGCGTCTCCATCTTGCGCTGCGGTGCGGGACAAACGTGTGTTACCCATACAAAGGGAGGAGTGAAGGGGAGGCTAGTTGCTGCAGGTTGCCGTGACCGATGGGGCAGGATGTGGGTTGTTGGTGGTGTCACCCAGCGGCAGCAGGGAGGTGTGGAACCTCGAAAACAATGCCTTATGCTTGGCTCCCCTTGGTGCCCATGACCCCTGCCCTACCTTCTCCGTCTTCAGGGTGGCCAGCTCCTTAGCCAGGCTGGCAAACTCCCTGCGTGCACACGGTATCACATGCCGAGCTTGTTACCCCCTGTGTCGCCCCGCAACGTGCAGGGCTTGTTGCATGTAGCGGACAGCGCTGTACGGTCCGCGGCCCCTCCACCACAATGGCGCGGCTCCCTGGAATGGCACCAGCTGCGTGTTGGCCGCTGGGCCTAGCTTGGTTGATCATTATGCCACCAGACTAGCAGTCTCATGCTATGGGCCTCCCTGCAGTGGCGCACAATACGCGTGCAGTATGCTGTGCGTGTTGTGCCTTCACGACTTTGTGTTTAGCCGGGTTATTATGCTGTGCGTGTGCTCACCCGTCCATTGCCAAGCTGTGCTCCTTTGCCACGCGTAGCTCCGACTCCTTCTGGCCGATGGCTCTGGAACAGGAATAGAAGGCGACGGGTGGAGGGTTGATACCAGGCGTGGAACCGTACAGCCAATCTAGCATACACGTGAACATGGCCGTGTTTAAACTCATACAGGGAGGTACCTGCACTCCGTTGGTGTTGGCATATCCCTGCCAGCATCGTTGAGGTCCCTCCCACGGTTTTTCAAGACCAGGGGCTCAGCGCAGTGGCCGTGGGTTAAAGAGTGCACCACAAGAGCCGTACCTGTCCTTAGCAACCACCAGGGCTCGCTGGGCCCCCATCTCCCGCTTCAGCTCATCGAGCTCCCGTTCCTTCACCTTCAGGGCGTTCTGCAGGCTGTTGTGGGCATCCCAGGCATGCATGGGTGGTTACTTAGTGCTACCTAAAGGGGGCTCCGTTGCTCAATCTTATCGCCAATGCGTTTGTACATGCAATGCAGGTGCAAATAGAGCTGAGCAAGTGCATGTTCCATTGTGGGACAAAGTGTCGTTGTTTGCAGCGCTTTTTGGGTTCCTCAACGTACCGAAGGACCTCGGGGCTCGCGGAGCCTGGGCGCATAGGTTGATCAACTTTAGATTCCATAACAGCGGTCTTTACGTTAGCATCCTGTGTAGGCCCCGCGTCGTCGGTCTGGGCGGGAGCAGCGCTTTAGCAGTGAGTTTGACTCCCCTTGCATTTCAGCCGTGGCGTAAGCTTTACACAAGAGCTTATCATACCATGTTAGGCTAATGACTGCTGACAAAGTTTTGAAGGTCAGCTCAAGCGTCAAGGCGCAACTGGCTTCACAAGCTCAGCAGTTCCTGTGAGGTAGCGTGCAATTCTCAACTGTACAGTAGAGCGCAATTGAGTAACTCGTTAAAGGTAAAGCATGCTGCTTTCCAGGCTGGTTTCGTTGTCGTTTTTGCCGTTGTCGCTCGCGCACCAACTGCCCTCTTGTGAGCTACTCACTTGAGCCGCCAGAATGCGCCAGTTTTATACTTCCTGTGCCTTCCTTACAGTGGCTGGAGGCTGCTATATGCACTAGACGGTAGACAGTAGTCATGCATCTTGCACTCACCTAGTTTAAGCACTATTGCACCAACATGCAGTAGGTGTCCTATACACGGAAATGGTGCCACCAAGGGAACCCCCGCCCTTGCCCCTAAGGGGTTCCTTAGGGGGGCAGCAGCAGCAAAATCTAGCCACAGGCAGCGCTGCGAGCCCTCCCAGTTCGATGGACGATAGTTTAACACCTGAGCGGCATGATAAGAGCTGGGCGCAGCAACGAACGCGGAGCCGCTTGGCTTTCATGACATCAGCGGCACACCGCAACCTGTTTGGGCCAGAGAGCGGCGACGCGACCAGCGGTGATTCAGATGAATCAGTCTCCCGGCCAGCATCTGGCCCCCAGCGGAGGCAGACGGATGACGGACGGTTCGCCCTGGCGCAAACGCGGGATGGCGCTCAGCTTGCAGGCCCGACCCCACCTCAACTGCACAACAACGCACTGCTCGGACCCCAGTTCACACCGCCAAGGCGCAGCAGCATGCCAGGAAACCAAAAATCGGCCTTCACCTTTCCAAACCTGCCTGTGAGTGGATGACGGGCCTGAGGTGACCATCAGGCGTGTTCGGTAGGCGTGGCACTAACACGCGCCGCCAGGTGTTCCCACATACGTCACAGCGTGCATGCGACTACGTAGCCCAACTGCAAAGGCAGTTACCATCCTTGTACACGCATCAGCTCAGCGAGGAAGGCCCCTTCGCCTTGCAGTGGTGCTCTGTGTGCATCCTAACGTTGCTGCATGCCGCATGCCGTCTCCCGCCCCCCCGCTTGCAGCCGTCACCCTTCGCCCAGGGCCAGGGACTGCCTCGCATGCCGCCAAGCAGGTAGGTCGCCCGACCAACATCTACCCCCTTAGCACGTGAGCGGTCCCGTTCGCTCCCCAGCACTTGTCCCTTCCATGCCACCTGCCGTACTGTCCGCTGCCTTCCTGTATGTTGGCCAGCCTATGTACCTGGCAGCGGAATTTTGCAGTGAGAGTGACCACAGCACACACTGTAAACCCGTGTCCCTTGGACTGCTGCCACACCTCGCAGCCGTACCAGCCCGGGCGGCCCCGGGCCCGCCTCCGCCATGGAGCTGAACGGAGTCTCGTCCTCACCTGTACCCAACGCGCACATGCTCTGGAACCACACCAGCCCCGGCTACGGCAGCCAGGGGTACGGCAGCCCCGGCTACGGCAGTCCCGGATACGGCAGTCCCGGGTACGGCAGCTCAGGGTTTTGCACCCCAGCGGGGACCCCCGAGGGCAGCCTCAGCGGGGCCGCGCACGGCGCGGGGCTGGGCGGCTGGGGCTCCGGCCCTGGCGCTTTCGGCAGCGGGGGCGGGATCAGCCCTGGGGCATGGGGTGCAGGGCCAATGCAGCGGGAGGGGAACGTGCATTCGCACTACCGGCACGTGGCATCTCCGTACCATATGTCGCGGGCGACGACGCCGCTCCACTCGGGGATGCCCACGCCGAGGTCGTCGTACGGGGGCGAGCGGGGCTCCGTGCACGGTTCGTTGTTCGGCGGCGATCGCGACGGGGGCGGCTCGTTGTGCGGCGCCGAGCCGAGGGGCTCGCTGTACGGCGCGGAGCGGGATCTGGTGGGCGCGCTGTACGAGTTTGAAAGCAGGGGATCGTTGCAGGGCAGCGACCGCGGGGGGCCGACGTACGGCAGTGAGCGCGGGGGGTCGCTGTACGGCGGCGAGCGGGAGCGGGAGCGGGCGACGTCGGTGTACGGCGGCATCGGGTCTGTGGCGAGCGGTAGCATACTGCAGGGGAGCGCGTCGGAGCAGGCGGTGGAGGCCATTCTGAAGGAGAGGGCCCGGCAGGCCAGCCGGACGCCTCGGGTGTCCTTCTTGAACAGGGACAGAGGTGCGTGGGCGCTCTGGGCTGTAGCATACCAGCAAGCTGGGGCATGCAGGCAGTGTAGTGCCCTAAGAGCGGTGCAGGCCGCTGGTACGGTGACTTGCACCGTTGACGCCCTGCTTGCGTGCGCCTTTGGCCGAGGCATGCCAAGGCGGGAGGATGCGACATTTTGTATATGCCCATGGCGGGGGCACACACACTCTGCGGTGCCCAGGAGCAACACAGCATGCTCGCCCGATTTGCGGCTGACGCCTTACGAAATTCAGAGCCAGGCGAAAGCGGAATGCTGGGTCTTGCTACATGTGTCTTGCTGTGTGTGCAGGCCTGGACACGCCGCTGTGGGTGACCCGGCTGCGTCTGCTGGGTCGGCTGCTGCTGGCCGCGCTGTTCGCCAACCTGCTGACCCTGGAGCTGGCGGAGTGGCGGGCGCAGCGGGGGTACGGCTGGCGGGACTGGTACGACGTCAGTTGGGTGGCCAACGACCCGCCGCCCACGCCCGTGCTGGTGGCGGGTGGCGCGCTTTTGCTGCTACTGTGCGGCCTGGGCAGCAGCGTGGCGGCAGGCTACCTGGCGCTTAGGCTGCTGCTGCTGAGCGCGCAGCAGTGGGAGGAGATTGCGTGAGTGGGGCCTTGGGTGATCCCGGGCAGCATGAGGCAGTCGATGGAGCGCCTGGCCGTCTTGCCGTGGCGAAGCCGTGTAGTTTCGCTGTGTTGATTGGGTTAGGCCGCCCGGCATTTTAGCCTGCCCGCGCGTGCTCGGATGCTCTGCCTTGGCACCTATCTGACGCCTGACCTTGCGACGCCCTGAACACTCCGCACACCGCGGCTGCTCCCACAGTGGCGTGTTTGGGTCAGGGAACAGGGCATATCCGAATCCAATCGTGCTCTCATCCTCTGCCTTGGGCCTCACGAGCACACTGAACCAGAACACATTCTCCACAAACCACCGTTCCTCCCACAGCGGCGTGTTCGCCGAGCAGACCAGCAACCTGCTGCCGGTCAAGGAGCTGGCGGTGGTGGGCACCGTGGTGGTGTTCGTGGGCAACACCTACTTCGTGCCCGAGTGGCTAAGACACAGGCTGCAGGCGCGGCTGCGGTTGGGGCTGGGCCGGGGCGGCAGCGGCGGCGGCACGGCCACGGACCAAGCCACAGGTGCGCACTCACCCTGACCGCCCACTCGGCCCTTGCCGATTAAGACTCAACTCAAGCCACAGGTGCGGTGCTTCCGTTCAGTACACTTCCTAGCCGTTTGCTTCCATCGAGGACACGCACTCCGCACCCTTGATTCCGTGTACCTGTGCAAGTGCGCTCTGTGGTGGGTCGGGTGTGGCCTTTGTTGCACTTTGACGCGCACGCTTTCTTCGCCCCGTTGCCTCCGGCACACCGGGCTCCGCCCACAGGCCTCATGTACACGCGTATCCATCCCGGTTACACATGATATTGCTGGGTACATGCTGGGTACATGCACGCAGGCCTCATGCACACGCGTACCCATCCTAGTTTCTTATTGCCTTCCTTGCTTCGTTGCCCCTACACCGCATTCTGCTGCACGCAGGCCTCATGTACACGCAGCGCTGGACCCCGGGGCGGCGGCTCATCATGCTGGCGGGCAAGCTGCTTATGGCGCCGCTCTTCGTGAGCGTGTGCGCGGTGCAGGTGCGCGTGGGTACGTTTTACCCGCTCTGGGGTACAGGACGGCAGGGGTTTAGAGCACTCTGGGGCAGACCATTGCGAGGCTTAAACGCGCGTCAGCACGCACCTCGGTGTGGTGTGCGTTGCGCTGCCGAAACCACAAGCTGCTCATGGCCCCGCTCTTCGTCAGCGTGTGTGCGGTGCAGGTGCGCGTGGGCACGTATTGCTTGCTCTGGGGAAGACGACTGCAGGACTAAGACACGCGTCCACACGCACCGCCTCGTCGAAAGCACCTCCCGCTCCAATTACGCACGGCATTCTGAGCACATTGGATGCCTGCCCCGGCCTGGCAAGCTCGCACCATCCAACTTGACCAGCCATATCTGCACTGCCTCCCGCAGTATCACGACATCACCAATGACGCGGTGGGGCTGGGCGGCTGGCGGCAGCGGCTGTCGCACCGCTACTACTGGGTACCGCCCGGGGACAGCTCCAACAACAACTGGCTGCTGCTTCAGGCCGCTGCGTACGTAGTCATGCTGACGGGCATCAGCCAGACGGTGAGGGCTGTCTGGGTGCTGCTGAAAAAAGCAGGACCCGTGCCATTGCAAGGCCGAAGCGAGGGGCGGTTGGGTACAGACGCGGTTGCGGGAAATGGGGGGCATAACCCGTATGCAGACAAGGTGAGTTGTTGCAGAGCAAGCAGGAGAGCAGGAGGGACGGTTGTGCGATGGTGGAGAAGGCATCGGGAGCATGTGGCATTGGACCTGGGTGTCACCTTTTTGTTTACTCCCTGTACAGCATTACCCAGCTGAGGGTACTTGCGGTGGCAAGTCCTCAGCACTTCGGCGTTAGACAGTGCACAAGACGTGTGAAGCACGCCGCGATTGAGGCCCTGCAACCTTGCCCCCGGCGTTGTGCCCGCAGCGCATCCCCTCGCTCATGGCGCTGCTGCTTGCATTGGCAATCCCTCGGCAATCGATGTGGTTTGTTTATAAGTTTCAGGTTATAAGCTTCAAGTGACGCGTGTCCTCGCCGCTGTGCCCGCAGCGCATCCCCTCGCTCATGGCGCTGCTGCTGCTGCTGGAGGCGGGGCTGTGCTGGAGGTTTTGGTCCAAGGACTGGATGTCCAGGTGGTTGGGTGCACATAACAACATGCAAGGTGACATGAAGTGTGTTAGGTGTGCGGAGGCTGTGCTGGAGGTTCTGGTGCAAGGACTGGATGTCCAGGTGGGCGCCCCTTCAGCAAGCTCGCTACTACCATGCCAAGCTTGGATGTTGTAAAGAATTGTTGCGCAAAGGATATGGTAGCATGGGTACGCGCCGCGTTGTGGAGCGGTGCCGGGGCACAATTGGTGACGCGTGACGTGGGTCTATTCCAAGGACTGGATGTCCAGGTTGGTGGGTGCAAGCGCGGCTAGAGAAACAGGCCAATCCGCCCACAGCCTGCGAGGGGTTGATGCAGAGAGCGATTGCTGCGCATGCAGTTTAGCAACGGCCGTGGCAGTGCCTATATGCGCTGCGGAGTGGAAAGGGAAAGGGTTCAACTGGTGGTGCAACGCGTGTCCGGTACACGGGGGAGTTGGTCGCCAGTGTTTGTCACCTGCGCGCCCGCGGGCGTCCTACAGCCTGTAGGCAAGGGCGCCGACAATGCACGTGTTGTATTGTGAGGTGTGTTCGTGTTGTGAGTTGCAACGACAGCTGCCGCTTGTTAGCCGCTGCGGCTCCACACCGTGGTTGGCTGCATGCAACCTTCCAATGCAATACGCGGTTTACACACCGCCCATGCTGACTTCTGTCTTCGTGCGCCCCTCCCTGCGCAGCCACTACATCTCGTACCTCCGGCGTCACTTCATGGCCAACGTGGCAATCGCGGGCGGCCTGCTGCTGACCCTGCCGCAGGGCAAGCACGACACGGATGGGGCAGGGAAGGGGGACGCAGGTGTTATCGCGGGAGGCAAGAAGAAGTCGTGAGGTGCACACTTGCTGCAGAGCAGCCTAGGTTTGTGGCTGCGGGTAGGCATAGAGGACACGTAGACTGCTAGACACGAGTGTACATGCTGTAGGCCCATTAAACTTGAACACTAGCAGGTATAACTGCGAATGTGCAGAGATGCCGGACTGCAGGGTTGAAGGTGTCGAAGGTGCGTCCAGGACGCTCGGGGTGAAGAGTGATCTTGAGGTGGCGCTTGCGTATGCTCGCTCGTGACTAATCAGCTTGTGTGTGGGCCTGTCTGCTGGCGGTAGGCACAGAGGGCCCCCCCAGTGCGTGCGTCAGGGCTTACTTCTTCTATTCTTTCGTTGACAATTTTGCTGGAGTCATCGCTTGTAGCTGCGCGTGCACCGTGGCATGGTACGTGTTGATAGGATGTAGGTTCCCGGACGTTGCCAGGTTGCTGCTGGTGGTCATGCACGTTGCCTCCATCATCGCCACAGCACGTGATCTGTCGTGCCGGTCACTGCTGAGGAGGTCCGGTCATCATCTAGATTACAGTGTATCTGTGGATTGGCAGGCAGGAACGTCGTACGCAGCGGCCTTAACGTGCTGCACGCTGCCTTGTGACGCACGGAGCAAGTAAACGATTCCGCTACGCTGTCCACTACTTTGCGAACAAACCTCGGGATCAGGCGTGAAGTCTGACCACCCGATTGAACGCTGTAACACGCGTGACGCCATG
>VFQN01004794.1_pt1 | contig 17374 bp, 20 predicted proteins | sample 3512371 | NCBI WGS metagenome assembly VFQN01 (sample SAMN10412370, study PRJNA504923) | tailings metagenome | isolation source: Replicate 2 from Balatoc abandoned mine | place: Philippines: Itogon, Benguet | collected 2017-08-28 | reverse complement strand
CACGACGAGCGGGCCTTCAGTTCTCCCTACCACAGCCTGGTCCCACCCCTACATACGGTAGCTCTGTCAATACCGCAGTGCGCCCTAACGCGTCCCAGTGTTTGCGAGGTGCCTCCTCTACTGAAGCATCCTGACTCGTGCCTAATGACGGTGCCTCGAGCACCTGATGCCCTGGCGGCGGACTGCACGAGGACTGGCGCTAGGCGGCATTCGTACAGCCATTGGGCGTTGTACGGCATGTGGGCCGTCGACTAATAGCTGTTCATACCGGGAGAGGGTGCAACATGGCATGCATATCTTGTGCCATGGACCAAGGGCTGCTGCTTGCTTGGGGGTTTGCTTGTAGCCATGCCATGTGTAACGAGTCCATGAGCCTACGTGCTAGGGAGTCGCTCATACCGGCCCCTCGCACATGCACAGCTGTATACCGTACCGTATGCGGCATTCGCATGGCCATGTTTCCGTCCTCGCCTGGGAATTAGCGCAGTCACCGCATGCTACCGTACACACAAATGCAGATGCCCGCCACAATGCCTTGTGCAGGCGCCCACTGCTCGCAGGAAGCCACAAATGTAAGCGAGCGGTAGCTGTTACCGCGTTACAAACACGGTGCTGCACAGTATCCTAATGCGATGCGAGCTGCACCGCTTGAGTGCACACAACCCGGAATGTTCGCACGAAGGTGTACGGGCCAGGAATGCCCAATCACCGCATCACCCAGCGCAAGAGTCCAGCGACACCACCTGCCCATGGTGGTAAATTCCTTGCCTGGTAAGCCGCAAAGCCACCTGCTCGTTGGGTCGTCTGCCCCACATGGCCTGCTGCTAATATGACAGGGTCCAACAAACCGAAGTGACACCCGGTGTGGAGACGCACAGCGTCGACCACGCAACCGGTCCTTTACTCTCCGCTGCTATAGTATACAAACCCATCGGTTCAATCGTCCTTACGTCAGGCCGCGCTCAACAACCATTCATCAATGTGTAGCGCGAAAAGCAAGCACGCGTGCCAAGGACGAGCATCCAAGCTACTGCCTGCATAGCTTCGCTGCCAGCAAAAGCTAGCAGTCTGAACACTAGCCGACACAGCCAAGCGCTTTCCCCATGTACCAGTCAACCTTAAGCGTCAACATGGCCATCTACAGGTGAGCCTCTCAGCCACTACCTTGCCATTACCTCATCTCCGCAAAGCCTTGCCGGGCAAAGACGTCGAGCCAATACCAGCTACGTACCAGGCATGGACTACGACTGGTGAACTGCACAGCCAAGCCGTTGACCGCAGCCCTTCTGTCCTGAGCTGGGTATCCGGAACGGCTGTCGCGGCTCTGCTGCCCCTCACACGCCCACCTGCAGCATGTGCATCATGCTGGCCACCTCGCTGCTGCTGTCGGCACCAGCAACCGTGCCGTACTGCTGCCCGCCGTACGGGTAACCGCCGTACTGCGTCGTGCCGTACAGCGGCTGCTGCTGCGCCTCAGTCTGGCCGTACGCGTAGCCTGCACCCGCTGCGTACGTTGCTCCACTGTACGCGGGCACGGGGTCGGGGATGGGGATGGGCATGGGCGCTGGCACAGCACTGGCCGCGCTGGCCGAAGAGGTGTCGCCCCCGCTACCGCCCACTCCGCACAGGGCCAGCAGGTCATCCAGGTCATCCTCTTCCTCCGCGGGCTGCTGCTGCTGCCCCGCTTGCACATAGTACGGCGGCTGCTGGTATGCAGATGCATCCACCGCTGGGGCTTGCGGCACAGGCACCGCCAGTGCTGCCGGCACAGCCGCTGCCCCGTTTGCCACGCCTGCAAGCAGCCCCGCGGCCCCAACCCCAGCTGCCAGGTCATGCTGCAGCTCATGCTGCTGTGGAACCGGCGCCACTGCTGCGCCCAGGTTTGCCTCCGAGCCCAGGGGAGTCCCCATGCCAGACGCTCCTGGCTCCGGCGAGGGGGTAGCCGCAGCGGCAGCCATGGCAGCCACCGCCGCCTCCTGGGCGGCGATGAAGGACTGCCGTACCACCACGTAGTACGACACGTTGCCCTCCTCATCCGCGAAGCCCACCAGCTCCGGGGCGGCGCCGTACACGTCCTCCAGGCGAAGGAAGTTGCCCCCTGCGTCCTGTACGACAGCCATGCCGTCTTCTGTGGCATACACGAGGTCGTGACCCACCACGGGATCCGCCTCGTCCAGGTCGGCAGCCGCAGCGGTATCGGGAGAAGCCTGGCCCGGGCTGGCAGCGTTGGCCGCTGCGCTCGTGTTGCGCCTGTGGACCAGCCGGGGCACCATATGAGAGGGCAGCTCTCCCCGCGGTAAGGGGCGGATAAACGTGACATACGTGCAGCTCCACTGTAAAACTGCCTGTACGTGCACTACGCTAACCACGCGATGCGGCTGCCAGCGCAAACCTCCGCAAGGGCAAGACTTGCGCAGTGATGTGCGAGAGCGGCAAGAAACAGGCGGATCACCCGTGTTCCCCGCCCTTCCTTCTATGATGCACAGCACCCCATGCTGCTCGCGATGCGTCCCAAGACGAGCTTTGACTCACGGGGTGGAGGAGGCCGGAAGGGCCGGGAACGCGTCTTGCAGCTGGTTGAGGTCGATGCTGGGCGCCTCCGCGGCGGCCCAATCCGCCCCAAAGCCGCCCGCCCCCGCCCCTGCCACGAAGCTGCTGCTGCCCTCGCTGCGCAGGTCGTCGCTGCTATCCAGCGACAGCTGCGAGCTGACGGTGCGCAGGCTGCCTGCGAACGGGCAAGGGATGCGCACGCGGTGTGGGTTAGCAGGGTCAGCAGCAAGGAGAGTAAGCTCCACATGTGTACGGCAAAACGCACAGCCACGGCGGCACCGCAAAGAAGGTGCCCGCCCACAGGGCTATTTCCCGCTGCAAACTCGGCGGCATGTTGCCAGTTCAATACGAACCCGGCTGGCCAGCTAACCCGCAAGCGCCCCACGCACCCTTGCCGCCGGCTGCTCCTGCCGCGCCCGCTCCTGCTGCGCCCGCCGCCTTGGCCCCCTTGCCCGGCTCTGTGATGCCCGCGCCCTTGCCCTGCAGCTTGCCCTCCGCACGCAGGGCAGCGCGCGCCTCGGCCACCATCTGGCGCTGGATCTCCAGATTGGACATGGGCTTGATGGGGCCCGTCAGGCCCGGGATGTTTCGCTGCCGCACCACGCGCTCCGGCTCCATCTTGGCGTTGTTGGAGATGGCGGTTGCGGCGGACAGTGGGTTGGCGGCCGCCTTCACTAAGGCAGCATTGGTCTTAAGAGTTGAAAAGGAGGAGGAAGCTGCAGTGGGAAGGGAAGAACGGGATGTGGGTCAGCAAGGAACGACGTGTTGGGCCCAGGGGCTCGGCGTACAGACATGTAGCAGCTGGGCCACACCAGGTGCTGGTAGGTGCGACGCATTTGCACCATAACATGACGCTGTAGAACTTGCGCTCACCATTATTCGACATAGACATAGGCATGATTCTGGCCTTGGCCACATCAACGCCCTTCACGGCCGCTGTCGCGACCGCCACTGCCTTCGGCTTGGCAACTGGCTGGGGCTTCTGCCTGGCTGCTGTTGCTGCCGCTGCGGCAGCCTCAATACGCTTTTGCTTCTTCTTATTGTTACTTGGGTACTTGTGATGTGTTCTGATAACAGAGCCGGTGCAAGCACGACCATTGTCCAGCTTTGCTGGGCATGGATAGCCGATCTGTGGGGAAAGGTGGGCCGAGGGGCACAAGGTGGCCGTCAGGTTACGTGAGAATGAGAATTGCACTTGCGGGCACGCCATCCGAACGTTGCGCAGGTTTCCTGCGTAGCAATCCAATGCCACAGCAGAGGTACATTGCCACAGCACGGGTACAACGCATGCGTGCGAGCAGCGAAAAGCCTTGTACGTGGTCAAGGACAACGACGTTCCCAGCGCACGGCTACGGCTGCAACACCCTATGCGCAAAGCTGCGCTCTCAATCCCTTACCAGTCGGTCCACTGGCACTTTGTTTTTCTTCAGGTATACGCCAAGGCAATCCTCATGATAAGCACGCCCGGGACAGTTGACGTAGCTGCAATCCAGCTCTCTGCAGGGTGTGGAAGTACAGGGCCCGTTTTAGAGCCTACGATGTGCCCTTGTCAGTAACTGCCTCTCGTGTCTACGCCTATGATACCAAGGCTGCAAACGGAGCTGCATCCCAGCGGCATAAGCGATGCGCGCAGATATGCTCGTGCAGGTCATTGCGAGATACAGCGTGCCAACTGAGCAGCACACGCACTCTGTACTGGTGAACATGAGCTAAGCGGACGGCGGGACTGTCGGAGACAAGGGGAAAGGCTCATCTGGACAAACCTGCGGAGGTCTCCTTCTGTAACTTCTCCTTCACATATATGGCAGAACTTAGAGCCGTCTAGAGATGCCATCTTGGGCTGGCTTGGGCCAAGCCTGCACCAAGGCGTGTCGTTGGCGCGGGTTACCGATTGCCTGGCCGCGGACCGGGGCTGGCGCAGTGTCCTCATGTGACAACGCGCCTACCCTGGCTATAGAGCGAGAAGCGCCTCGGGAGCGAATGTTTTTGATAGTTGCGGTCTATGAGATAGGTGGCGCCGGAAAGGCACCGAAGGGGCCCTGCTAACGAGCAAGAGCAACTTCTATCAACAAATAATGGTGTTGTCTGTAACTTCAGTACGCAAACCCAGGCTTGGGCTTTGCGAGCGCCAGTGCCGGCGACATGCCCATGCAGCGGATGACAACGTTGAGCTGAACGACGTCAGGCGTTGGACCGGGCAGCATTGTCCCAACATGACCAAAACCTGCATTTTGGTATGTGGGACCTGCCGATCTGTGCTCCCTCCTTGGGGACCCTTCCACGGCTCCGGAGAGTCCTTCTGCCGTTTGGCGCTTGGCTTTCAGGGGCATCCATCAACCGTTCAGTCTTATAACCAGTTGCACTTGCTCTTGAGCGTTGAAGCGCAGTTGCTGTCATGCAAGGACAGTGCTCCAGCACAATCAGCAGGCCCAAGGGTCTGTAGCAGCGGAGTCCCCTGGTCTGCAGCTGGTCGCTGCTGGTCGCTGCAGCAGATCTGGCCTCCGCCAAGAGGATTGAAAAAGTGCAGCTATCGTTTGGCCAAATCACCACGTACGCGTACGTGGAGCCTACAGGCAGCTGTCCGGCGACGCCGACCGGCAGCCATCGGCAAACATGTCTGGTACAGCAGTTCGGTACTGGGGGTTCCCCTGGTTCTGTATGCTAGTACGCCGCATGTGCATTTGCCCGTGGCATGGCCCGGCCTGTTAACTCCATGGGACGATAACTGCTGTTGGCTGGAGGACCGGACTTCAGGCGGCGAGCTGCTTCAGGATCGATAGGACCATTGAGTGTGTAGCAGGATGCGGTGAGGGGATATACAACGCATGTATCAGAGCAAAGTTAAGAGGACTAGACCGCGATGGCATGTGCGGTTACCAGGCAGGACCATTGAGTGTAAGGCTTGCGGTCCAGGCAGCTCACGACCCCAGTCGGACACACAATGGACGCACGCATCACGTGTGTTGCCGGTATGTGCACAACCCCGCCTGCTGTGCGATGCGGCTCAAGGGTAGCAAAGCATGTATGGAAGACGGCAGCAGCAAGACGCCAGTTCAGGAGCATGGCTGGTTACCATCGAGAACGTCACCCCATGCCACCGCCGCCAGTGGGGGACCGTCACGCAGCTTGAAGGTATGCTGCCGTACGTGCAATGCCAATTGCACAGCACGACACTGGCGGCGTGACATATGACAGCATATGACGCAAGGCACACGTTCAAGGGGAGAAGCATCAGCCTGGCATGCTGGCAGCACCGCCACCCTCGGCAAAATTAATGCAGCACTCCTGTGCAAACCCTCACACTAGGTTTGCCTTGGTATCTCGTCCTGCTCCTCACGTGTCAACGCTCATGGCCGCATTCAGCTTCCGCTCTGGTGACGCATTACTCGTTGTCATTCGGTTCGCGTTCCAGCGTCAAGTGATAGCGATGAGGGTCACAAAAGCCATCTCAGCGGGTGGCAGCAGGTGGCATTCGTTGGCATTGTACGGTGCCGTACGCCCCATCCATGTCAGGCGCTACGTGCAGGACAAGTCATAGTGCCCGTCCCAGGTGTCGCGCCCTTACTTGGAACGCCACATAAACCAACGCGGGAGATCCAGGTGCGCCCCAACCGCAACTGGCCCCCACAAAGTCAACTTCGACCCGCAGAAATTGCACCCTAATATGAACCACAACGACCCCGCACCCTCCTCAGTCTCAGCAACGCTGCAGCGGAAGTGTTTAACGCTTCCGCATACCCACTACGTATCGAGCATCCGCTAGCTGCTAACAACTTCGTACGGTGCTGGAAGGCAACCCCAGTTGCGCACATCACAGGAGGGCGCGCGAAGTCCCTTACACCGCTAGTGCTTGCCCGGGACACGTTGCCCCACCCGTCTATTCGTACCTTACCGATACCCAACAACAACCGTTCCAACCGGCAACCATCAACTCATACGCGCAGTAGCCGCACGTGCGAGGCAAAGCGAGAAGTGTCAATCGTCCAACCAGACCACTACTACACGTGTTGTAGGCCGTATCCAGCACGCGTTGCATGGGCTCACTGCCAAGCAGCCAGCACCCAAGCCCTATCCGCAAGCCATGTTCCATAGGGCCTCCCGCACCCGCTTCCCCATCACCATCCCCTGTCTACGAGAGCCCTTAGAACTCACGGACGTAGCATAGCCATCACCACAGGACGCGAGGCCAGTGAGCCTCCCGTGCGCCACACTGTTGGAAAACCGAACGACTGTATGACAAGTCTACCCACAAGTCGAATCAGGGAACAGTTAGGCCACCCAGGACAAGAAATTCGGCCGCTCGCCTGCCGCAGCACTTACTAATCAATTTTTCGCTTGCAAAGTAGTACCCCTTATTATGCCTAAGCCGCAACGGCGCCACAACACGAGGCAGAGCGTTCGTTAGTAGAGTGCACAGGTGCTAAGACAAGCGCGTTGCGGCACGCACGCACGCACACGGTATGTCGTGCGCAAACTGCCCGAGGCCTCCCACGGGCATCAACACGCGACCGCACAAGCACAATCAAGTGGGGCGCCTATACCAAAGGAACACTCGTAATCTTTTATTGACACGCAAGTATAGCGCCCAACACATCATTAGTTTACCTCCCAAATGCGCAAGGCCAGCAGTGCCAAGGCGCCATGTTACACTGCGTGATGAGTGCGCCGAAAGCCACGTGCCGTTGACGAGGACACGCTGGGCCGTTGAAGAGCGTTTGCATCGGACTGTGCCGCAGCGCAACAGCCCTAAACCAAGGAATAACAACAGTGTTGTTCCACCTGGCAACGGTCATCCTCGAAGTGTCGCCACATAATGGCATCCGTTTTTACTTCTGCCGGCCTTGCCGTGTTGCCAAGATGCCGACAAGGAACGGAAGGGCTTCTCCTGCTCCTCCACCTGCTCCTCCACCTGCTCCTCCACCTGATCCTCCCCTTCCCCCGGGTTCTCCCGGCTGCCCCACCTCCTCCTCCGGTACCTCCTCCTCCTCCTTCAGCTGCTCCTCCTCCTCCTCCCCCGGCTCCTCCTCCCCGGACACCTCCTCCTGCCCGGCACCTTCTCCGCGTTCCCCAGCCCCTCACGCGCCGGCTGCACCTCCTCTCCGCTCCTCCTACGGCTTCTCCAACGGCTCCCCAGCTCAGCCCACTCCTTCACATCTGTAGGACACAGCGATTGGAGAGGCAAAGAAACGCGTGTTGCAGGACCTGTACTAGCTCACCAGCAGACGAGTGAGGGGTCCAAGCAGGAGTCCGTGTGCCGCCTTCCTCCCCACAGCACTGTGCTCACCTCCGACATCTCAGTGTCCTGGACAGAATGGTACGCCACCTGCTGCTGCATCTGCAGTTGTTGTTGCTGCTGCTGCAGATGATAGTAATGTTGCTGCCCATGCTGCCGCTGTTGTTCCTGTTGCTGCTGTTGCTGCTGCATGAACACGTGCTGCTGTCCCTGTCCCTGCAGCATCGCAGGTGCAACCGCACCGTCACTCACTTTGCGCCCCATGCCCTCGGATAAGAAGCTTCGAATCTGTTGACCAGCTTGATTAATTTGCGTGTAAGAAGCTTCACCCCAAACTGCACCTGTGTGCGACACAGATGTGCTGCCCGGCGCTAGGTACCCCTGCTGCGTGTTCTGCCCCGTGACCAGCCCGGAGGGCGTGCCCGCCTGGCTGCCTGGCACACTGCCACCTCCCTGCCCCCGGGCAACTCCATCGCCGGTCATCAGGCCGTGAAGAAGCTCGTCCAGGACCGCTGAGCCGCCGCTAGCTAGCGTGCCCGTGCCGCAATAGCCTTGCTGCTGCTGCGGTTGGTAGCTTTGCATGTGCTGCGGCAGGTGCTGTTGTTGCTGCTGCAGGGATAGGCCCTGCAAGCCAGCGCCGCCAGCGCCGGTGATGAGGTTTAGCGCCGCCGCTCCAAACGGTGAGGGAGCAGCGCTGCTCCCGTACGGAGACGGGCTGGGGGTACCGGACAGGCTGCCATGTCCGTCATGGGAGCCCAGGTTCAGAGGTGGCGGGCGCATCATGCGGCCGGCAGCTTGCAGCTGCTGTTGCGACTGGCCGTGCTGCTGCTGCTGCACTTGGAGCTGCTGCTGCATCTGCGGTGGTGGGAGGAACACGGCGGAGGACTGCGGAGACAGCTGTGGCGACATCTGGGGCGACAGTTGGTTGGGCAGCTGCAGTTGGTGTAGCTGCTGGTGCTGCTGCTGCATGAAGGTTGGCATGTAGCCGCTGGACCCCTGCGGCGACAGCCCCGTTGGCAGGTAGCCGCCGGACCCCTGCGGTGACAGCTGCTGCTGCGGTGGCGACGGCACGGCGAAACCGGCCGAGCCCTGCGTGGACAGCGGGTGCTGCTGCTGGTGGTGCGCCTGCAGCTGCTGCTCCAGCTTAGAGACCGACAAGTGGCGGGAGTGGCCAACCAAGCCCATCTCGCCCGTCAGCGGCGAGTGCGCCGGAGACGGTGCCGGCGCAGCAAAGCCACTACCTGCCAGGAGGAACGGGCTGCTGCCTGCAGCCCCGCCCATGCCTCCGCCTCCGCTGGACGCCTGGAGGGCTGCCATCAGTCCCTGGTCGCCCGCACTCCAGCTGTTGCGTAGAGCCGCGCCCGTTGTGGCCTGCGCTGCGTTCTGGGCCGCAGGCCTTGATCCCAGAGGCCCGGCGGACAACTGCCCGCCGGCTGTCCCCAGTCCCGTGGAACCGAATGTAGCCAGCATCCCTGCGCGCCCCGCGCCCTCCCCTGCTGCCCAGCTGGATCGCAGGTTGCTGGTCCCATCGCTGCCAGGGCCTCCCTCGCCGGTAGCAGATAGCAGCTGAGGGTGCGCCGATGGTGAGAAGCCCCCCGCCAGGAGCACGTTGCCAGCAGCCGAGGAGAGGAAGGCGCTGGGTGCAGGCGCGGGCACGGGAAGGGGCGGCCTTGTGGGCCCGCCGCTGCCATCCCCGGTGGGGCGGCGGGGGGGCAGCTGGTGGGACAGGTCCTGGTGTTGCTGGTGCTGGTGCTGCTGCTCGTGGACGTGCTGCAGCAGCATCTGCTGCGCGTGTTGCAGCTGCAGCTGCTGCGGGCTGATGGCGGGGCTCCGGTGGGGCGCCAGCAGGGGGCTGCCCGACTCCGGGAGCGGCAGCGGCAGCGGGGAGCGGCCGTGCGAGGGCGGGTGGGAGGCGTCGTGCTCCGGAGGGACCTGAAGCCGTGGCGGCAGCGTGAAGTTGCGCATCACGGCCCGAGCCGCCGGCTGCGCGCTGTTGTGACTGAAGGTGTTGCTGCGCCCCAACGCCTGGGCCGTAGCGTGCACCTGAGGACACGGAAGCAGCAAAATTGCATGCCGTATGGGCATGGGAAACTGCGCGCACCACACGCGGCACGACGCCAAAGACCGGTTACCGGTATAGCATCGACGAGGCCACTCAATAAGAATCCGAGACGTTGGAGCTAGTCTGGTGGAGTGGCCGACTGATTCTTTGCGAGGCAAGCAGGGGGACGCATGCCAATCCGACCAGCCCGCTTCAACCCACCTGACCGGCCACCACCTCTTCAAGGGTGAACGCGGCCGGCCGCTCCGGGCCCCTGCCGCCTGCATCCGACAGCCTTGGCTGCAGCGTCACCGGCCCGCACTCCCGCTCGTCCGCCTGCTTCAGCAAGGGGAAGTCCGGCACGGGCGGGGCGGGCTCCTGCGGCTCCTGCCGCGGCGCGGGCTTCGGCGGGTCCAGGGAGGCGGGTATGTCGGGCATGCCGGCGGGCGGCAGCGCCACGTCGTCCACCACGTCCTCCGGGTGCGGCGTGAAGGACGGCAGGCGCTCAAACACGCGGCCGCGCACGCCACGTGGCACCGGCACGTCCTGCGGGGGCCGGCAGCAGCAGCAGTCAACAGAGCTGCTTGCACTTGTGCGCCTGCCCAGCACCCAAGCAAGTGGAGGCTTGCCATCAGGTAATCAGAGTCGTCTGGCGTACCGGATCCCAAGCCTAACGTATTACTGACGCACCTCGGCCGGTGATATGAGGTCGGGCAGCACCTCGTGCAGCATGGACATTGGGTCAGCACCGCCCCGCAGCTTCTCCGGCGGGATGAGCGGCGCGTTGTCGCCGCCGCCCGCCGCAGCGCCGCCAGGCCCTGTGCCCCTGCCCTGCTGGTCCTGCTGCTCGCCCATGCCGCCGTCGGAACCAACCCCAGCCACTGCCGCTGCCGGCCGGCCACCAGCGTCATCCTCGTCCATTGCCTGTGCGTGAACGGGGACGGCGTGCCGCCGTGGGGTTTCTCTTTACATGGCAACGCGCCCATGTGCACGCTTCGAGCCAGCTGTGCAAAAGCTGCAGAGCCTGCGGTAACGTGGCACTGGCCGGAGCAGGTGCAGGTGCTATGCCAGTCGTGGTCAGGTCGGGAATGCCAGAACTTGAGCGCTTACCTGCGGGCCCATCTCAGTGTTCTCGTCCAGAGGCAGCATCAGCGACAGGTTGGGCCGGTCCCGCTGCCGCAGGCTGGGCGGCCGCCCAAACGTCCGCGGGCCGGATGGCGGCACCGGCACCAGCCGGCCCTCCCCACCGCGAGCCTCCCCGCCGCTGCCGCCCGAGCCTTCGCCCGCCCCGCCTCCCGAGGCACCCTGAGGGCCCGTGCCGCCGGGCCCTGGGTCCCCAACATCCGTGCCTCCTTCCAGGAACTTTGCATACATAACGTCCAGCATGTCCGCGTCCCCGTTCCCTTGCTCCTCCCGCGCCACCTGCATGCCGTGGCCACCCAGTGCCCGCATGTCAACACCGCCCCCGCCTTCCGCAGCTGCTGCCACCATGGTCTGCAGGTTGGCGTCCGAGGGGAACTGGCTCCCGCCCGACCCCGACCCAGGACCCGCATGGTACATTAGCAGGTGGTGCGGGGCTTGTACTGGGCTGTGCGAGCGTAGCTCTGCAGGTTCGCCGGCGGCGGAGTCAAAGCGGCCCCCGTACGCGCCATGCTGTTGCTGCTGCTGTCCCGGCAAGGACGAGTGCTGCTGCCGCTCCCCATGCAGTAAAGGGTGTGAGTGACGGGCATAAAGCAAATCTCGCACTTTCTGCTCCTGTTGCTGCTGCTGCTGCTGCCCTTGCAGATCTCCAGAGTCAACGAACTGCTGCTGGTACCCACCCGTCAAGGGCATGCTTGCTGCCCCGCCCAACGGTCCGTTGCTCACGTCTTGAGGCTGTACCAGGCTCTGCAGCTGCCAGCCTTCAGCCGGGGAGCTAGTGGTGCGCTGGATGAGCGGCGGTGCATGTGCAGACTGAAGCTGCTGGTACTGCGGCGAGTGGAGCTGATACTGCTGCTGCTGCTGCTGCTGCTGCACAAGTTGCGCACCTCCTGCCCCCGCCTGCACACCACCCCACCACTGCTGCTGCTGCTGTGACTGTTGCAACTGATGCGCGTCCATCTGTTGCGATGCCGATACAGACCCAGGCGCGAGGACTCCGACCCCGCTGAGGTGCCACCCACCGTCGCCCTCCATCTCCACCCCGCCGCCAAAACCCCGCTTCTGCCCCAGCGTGCTGCCGCCCGGTATCACAGGCCCCACTGAGCCGTATCCGCCCTGTAGCCGGCCACTCGGCCGCTCACCGCCCCCTATTCCCGTGAGAAGCCCGCCTGCAGCACGCCAGTCCCGATCTGCGTCCCCGACCGCCCACCCGCGCGACGACGCGGTGGTAGCCACACGGCCTGCTGCTGCACCGGATGGTAGAGCGGCAGGGCCCGAGCCAGCACTGGAGGCTACGGGCCCTGCCCCAGCCCCTGAGCGAAGCACCGCCTCCCCCGTAGCATTGAGGAAGCGGGTGACAGGTGCGCTGTGCGCGGCGCCAGCGTCACAGACGGCTTCCGAAGGTCCCAAGGAAGCCCCAAAAGGGCCCGGAGTCAGCCCGTGACTGTTCGCTAGGCGAGTTACAGTCGTAGCTACAGCCGGCTCGGCGCCACCCCAGGCAGACATGTCGACACCTGGGCCGAGGGCGTTGCGAGACCCACCGGTGCGCGGCAGCTGTGCTTTGCGATGCTGGTACTGCTGGTCTTGCTCCTGCGGCGGCGGCTGCATGTAGTACTGTTGCTGCTGCGATTGCTGCAGTTGCTGAAACTGCGGGTGTTGCTGCTGCACGGGGGCAAACTGCTGCCATGAAGCTGCCTGCCCTCCGGCTGCAGAGCTGTTGGGTCCCATACGCATGGCCGTCTGGGCTCCGGTCGGCCCGCCACCCGCGGAGCCCTGTCCCCCGGGCCAGGACGGCCCCGCACCCTGCGCCATTGCCTGCGTCTGGACGTGGCTCTGTGTTTGGCTCTGCGCATGGTTTGAGACCCACCCCGTCTGCTGGCCCTGACTCGGCATGATCGGGTGCTGTTGCTGCTGCCGGGGTGCGGGCGGACCCGTCGCCGCAGCCATGCATGCCTGCTCTGAGGACGGCCTGGCCTGCCAGGCAGACGCCATGAGCTCGTCCTCGTGCGTCTGCGTCCCTGCGTTTGCTGCCTTCGGCCGCGAACGCTGCGCATTGGCGGCCTGCTGCGGCCCCTCCCGGCCAGCCCCCTCGTCCTCAGCATCCCTGGCCTGTCCGCCAGCCATGGGCGCGGAGGTACTCTCGTGCGCCCACGCGGGCCTGGCCCTCCCGGCGGGCGCAGTGGTGGAGCCCTCCCCGGACGTTGTGGTGCTGGTGTTGGGGTCGACGTGGCGCAGCAGGTGCTGCCGCCTTGGCGGGGAGTCAACGTCGGCGAGCGCACAAGGCGGCGCGGGGCGCCCGGCAGTGGCTGCAGTTGCCCGCCCGGTGGGCCTGCGTTGCTGCTGTTGCTGTTGTCCATGCTGTCCGTACCCGGCTGCCACTGCGTCTGGAGCTGCTTGTACAGCTGCGGCTCCTCCTCCCCCTCTGTCACGAGGTGTGGGAGCCTGCAACGCAAAGACAGTCCCGCGGTCAGGACGTGGCCTGCAAGTTTCAACCTGGAGAGAAAGCACTGGCAGTAAGTGGCGTGCGTCAGCGACAGCAGTGCCTCCATTGGCCGCGACAGCTGGATATCGCGTGGGGTAGCTAGCACATCCTGGACATACCTTAGTGGCCCGCCCTTCTCCACTTTCATCCGCGCCCTCTCCCTGCTGGCCAGCCGCACGCGCCGCCCCGCGAGCGCGCCGTGCCGACCGCCCTGCAGTATCAGGCTGCTGCTGCGGCTGCTGATGTTGCATTTGCTCCTGATAATGGTGAGCATCCGTGTTCATGTCCCCATCGTACGCTGCTGCGCCCCGGCCCGGGCCCGCCCCCACGCCGAGCTCCCCGCCGCCCGTCTCCTCCACCTTCGGCTCCCACTCTGCGGCAGCCGTGCCACATTCAAGATTGTACTGACGCATGTCGGGTGACATCCGTACCACCTGTGCTGCCGTGGCCAAGAACGCCGTCCGGTGCAGGTTATCCAGTACGGTAGGCTGCATGCGAGCCCCGACCCATACGGGGTTTCACAGCACAACGCGAGCCAACCCCTTAAGGCGGCAGGTGAAGCCCGTCTGCCGTCCGGTCCCGGTCTCGGGCCCCTCACCTCCGACCACTGGCTGTGCGTCCTGGGTGAGCAGCTCACTCCGAAGGTGGGACGTGCGGGAGCCCATGGAGGAGAAGTACTGCGCCTGCACGATTCAAACAGCAGCCACGCACGATATGGAAAGCAAGCTACTGACGGTAGGGCACGGTTGCCCGAGGGGACGCCCGAGCCAAGACAGGTGAGCAACACCCCTGGTCGTCGCAGCACTCGTGCTCAGCCTCCGTTCACCGGACTTGCACGCCATCCAACGCAAGAGTGATATTGCTTGTTTTTCCGAGAACCTAACTATTGCGTAAGGAGCCTGGACATGCGCGCGGACTCCGGGGCTCACCATGGTTGTAGACGCGTGGTACACCTCGTGTTCCAGCTGCTGCACCGTGGCTGCCAGAGCCATAGGGCTGGACACGCCCAGAGCCTCGAGCTCATCCGTGCTGCAAGTTGCGGGACAAGCCAGCCATGGGACCCGGCAGAAGGTGCAGCACATCGACCAGACAACATTTGCGGTACATCCTACTGACGCTTGTTTATTTTGTTTCGTGTCTGCTTGTCGGAATACGACTCGTTGCGGAACCCTTAAAAATGTTTGTCAGCCTGCCACTCTTTACTCACATCCGTTTGACTAGGAGCTTCCGTTTCCCTACTGTTAGCTCCTGCATCTTTGCTTCCGTCCCGGGGTCGGCCCGCCTGGACCCCCGAAAGGGCTGCCCCGGCTCCGGTCCCCGCAATCCTTAAGCCACTTTGCCTATACCATATTCGGGAAAGTAGAATACTTGGCAAGGACTTGGCTCCATCCTAGAGGTAACTGCCGGGAAAGGCGCTTGCGTTCGCAGCACTAGAGTAACAGTGGATCACAGCGTAACATGTCTAAATATGTGTATTGTAATAAATTAAAAAGGCAAGCCACTGGAGGTCCAGGTTGCCTGACCAGGTTGCCGCACGACAAAGTACAGCCCCCGACCCACATCGGCTGTGTTGACAACTGGTACGCAAGTCCTGACTCGCGTAGCCTTACAGACGCTTGAATACTGCAACCGATGCGCATGTATGCAGGCGTGAGTTACAGCAGCGCACCAAGGTGACCCGTCCTGTACTTCCGGCGCCTACTTCCTAGTAGCAAAGTACTGACGAAGTGCATTTGGTATCCATCCCCGCACCCCCCCTGCTGCCCAGCAGCGCTGCCGGATGCACTCAAGGGCCGCCGTCCACACGGGGGGCGGGATCGTCCATGCCATGGATCACCAGCCACCGCAGCCACCGCGTGGCTCCCCGGACACGGCGCCATTGTTGGCACCGTGCGGCTGCTGGGCGCCCAGCCCACGGCCACGTCCACCTACCACCCACCCGCAGGAGCACCTGCCAACGCCCTTGCATTGGCCACACCAGAGCGCAACAGCGGCGGCAGCAGCAGCAGCAGCAGCAGCAGCAGCAGCAGCAGCAGCAGCAGCAGCCAGTAGCCGGCTACTGCAGCACCGGCACCAGCAGCAGGAGGATAATCAGCAGCCTTACCAACGCCTGCAGTCGCAGCAGGAGCGGTAGCGAATGACCCTTGCGTCATCCGCCAAGTCCTGTCGGAGCCCGTCGGGTTCACGGCGGCGGAGCTAGGCATCGACCCCCGTCCCCTGCCCTTAGTGGACACCACCGCCCACCTAGACCCCGCCATGGCCACCACTACAGCCATCGCCGGTGCTCCGGGGGCTGCTCACATACCGGGTAGAAATGCCGGCGGCAACGAACGATGGCCTCAGCTGCAGCAGGCGGAACTGGGTTCGACGGTCCCAGCGCCGTGGCTGGCAGCTTCGGCGGCTTGTAGCGTCGGGGGCGGGGTCAGCAGGGGCGGGGGCGCGGGCGGGCAGCAAGTGGAGCAGTGGTATCCAGCACCAGGCGCCTGCGCGGTGGTGGTGTATAGCGGGGGGGGGGGCATTCATGGGGATGGTGCCGCTGGTGGCGGCGGCTGGGTGCCTGCTGCAGCCGCAGGGGCCGCCGGCGGAGCGTGCAACCCAGCCGCCGCCGGGCGCGCCAGCTATGCTGCGGCCGCAGCCGTCCCTGCCGGTGGCCCCATGGGCCAAGCTGCCTGGGTTGATGCTCGTAACGCAGGGATGGCGGCTGCGCGTGGGGCAGTAGCAGCTGCGGTCGGCTCACTGAGGTCTGCGGGGCGGCAGGTGAGGGAGACGCGCGGGCGGGAAAGCCCGGGGTTGCCAGGGGCGGCGGCGCCGGGGGCGGGGGCGGGGGCGGGGGCGGGGCGGGGGCGGGGACGGTGAATGTGTCTCGGCCGGCCGTGGCGGCGGGATGGCGCCGCGGCGGCGGTGGCAAAGCGTGAGTGACAACTGCAACAACCCGGTCAGGTGCCTGGGGACCCAGTTTGGTGTCGGCGGGGGACTGATGCAGCATGAGCAAGTATGCAAAGGGTGTGCAAGTGCACCGCTGTAGTGAAGTGGGACGGGTATATATAGCTTGTGAGCGTTCCTAGTTTAGTAGCCTACATCTTTAACTAAGCAATGCGTGAGCGCTGTTTGGGTGCACGACACACACGCGGGTGTGTGGAGCCTGCTGCAGGCAGTTACAGCGAAAGGGTGCAGGGCCAGGCGGTGGGTTGATGCGGAGAAGTCTGCAACCAGACGCATGGGTTGCATGGACTGCAGCAGGCAGTGAGGGGCTCGCAAAACGTTACTGCGCTCTTTGCCGCAGCAATCGTGGGGGTCCGCACTACGCGTTGTGTGGGGTCAACGGGAAAGCAGTGATATGATGGGCGCCACAACGCACGCTTGCCTGGTACGTACGCCGGGTGTTGCTTGTTTGATGGTCCTCGGCTACTGCGTTTCACGCACTTTACCCCTACAAGGGCGCGCCCACGGCTCAGCTGCTTGCTTTGATCCGCATATTTCCTGTTGAGCTGTGCTGTTGCTGCAACGGCCTTGCCAGGCCTTGCAGCCCAGCACGTTGGATTGACAGAGTCAGAGGCTGCACCGTTCGATGGGCGGTGGACAGCGTCAGGTGCAAACTACAAGGGATTAGCGTCTAGTGCACGGGGTGTCGTCAAGCTTGCCGGGCGGCAGGTGCGTGCATGCCTGCGCGCGCACGCACGTGCCCAGGTGTGCGGTGTGCGGCGCATGGGGATGGGCGTATGGCCATGTGCAAAGCGTTGGGGAAGCAGTTGGGGGTAGGATGTTACGGCACGGTGCCATACACTCATATTATGGGCTTAGGGCCGGAGGGAGCGTAGCGACCGTAGGTCTTAAGCCCGGTTTGGTACGGCAGCATGGAGCTGCCTTGCTTTTAGGGTTCGCGCTCTCTCTGGTTCGGCATTCTGCCTCACTGTTGAGAGCACTCACC
>VFQN01004793.1_pt1 | contig 17381 bp, 16 predicted proteins | sample 3512371 | NCBI WGS metagenome assembly VFQN01 (sample SAMN10412370, study PRJNA504923) | tailings metagenome | isolation source: Replicate 2 from Balatoc abandoned mine | place: Philippines: Itogon, Benguet | collected 2017-08-28 | reverse complement strand
GGGGGATGGCTTCTTCACCGGCATAGGCTTTTGGACCCGCGCCAATCCTGAGCTCTGCCTGCTGGCCACCCGCGGCAAGCCCAAGCGCCGCTCCAGCGCGGTCAAGCGGCTGGTGGTGGCGCCGCGGCGCGAGCATTCGCGCAAGCCGGACGAGGTGCGCAGCCGGATCGAGCAGCTCTGCGACGGGCCCTATCTGGAAATGTTCGGGCGCGACAGCCGGCCCGGCTGGGACATCTGGGGCAACCAGGCCGGGCTGTTCGACCGCGGAGCGATCAGGACCCGGCGCCGCCCCTCCCGGGAACCGCCGGTCCTGCCGCTCATCGACAACGATCGCTGACGACGAGGACCATCATGAACATCGAGCTGTTCACCCTGGTGGCCTTGGCGCTGCTCTGCCTGCTTCTGCCGGTCGTCTATGGCCCCGCACGCTCCCGCCAGGTCGGCATGGCCGGGCTCCTGGGCAACCGGGACGACCTGCCGCCGCCGGAAGGCTTGGCCGGCCGCGGCCTGCGCGCGCACCAGAACCTGATCGAGAACCTGGTGCCCTATGCCGCGGTCGTGCTCACCGCCCAGGCCCTCGGCGTTTCCAACGACATGACCCGGGTCAGCGCCGGCATCTTCCTGGTGGCGCGCCTGGTCCATGCCGCCAGCTACCTGGCCGGCATCGTCTACCTGCGCACCCTCGCCTACGGCGTGGGTGCCGTGGCGACCGTGCTGATCCTGATCCAGCTCTTCTGAAGCCGTTTCATTCCGGTTCGGGCGCATGCTGCCGCGCCGTGATCCGGGCGGCCAGGCCGGCATGGTCGGCAGGCCAGAGGCGTTGGCCATCCAGCGGCCAGGTCTTGTCGGCAGGCTCGGTGCCGACCAGCCGGACCTGCCCCACCCGCAGCGGCTCCTTCACGAAGATGAAGTCGGCCCGCTCCGAAAGTTGCGAAGCCTGGTTGCGCAGATCCGGGTCCTGGCAGCAGGTGGGGCCGGGGGCAGCACCCTTGCGGTTCTTCCAGGCGTCGATGTAGCCGCCCGCCTCGAACCTGGCTTCGGCCGATTCGGCGCCGCCCGGCGATGCGCCGAAGTCGCCGGCCACGATCGGCCCGCGTAGTTCCGTCATGGCGGCCCCGTCCAGTGCCGCCAGCAGTTCCGCAGCTTGGGTGGCCGGGACATCGCCCGCCGCGCTGGACGATTCCAGCCGCGTGGTGACGAAGCGGAAGCCGATGCCGCGCACGCTGGCATCCACGCCGACGAAGCCCTGCTTGAGCGGAACGGCGGCCTTCTCGCCCAGCGCCGGCAGGGGAAGGCTGGCGGCGGCTTCGAAGCTGCAGCCCTCGGCCGAGCGCCGGCAGCGCGGGAAAGCGACCGGCCTGGCCTCCACGCCCGGGCGCTGCAGGATCACGTTGCGGTCGTAGCCGGTCAGCAGCGCGTTCTTGCCATCGATGCTGAACGGCAGCCCGCGCAGCTTGCCGATCCCCGGAACCGTCACCTGGAGGTCGCGCAGGTCCATGTTCACGACGCTGGCCGCGACCTGGTAGTTTGCGCCGCGGTCGCGCAGGGCCGACAGCATCGCCTCCAGCTGGTCGCCGAAGGCCCGGGCGATCGAGGGATCGGCACAGGCGCCCGGCGCCGGTGGAAGGTCCTGGCAGAACAGGTACTGGACTTCCTGGAGGCCGATCAGGTCCAGCCGCCGCCGGACGATCTCGGTCGCCTGGCGGTCCGCCCGGCGCGGGAAATAGTTGGCGGCGATCTGACGGAGGAGGTCGACGACCGCAGCGTCCAGTTCCTCCCGGGAGCCCGCCGCGGACAGGCTCGCGAAATCGGCGCCCAGATACTGGTTCTGGGTCATCACGTCGATCTCGCCCGGCCAGCGCCGCAGCTCGATCCGCCGCTCCCCCGCCGCCTGCGCGGGCGACGCGACGAGCAGCATCGCCAACGCCAGGACGGCGATCAGCCCTGCCGGAATCCAGCCCAAGGCCCGCGCCACGGCGATGGGCGACCCTGGACCCGTCCTGATCATCGCTTCCGCCTCAAGATGCACCTACAAATCCATCACTCTGTCGAAATAGTGCCTGCTCCAGCCCGGTCATCCAGGTTGATGGAAACACAACAGACATCAGGCCGCGCAACAGACGTATTGCTTAAAATATCAATCAAAAGCTTGAAGAGTTCCAGCTTGTTCCTGTTCATCTGACCAGAACGTGATTGGGCCATCCGGTCCACCCAGGCCCGTCTTATAGCACGTTCCGGAGCGCGGTTGGAGATCCATCGCATGCGCTCCTTGTCCGGGCGGGTCGCGCGGCCGGCTCAGAACCGGAGCCGGGCCGCCACGCCGGCATGATCCGACGGCCACAGCCGCTGCCCGCCGATTGGCGGGGTCTTCGCCGCGACCGTCCGGCCATCCAGGCGGGCCGCCTCCACCAGGACCGGCTGCAGGGCGAAGATCAGGTCGACCCGTTCGTAGAGCTGCGAGCGGTCGTTGCGCAGGTCTGCTGCCTGGCAGCAGGTAAAGCCGCCGTTCGCGCCGAACTCCGCTGCCCAGCTGTCGACGAAGCCGGCGGACGTAAACCGGCGGTAGGGCGAGACCAGCGGCGCCGGCGGCTGGTCGGATGGTGAGGAGTTGAAGTCGCCGGCCACGATCAGGGGCCGGCCGGCCGGCATCGGCGCTACCCGCAGTGTTCTCAGCAGTTCCGCCGCCTGGGCGGCCTGCACAGCTGCGGCCGCCGCACCGGTCGGCTGGAGATCGTCGACCTCCAGGTGGGTGTTCACGAAGCGATAGCTGCGGCCGAGATGGCTGGCATCTACCGCCACGAAGCCGCGCTTGACCCCGATCCGCCTGGAGCCGACCGACAGCGGCATCGGAACGCCGATCTCCGCCCGGTAGTTGCAGCCCTGCGCGGAGCGGCGGCAGCCGGCAAAGGCGACCGGCCGGGTCGCCACGTCCCGCCGCGCCAGGATCACGTCCTGGTCGTAGGCGGTCAGCAGGCCCAGGCGGTTGTCGATGGTGAAGGGGATCCCCCGCAGCTCGCCGACTCCCGGCAGGTTCAGCCCGATGTCGCGCAGGTCGAAGTTCACCACCCGCGCCGCCACGACATAGGGAGCCTCCTTCGCCTGCAGGGCCGCCACGGTCGCGCTGAGCTGGTCGATGAACGCCCCGGCGATCGAAGGGTCGGAGCAGGCGCCGCGGCGCGGCGGCAGGTCCCGGCAGCCCAGGTGGAACACCTCCTGCAGCCCGACTAGGTGCGGCTGGCGCGCCTGGATCTGCGCCACCTGCCGTTCCACCCGTGCCCGGAAATGGTTGGCGGCGGCCTGGCGCAGCATCTTCAGCAGCGCATCGTTGAGGCCGGCCGGCGAGGAAGCGCTCAGCAGCGGGGTCAGGTCGGCGCCCAGGTACTGGTTCTGGGTCATCACCGCGATCTGGCCCGGGGCATCCGCCGCGCGGACCGCCATGGCCGGAAGCAGCAGGGCGGCAAGCAGACCGACCATCATCCGCGCAACGGCCATGGCAAATCTCCGTCCGGCACAGTACCGAATCAGGCAGGTGGTACGGCTACCAGCCTCCGGTCAAGACCAGATGGCCGGTTCGACCTGCAAAAGAGATTCAGTAGGCGCCCCGGCGCAGCACCACCAGCGGGATGGTCTTGAGCAGGATCACCAGATCATACCAGAGCGACCAGTTCTTGACGTACCAGCAGTCCAGGTGGACCCGGCGCCGGTAGTCGACGTCGTTGCGGCCGCTGATCTGCCAAAGGCCGGTTAGGCCGGGCGTGCACTCGAAGTAGTAGGGCAGGTTGTCGCCGTAGCGGGCCAGCTCCTCGGACACCACCGGCCGCGGGCCCACCAGGCTCATGTCGCCGCGCAGCACGTTCCAGAGCTGCGGCAGCTCGTCCAGGCTGGTCTGGCGCAGGAAGCGGCCGATCGGGGTGATGCGTGGGTCGCTTTCCAGCTTCTGCCGCTCTTCCCATTCGCGCCGCCGGTCCGGGTCGCGCTCGAGCAGCTCGCGCAGCTTTTCCTCGGCGTCCGGCACCATGGTGCGGAATTTGTAGCACACGAAGGGCTCGCCGCGCCGGCCGATCCGGCGGTGGCCGAACACCACGCCGCGCCCGGTATCGCGCACCTTGAGCGCGATCCACAGGAACAGCGGCGAAAGCAGCACCAGCAGCAAGGACGCCATCACTAGGTCGAAGGCGCGCTTGACGCCGCGGTTCCAGGCGCTGGCCAGGTTGTTGTGCAGGCGCAGGGCCAGCACGTCGTGGCTGAAGAAATGGGTGACGCTGGCGGTCGCCACCGGCAGGCCGCGGATCGGCGAGACCACGTCCACCGAGCGGGAAGCCAATGCGATCCGCTCGACCAGGCTGGTATGCCGGTCGGCCTCGCCCAGCTCGAGCGCGATCACCACGTGCGGCGTGCCCAGTTCCGGCGGCAGCAGGCCCGGCCAGGGCAGGGTGTTGAGGACCGGCAGCTCGTCCTCCTCGACCTTCAGGTAGCGCGGCGCATCTGAGCCGGGCGGCACCAGGAAGGCGATGGGCTCGAAGCCCAGCATCGGCTCGGACTGCAGGGCGGCCGCCGCGTCGACCGCGTTCGGCCCGATCCCGACGATCACGGTCGGCCGCCGCCAGGCTCCGATCGCCATCAGCGCGTGCTTGGCCGCCATCCGCACGAGCGGGATCGACACGACCAGGAAGCCCCAGTTCGCCAGGAACCAGTGGCGGGACATGTCGGTGCGCGACAGGAACAGGCTGGCGGCGTCGATCAGGGCCATCACGCCCAGCACGGAGATGACGTCGCCCACCTCCAGCCAGAACGGCCGGCGCCGCGCATAATGGCCGAGCCGCCAGAACGTGCCGACCGCGGCCACGGTGAGCGCGGCATAAACCCAGGGCCGCTCGTCCGCCGACATGTTGCCCAGCAGGACCGGCGGAAGCGCCTCTTCGACGGTGTAGTAGGCGACGGCCCAGCGCGTGCACCAGAACGCCAGGGCGAACAGGGTGACGTCGAGAAGCGGGAAGAACAGCGCTTCCCGGGCGGACCGGCGCGAACGTGCCGCGACTTCGAACCGTTCGAGCGTAGACGCCATGCCGTTCAATCATCCGCCCGCACCGGACCGCGGCGACGGTCACGAATTGCGGTAGTCCAGCCTCGATGGGCCATCTGTTAGAGGGCGCACGCCACTCGCGCCAGCATTCTCACCCGAAATCCAAGCTACAACGCGAATGTCGTGACATGGTTGCATATCTGCCGATAGCGCTGGGCATGCTGATCGATCATGCGTTCCAGCCCGTATACGCGCCGGACCGCCGCGTGGCCGGACGCCACCAGCCGTGCCGCCAGCCCAGGCTCGCTTAGCACCCGCGCCGTGGCGGCGGCGAAGCCGGCGACATGGGTGGGATCCGCGCACAGCAGCCCCGACACCTGGTCCTCGACCAGTTCCGGTACGCCACGCACCGCCGAGGCCACCACCGGCACCCCGATCGCCATCGCCTCCGCCACCGCCACGGGGACCGCCTCCCAGAAGGAGGGCAGCACCATCACCGCCGCGCGGGCGAGTTCGGCCAGGGCCTCGCCGCGGGGCAGGGCGCCCGTGAACCGGACCCGCTGGGCCACGCCCAGCCGCGCCGCCTGCGCGCGCAACACCGCTTCGAGGGGGCCGCCGCCGATCAGGACCAGCCGGCATCGGCGCAGGTCCGGATGAGCCAGCATCTCGACCGCCAGGCCCGGGTTCTTTTCCGGGCTCAGCCGCCCGAGAAAGGCCACCAGGTCCGGCTCGACCGGTCCCCGCGCCGGCACGGCCGCGATGTCGATGCCGTTGCGGATCACGCCGTCCAGCGGCCGGCCCGGGTCCAGCTTCCAGCGGCCGGCCAGGACCCGGTCCGCGGCGCTGGCCCAGATCACCGCCGCCGAGCGCCACCCGGTCACCCGCTCGGCCAGCGCCCCGGCGAGGCGGGCCGGCCAGGGCTTGCCCAGGAAATGATAGCCGTGGACGGTATAGGCATAAGGCACCGGCAGGCGCGCCCGCGCCGCCGCCAGCCCGGCCCGCCCGCCATGGGCATGGACCAGGTCCGGCTTCAGCTCGTCGGCCAGCCGCCGCACCGCCGCCGGCCCGCTTCGGTCCAGCCTGGAGCGCCACAGGTCGAGCGGCCGGACCGGCAGGCCCGCCGCTTCGGCCGCTTCCAGGGCATAGCTGCCCGGCGCGCTGGCGAGGACGGACTCGATCCCATGGCGCGCGTGCAGGCCGCGGCAAAGGTCCAGCACCACGCTGGTGCCGCCGCCTGGCCGGCCGTCCGCCACGATCTGCAGGATCCGCATCGCTTGTCCCCCGGCCCCCTGGGAGCGACATGGTACGGACGAGGTCAAGTGCGGGATCGCCGGATGCGCATGGAACAGCTGTTTCCCCTGATCGCTTCGTTAGCCCTGCTGGTATGGCTGGCGCCGTCCGTGTTCCGGATGGCGCCGTCGACCCGCGACCTTGCCAGCAAGGTCGCGCTGGGGATGATCGTCTTCGGCATGCTGGCGGCAATCGGCGCCTATGCGCTGGGCTGAACAACGAGGAGGACCACAGGATGACAGGGCTTGAACAGGGCTGGCGCTGCGCCGCCATGGTTGCGGCGCTCCTGCTGGCGGCGCCCTCGGCCCGGGCCGCCGAGCCCAGCGCCTGGGACTTCGCCTTCACCCGGATCGAGGGCGGGCCGCTGCCGATGCGCTCCTTCGCGGGCCATCCCGTGCTGCTGGTCAACACCGCCTCCATGTGCGGCTTCACCTACCAGTATGACGGCCTCCAGGCGGTCTGGGAGGCCCATCGGGATGCCGGCCTGGTGGTGCTGGGCGTGCCGTCCGGCGACTTCGGCGGCCAGGAATATGACGACAGCGGCCAGATCAAGCAGTTCTGCGAAACCAACTTCGCGGTCGACTTCCCGATGACCGAGAAGGAGCACGTGCGCGGTGCCGACGCGCATCCGCTCTACCGCTGGCTGGCCACGCGGATGGGGCCGCCGGCGGAGCCCGGCTGGAACTTCCACAAGATCCTGATCGGCGCAGACGGCCAGCCGGTGGCCGCCTGGCCCAGCCGCACCGAGCCCTCGGACCCCGCGGTCACGGCGGCGATCGAGCAGGCGCTCCTGGCTTCAGACCAGGCCGATGCTGGCGGGGGTGGCCGAGCGCCCGCCGACCACGCGCTCGACCAGTAGGCCGTCGCCGAACCCCATCCAGTAGCAGAGCTCGGCCGGCCGCCCGATCCGCCAGAGCGCCAGGTCGGCGCGCTTGCCGACCTCCAGCGTGCCGCGGTCGGCCAGTCCCAGCGCCCGCGCCGCATGGACGGTCATCCCGTGCAGCGCCTCGTAGGGGGTCAGGCCGAACAGGACGCAGGCCATGTTCATGGCGAGCAGCGGCGACAGGAGCGGCGAGCTGCCGGGATTGGCGTCGGTCGCCACCGCTATCGGCACGTGATGGCGGCGGAACAGCTCGACCGGCGGCTTCTGCTTTTCCTGGAGGGTATAGAACGCTCCCGGCAGCAGGACAGCCACGCTGCCGGCATCCGCCATCGCCTGCACGCCCGCCTCGCTCGCATATTCCACATGGTCGCAGGACAGGGCGCCATGGCAGGCGGCCAGCGCGGCGCCGCCGCTGTCGGAGATCTGGTCGGCATGCAGCTTGACCGGCAAACCCTTCGCCAGGGCCGCCCGGAACACCCGCCAGGTTTCTTCCGGAGAAAAGGCGATCGTCTCGAAACAGGCGTCGACCGCATCGGCCAGCCCTTCGGCGGCCACGGCATCCAGCATCGGCCCGCATACCAAGTCCACATAGGCCCGCCGGTCCATGTCGGCCGCAAAGGCATGGGCACCCAGGAAGCTGGTGACCACCTGGATCCGGCATTCTTCGCCAAGCTTGCGCGCCGCCCGCAGCATCCGCAGCTCGGTATCGGTTTCCAGGCCATAGCCCGACTTGATCTCGACCGTGGTCACCCCTTCGCCGATCAGGCGATTCAGCCGGGGCTTCGCCAGCCGGACCAGCTGGGCCAGGTCTGCCTTGCGGGTGCCTTCCACCGTCCGGCGGATCCCCCCGCCGCGCCGGGCGATCTCCGCATAGGGCACGCCCTCCAGCCGTTCCTCGAACTCGCCGGAGCGCTCGCCGGCAAACACGAGATGGGTATGGCAGTCGATCAGGCCTGGCAGCAGCCACGCCCCCGCCGCGTCGTGCACCTCCACCGCCGGAACGTCGGGAAGCTCGGCGCGGGGGCCCAGCCAGGCGATCCGGCCATTCCGGACCGCCAGGGCACCATCCCGGATCTCGCCACGGTCCGTTGCTCCCGGCACCATGGTCGCGAGCTGGACATTCACCCATATCCGGTCGAAGCGGTTCATCTGCCGGTCCTGGTCATAGCCGTCCGGTCATCTCGTAGCAGGAAGTTCGGAAGCTGGCCAAAGCAGGTGCGATCAGGCGGGCGGGCAGGCGGCGGATCGACCTCGCGACCCTGCGCCTTTGGTCCGGCGGCTTCCTGTTCCTGTTCGCCATCACCCATTTCCTGAACCACGCGCTGGGCCTGGTGTCGCTGGAGGCGCTGGAAACCGGCCGGCACGTGTTCCTCGCGGTCTGGCGCTCGCCGCTCGAATTCGTCCTGCTCGCAGCCTTGCTGGTCCACCCGTTGGCGAGCCTGACCAAGCTCTGGCAGCGGCGCACCCTGCGCCTGCCGCTCGCGGACTGGCTGCAGATCGGCCTGGGCCTGGTCATCCCCTATTATCTCGCCATCCACGTGCTCGGGACGGGCGTCGTCCACCGGGTGAACGGCGTCACCGACAGCTACACCTACCTCCTGAACCTGCTCTGGCCGGGCGGGATCCAGCGCCAGACCGAGCTTATGATGGTGGTATGGGTGCACGGCTGCATCGGGGTGCACCACCGGCTCAAGCTGGAGCCCTGGTACCGCAGCGCCACGCCGCCCCTGCTCACGCTGGCGGTGCTGCTGCCGACCCTGGCCTTCTTCGGGATGCTGAACGGCGCGCGCGAGGTGGCGACCCGGGCCGGGGCCGACCCGGCCTGGCTCGACCTGGTCGCCCGCAGCCAGAACTGGAGCGACCCGCAGGCCCGCGCATGGATCTATGTCCTGGAGAACCAGCTCCTCCTGGCCTTCTACGGCCTGATCGCCCTCCTGTTCCTGGTCAAGGTCGGCCGGCAGCTCGTGATCGCGCGGACCGGCGCCATCGCCATCGAGTTCCCGGGCAACCGGGTCGTGCGGGTGCCGCGCGGCATCAGCGTCCTGGAAGCGGCCCACCTGGCGCGGCTTCCGCACGCGTCGGTCTGTGGCGGGCGCGGACGCTGCTCGACCTGCCGGGTCCGGGTCGGCCATGGCCTCGACCGGCTGCCGCCGCCCAGCCCATCGGAGGCGCGGGTGCTCAAGCGGATCCAGGCCAAGCCCGACGTACGCCTGGCCTGCCAGCTCCGGCCGTCCCACAAGCTGCAGGTCACGCCCCTGGTCGCGGTCGACCATGCCGCCGACGAGGTCGGCCGCCCGATGTTCCCGGGCCATGGGGTGGAGCGCGAGCTGGTGGTGATGTTCTGCGACCTGCGCGGCTTCACCCAGATTTCCGAGCAGCGCCTGCCCTACGACGTGGTGTTCCTCCTGAACCGCTGGTTTGCCCTGTCCGGCCAGTCGATCGAGCGGGCCGGCGGGCAGGTCGACAAGTTCATCGGCGACGGCGTGATGGCGCTGTTCGGCCTGGAAGACGGGCCGGAGCAGGGCGCCAGGAACGCCATGGCCGCCGCCCGGATGATCGCGCAGGGCCTGGACCGGATCTCGCACGACATGCGCGGCGAGCTGAAGGAGGCGCTGCGCTTGGGCGTGGGCATGCATGCCGGCAGCGTGATCGTGGGCGAGCTCGGCTGGGGGCGCACGATCGGCCTCACCGCGATCGGCGACGTGGTCAACGTCGCCAGCCGCCTGGAATCGGCCTGCAAGGAACTGGGCGCCGAGGCGGTGATCTCCGCCGAGGTCTTCCGCCTGGCTGGCCTCGCACCACCCAGCGAGCCGATCCCCTTCGAGGTGCGCGGCCGGACCCAGTCCTTGCCGGTGGTAGCGGTGCCGCGGCTGGCGCAGGTCGAGCCGGGCGAGGCCGTGGCCTGAGATCTGCGGGGCCCGGCTTCTGGCTCAGGCGGCGAGACGGGCTCACCATCGACCTCGCCCGGCGCTGCCGGCGATCGGCGACTTCGCTCCGAGAAGAACTTTCAGCATTTCGAGAGCCGGCAGCCATGGCGCAAGCTGTTACCGGGCGACCGGCTTGACGGCGGCAGGCGGCCCGCTCACGCTTCCCGTTGCATCGAGAAAGGCGACGTCTCGCTGATGACTCCTCCCGAACACGCGCTGGTCGCCGACGACATCCACAAGACCTTCGGCTCGCTCGAAGTGCTCAAGGGCATCTCGATGACGGCCGACAAGGGCGACGTGATCGCCATGCTGGGGTCGTCCGGGTCGGGCAAGAGCACCTTCCTGCGCTGCCTCAACCTCCTGGAGCTCCCCGACAGCGGCAGGATCGTGGTCGGCGGCGAAGAGATAGGCCTGGTCCCGGACAAGGCGGGCAAGCTCCGGCCGTCCGACCGCCGCCAGGTCGAGCGGCTGCGCACCCGGCTGGGCATGGTGTTCCAGCAGTTCAATCTCTGGTCGCACATGACCATCCTCGACAACGTGATCGAGGCGCCGGTCCACGTCCTCAAGCTTTCCCGCGCCGAGGCGCTGGCCCGGGCGGAGGCGCTGCTGAACAAAGTCGGCATCTGGGAAAAGCGCGATGCCTACCCCGCCCACCTGTCCGGCGGACAGCAGCAGCGCGCGGCGATCGCCCGGGCGCTGGCCATGGAGCCCGCCGTGCTGCTGTTCGACGAGCCGACCTCGGCGCTCGACCCGGAACTCGTGGGCGAGGTGCTGAAGGTAATGCGCGACCTGGCGGTGGAAGGTCGCACCATGATCGTGGTCACCCACGAGATGGGCTTCGCCCGCGAGGTCGCCGACCATGTGATCTTTTTGCATCAGGGGCGCATCGAAGAGCAGGGCCCGCCGGGGGCTTTCTTCGGCGCGCCAAGGTCGGAGCGGGTCCGGCAGTTCCTGTCCGGCAACCTGAAGGGTTGACCAATAGGGCGAGCCGCGGCAACGGTGGAATAATCCATCTTTAAGCGGATTTGCTCATGCGCCGACACATCCTGTCCGCACTCGTGCTTGCGGTGGCGCTGGCCCTCCCGGTGGCGGCCGGCGCCCAGCCCCAGGCGGTCCTCCGCGTCGCCGTGGACGGCAGCTACCCGCCGTTCAGCACGGTGGACAAGAAGGGCAGGTTCTCCGGCTTCGACATCGACATGGCCAACGAGATCTGCAAGCGCCTCGAGGCGAAGTGCACCAAGGTCCGGCTGACCTGGGACGAGATGCTGGACGCGGTGATCAAGCGGAAGGCCGACATCGTGGTCGCCTCCACCTCGATCACCGACGGCCGCCGCCGCCGCGGCATCACCTTCAGCGAGCGCTACTACCACACCCCGGCAATGTTCATGCGCCGCAAGGGCGACGACGTCGAGGGCATCTGGAAGGACCTGCGCGGCAAGACCATCGGCGTGCAGGCCACCACCACCCACGACCAGTTCGTCACCTCCGAGTTCTCGGCGGTGTCCGAGATCAAGCGCTACAAGACCCTGCCGGAAATGGTCCAGGCGCTGCTGAAGAAGCAGGTCGACGTCATCCTCGGCGACGCCTGGTCGCTCGACCAGGCCGCCCTGCACGGCAAGAGCGGCAGCAAGCTGGAATTCACCGGCCCCGCCTACAACGACCGCCGCTGGTTCGGCCAGGGCATCGGCGTGATCCTCCCGCAGGACGACCCGGAGCTGAAGACCAGGATCGACGAGGCCATCGTCGCCATGCGCAAGGACGGCACCTACATGGCGATCGCGAAGAAATACTTCTCGTTCGACCCGTACGGGAGCTGACCTCGCCGAGGCTGGCGGCTTCCGGCGCCTGTACGCCGTGTCACCATCGCTTTCAGCGTTGTTGCTGACCGGGTGACCCTCCATCGCATCCTCTTGGCGGCCGAACGCACCCATCCGGTGAACCCCGCGGCGGCCAGGCCCGGTTAGCGGCCCGTCGGGTGACGAGCCGCCGGAGCGTCGATCAGTGTCTGGCCTTCACCGGAAGCCTGAAAGGCACTCCCAACCGGTTGAAGGCGTTCATCGCGGCGATGGTGATCGTGAGGTCGACCAGCTCCTTTGGTTCGAACGCGGCTGCTGCGGCCGCATAGGCTTCGTCAGACGCATGGGTCTGGCTGACGTTGGTGACTTCTTCGGCCCAGGCCAGCGCGGCACGATACGGCGCCGGGAACAGGTGAGGGACCTCGTGCCAGACGGGCACCAGAACAACCTTCTCGACGGGCATCGTCTTGAGCAGGTCGCGCGTATGGAGGTCGATGCAATGTGCGCATCCATTGATCTGCGAAACCCGAAGGAAGACGAGGTGGATCAGTTCCTCCGGAAGATTGGTGGCGCGTGTCACGTAGTGATGCAGTCCGAACAGCGCCTTGGCTCCGTCCGGCGCAACGTCGTGCCAAGCCAGGCGAGGGGGATTGGTCATTCAAAGTGCTCCGTCATCGTGACGCCGTTCACCGGCGATCACGGGTCTGACGAGGCAGCCGCCGCCGCTGTGACATCTGGTGGGCCGAAGATGGCGCGATGTCATACTGGCGTGCGTACGGTCGTCATGGCGGCGAACCAGCCGGCAGGAGCCCTCCATGTGCCGTGACCAACGGACCACGGACGTCGAACCTGAACGGCGGCGCCCGACCTCGCCCGCCTGACCGCTCTTCAGTGCGCGTCCGCCGGCGGCTTGGCGCTTCTCGGCTTGTGCACCAGCGGCATCAGCAGGAGCGCCGCGAAGAACACCAGCGACATCAGCAGGAAGGCATCGGCATAGGTGAGCACGCTCGCCTCGCGCTGGACGATGCCCATCAGGGAGCGCAGCGCCGCCTTGTCCGGGTCGGTGGCGAGCAGGTCGCCGAACCGCCCGCTCATCGCGTCCAGCGTCTGGGTCACCACGTTGCGCGACAGGGTGAGCTGGTCCAGCAGGTGCCGCATGTGGTGCGCCATCCGGTGGTCGATCACCGTGTTGATCATCGCGAGCCCGATCGCACCGCCCAGGTTGCGCATCAGGTTGTACAGGCCCGACGCGTTCTTGATCTTGTCCGGGGGCAGGGTGCCCAGCGCCAGCGTGTTGATCGGCAGGAAGCACAGCATCAGGGACACGCCGCGGATCGCCTGGGGCAGGAACAGTTCGCTGAGCGAGCTCTGGTTGGTCACGAAATGGTTCAGGTAGACCCCGACCCCGAACAGGATCAGGCCCAGCGCCAGCATGACCCGCGGCTCCAGCTTCTTGCTGAGGAATCCCGCGAGCGGCGCCGACATGAACTGGAACATGCCGGTCACGAACATGATCTGGCCGATCTGCAGGGCGTTGTAGCCGCGCACGCTGCCCAGGAAGAGCGGCAGCAGGTAGACGGAGCCGTACAGGCCGATGCCCAGCACGAAGCTCAGCACGCAGCCGATCGCGAAGTTGCGGTCCTGGAAGGCGCGCAGCTCGACGATCGGCTGGCGGTAGCTCAGCACCCGCCAGAAGAACAGCGCGCCGGCCGTCACCGCCACGATCGCGGCGTAGCGCACCGCCGCGTCGTCCAGCCAGTCCCAGCGCGGCCCCTCGTCGAACACGTATTCGGCACCGCCCAGGAATGCCGCCATCGCCAGCAGGCCCAGCCAGTCGAAGCCCTTGAGCAGCGACAGGTCGGGCTTGTCCATGTCGACCGTCCGACAGACCAACAGCGTCACGATGATGCCGGGCGGGACGTTGGCCAGGAACAGCCAGTGCCAGGAAAAGGTCTCGGTCAGCCAGCCGCCCAGCGTCGGGCCGATGGTCGGCGCCATGGTCGCGACCAGGCCGATCAGCACCGAGATGCCGGCGCGCTTGGCGGGCGGGAACAGGATGAAGCTGGTGGCGAACACGGTGGGGATCATCGCCCCGCCGAGAAAGCCCTGGAGCACCCGCCAGACGACCATCTCGCCGATCGAGCCTGCCGTGGAGCACAGGAGGGAGGCGAGGGTGAAGGTGCCGCAGGAGACCGCGAACAGGATCCGGGTCGAGAACACCCGCGACAGCATGCCGGATAGCGGGATCATCACGACCTCCGCGATCAGGTAGCTGGTCTGCACCCAGGCGATCTCGTCGGAACTGGCGGCCAGGCCCGCCTGGATCTCGCGCAAGGACGAGCTGACGATCTGGATGTCCAGGATCGCCATGAACATCCCGAACACCATCGCGAAGAAGCCGAACACCGCGGCCCTGGGCGGGCCAGCGGCGTTCGTCCCGGCAGCCGGAACGGGCGCGGCCGGGGTCGGCCGCGCCGCTTCGGCGGTGCTGGCGGCGCTCATCGCCTAGAGCCGGCCGACCAGCTGCGCGCCGTGATCGCCGGACGGCTGGGCGGCGCCGAACACGCCTTCGGTGCTCTCGTCGCCATTGCCCAGGCCGCGCGTGTCGACGCTGACCTCCACCGACAGGCCCGGGCGCAGCAGCCCGCTCAGCGGGTTGTCGCGGGCCACCTCGATCCGGACCGGCACGCGCTGCACGATCTTGGTGAAGTTGCCGGTGGCGTTCTCGGCCGGCAACAGGCTGAACTCCGCGCCGCTGGCCGGGGCCAGGCTGGAAATGGTGCCCTCGATCTCCTGGTCCGGCCATGCGTCGACTGCCAGGCGAACGGTCTGGCCGATCCGCATGTGGCCGATCTGGGTCTCCTTGAAGTTCGCCAGGACATGCACGTCCGGCAGCGGCACCACCACCATGGTCTGGCTGCCCGCGCGCAGGTACTGGCCGACCCGCACCGACCTGCCGCCGACCACGCCGTCGACCGGTGCTGTCACGGTGGTGGCCTCCAGGTCAGAGCGTGCAGCGTCCAGCCTCGCCTCGGCCTCGTGCAGGGCGGCGTGCGCCTCCTTCTGCTCGGCCTGGTGGACGTCGAGCTGGCCCTTGGCGGCAGCCAGATCGGCCTCGGCCTGGCGCAGCCCCGCCTCGGCCTGGGCGGTCTCGGCGTCGGCGCGCTCCAGCGTTTCCCGGCTGGTCCATTCCCGCTTGGCAAGCTTGGTCGAGCGGTCGAACTCCGAGCGCGCCAGATCGAGCTGCGCCCGGGCCGACTCGACGCCGGCCGTCGCCTTCTCGATCACGGCCTGCTGCAGCGTGATCTGGCTGCCGATCGTGGCGATCCGGGCCTGCTGCGCCTCGACCGACGCCTCGGCTGCCGCCAGGGCCGCCTGGAAGTCGGTGGGATCGATCCGGAACAGGACGTCGCCCGCATGGACGCGCTGGTCGTCGATGACGCGGACCTCCTGGACGAGGCCGGCGATCTTGGGTGCGATCGGCGCGGTATCGGCCTGGACATAGGCGTTGTCGGTCGATTCGATGAACCGCCACTCGTGCCAGTACTGCCAGCCGGACCAGCCGGCGCCGGCCGCAAGCACCACCGCGACCGCACCCAGCACGTATCTCTTCACGCTTGCCATCGATGATCCTCGACGCCGCCGCCGGTCGGAAGGGCTCGGCTTCGGAACGGGTTCCTTCGTCGAGCAGATGAGCGCTTTGCCATCCATCTTCAAGCGAGAACTGAACGGTTCAGTTCTCCGGTGCCGCAGGACGACCATGCAGCGATGTCGCAGGTTTCCTCTTGAAGGCGCAGGGCAAGGCTGCCTATCTCCCTTGAGAACTGAACCGTTCAGTTCACCTCCAGCAGGACCCCTGGATGCTTTCCGTCGAACCTCCGGAAGTCGAACGCGGCCTAAAGCCCGAAGCCGTGCTGGCAGCGGCCAAGAAGCTGTTCATGGAGCGCGGCTACGGCGCCACCAGCATGGACGACATCGCCAAGCGCGCGAAGGTCGGCAAGGCGACGGTGTACGAGCACTTCCAGAACAAGGAAGAGCTGTTCGCGGCGGTGGTGACGCGCGAGTGCCGCGGCCACTCCGCCCTGGTCGAGGCGCTGAACGCAGGGGATGGCGACCTTCGCGCACGCCTGGTGCGTTTTGCCCGGGTGTTCCTGGACGTGCTGATCCGGCCGGACATGATCGCGATCTATCGCACCATCATCGCCGAAACGGTGCGCGCCCCGCAGCTGGGTACCGCCTTCTACGAAAATGGCCCGCTGCGGGTGCGCAACGCGCTGGTCCCGTGGCTGAGCGAGGCGGCGCGGCGGGGCGAGCTGGCACTGGACGATCCGGAGCGCGCGGCGGTCGACCTGATCAGCCTGGTGCGCGCCGACCTGCACCTGCGGGCCCTGTTCGCCGTGCCGACCCTGCCGGGCCTGGTCGAGAAGGACGAGCTGGCCAGGGCGGCGGTGGATCGTTTCCTCAAGGCCTACGCGCCCCCGGTCGCTTGACGCCTTCCAACGGCTCGTCGACTGTCTCCGCCATAGGCGGCCTTTGCCGCAGCGGGAGACTTCAGCCATGGCCAGCAGACGCCTCGTCCTGGGAGCCTTTCCACTCCCACTCGCCCTGTTCACGCCGGGTGCTGACAACGCGAAGGACTGGAAGAAGATCCGGTTCGGGACGGAAGGCGCCTACGCGCCGTTCAACTATGTCACGCCCGACGGCAAGCTGGCCGGCTTCGACGTCGACATCGCCTATGCGCTCTGCGAGGAGCTGAAGGTCGAGTGCGAGCTGGTCCAGCAGGATTGGGACGGCATCATCCCGGCGCTTTTGGCCAACAAGTACGACGCGATCATCGCGTCCATGTCCATCACCGAAGAGCGCAAGCAGCGCATCAACTTCACCGACAAGTACTACGACACGCCGACCCGGCTGGTCGTGAAGAAGGGGTCGGGCATCGACGGCACGCCGGAAAGCCTGGACGGCAAGAAGGTGGGCGTTCAGCGCGAGACCGTGCAGGACCGCTACGCCACCGAGTTCCTGGAGCCGAAGGGAGCCGAGGTCGTCCGCTACGGCACCGGCGACGAGGCCAATCTCGACCTGGTGGCCGGGCGCCTCGACGCGCGCCTTGAAGATTCGGTGGTGCTGTCGGAAAGCCTGCTGAAGAAGCCGGAAGGGGCGGACTTCGAGTTCGTCGGCCCGTCGATCAACAACAAGGAGATCTTCGGCTACGGCTCGGGCATCGGCGTGCGCAAGGGCGACGAGGACCTGGTCGAGCTCCTGAACAAGGGCATCGCTGCGATCCGCGCCAACGGCAAGTACCAGGAGATCCAGTCCAAGTACTTCGACTTCGACGTCTACGGCGACTGATCCGACGGCCCGGCCGCGCGCGAGCGAGGCCGGGCCATTGCAGCGGAGCGCCGGGGGGCGGTCATGTTCGACCTGCAAGGATATGGATGGACGATCCTGGACGGTGCCCGCCT
>VFQN01004792.1_pt1 | contig 17381 bp, 20 predicted proteins | sample 3512371 | NCBI WGS metagenome assembly VFQN01 (sample SAMN10412370, study PRJNA504923) | tailings metagenome | isolation source: Replicate 2 from Balatoc abandoned mine | place: Philippines: Itogon, Benguet | collected 2017-08-28 | reverse complement strand
CCCTTGCCTTGAGGACCCTTTCAGGGCCTCCGTGCTGTGAGCCGGCTCTGCGGAGCGGTGTAGCAGTGTAAAACCGTACGACAATCGCACACGTGTTTCCCACAACTGCCGCACAGGTTACGCCAGGAGGCCAAGCCGTATTGAAGATGTGCAATATCCCTGGTAAGGAAAGCCCGATCACCTTATGGGCGACCTTATAACGCGCACATGCTCCGCCTTGCCCCACCTTCCAGTACAGCTCCTCGTCGTACGACGCCCCAAGCAGTACGTTATCCCGCACCGTACCGCCCATGATCCACGGCTGCTGCGGCGCGTACGACAAGTGCCGTACACCATGTGCCGTACGGCAGGACCCGGCGAGCAGAGGCAGCTCGCCGCCGCCTAGCAGCGCCGCCAGCAGGCTGCTCTTGCCGGCGCCCACTCGGCCCACGACGACGGTTAGGCGGTTGCGGGGTACGGCAAGCGAGATGTCGTACAAGCAGGGCTGGGCCGCCTGCGAGGCACAAAGGTACCGGTATTAGAAATGCCGCCTAGACGCCGATGCGCGTGCAAGCGCCGGTTGTTGCCGGGGGATAAGGGGCCTCTCTGCCTCACTGATGAATCAGACAGGGCGAAGGGATTGCGGTCTGAGCGTGCCGGTAGAATGCCCACGGTACAAACAACCAGCTTCTACCAGTGGCAGTCAGTGTGCGGGCGCTTAAGGTCCAAGAGCAGGGCATGGCGACTACTACAGGGCATGTTTTGGCTCACCTGACCCCAAGCAAACGTTGCTCCACACAGCACAGCGGCAGGGTCAACACCGGCCGGGGCCCCTGCCGCCGCCCCAGTTATGCCGGCACCCTGCCCTCCTTGCGCTGCCGCCAGCCCTTGGTCCGCCTCCCGCGCCTCCTGTAGCGCCGCCACCAGCCCACAGCGCCACCCCGGACCCGCCGGCAGCCTCCGAAACGCCTCTTCCTGCACAGCTCCAATACCTGCTGCTCCCCCTCCTGCTGGCATATCTGTCGCTGCTACCCCCGCATCATGTACGGCTGCCCGAAACTCTGCCAACACTGTCAGTGCTGCAGTCGGGAGACCAATCCGTACGCCTGCTTCGTTTTCCGTCGGGCGGTCCCTTTGGTACGCCCATGCGACCTTGGTTTCGAGGCGGCACAGGTATCGTTGCAGCCGCCGTACGGACACAAGCGCCTCCACACAGCCTGCAGGGTATGGGTAGGGTAGGGACTAAGCGCAAAAGAGCTATTGATGGTGGAGTCTTCTGTGCTTTTGTGGTAGGGTACGAAGACATGGGAGGTAGACCAAACAGGGGCAAGGGCAGTTAGGGGCCAGAGAGCAGAGCTGTACACTGGTTGAGGAGGGCCCGCAGCACGTGCCAGACTCACCGTTGACCACCCATGGGAAGGCGTTGAGCGGCCCTGTGAGCAGCTGGAACAGCGAGAGGCTGGTGAAGGCCACTGCGGCAGAGACGTGGAAGGCAGGGACAGGACGACAGTTCACCACGTGTTTTTTGTGTTTTAGGGTTTAGGGTTTCTTCATAACCAGCGAGAGGCTGCCCAGGCTGGTGAAGGCCACTGCGGCAAAGCGCCGTCCGGGCAGACAGGACGACAGGACGGCGTCAGAGTCAGCGTCAGCAGCTCATCCATGGTACTGGTGACTAGGGCCCAAAGGCCACCCACCAACACCATTCTTCCAAACCCTTGACGTGACCAAACCGTCAAACCATCGAGACATTGTACGGTTTTATGTGTTGATGTTACCTGCCGGCGTGAGCGCCTGCGGTCCGCCCAGCAGCACCACCAGTCCGAAGGTGAGGGCGGAGAACAGCAGCGATGTGGCGGCCCAGAAGTACACGCACAGCGCGTCCAGGTACTTGCGGACGGCTAAGCCACGCAGCTCGCGGCGTCGGGCGGAGGAGAGCTGGCGGCCGACAAGTAAAGCGGCAGGAGTGGACGACGCAAAATCAGGGGTGGAAACTAGAAGCAGGGCAAATTCGTCAAGGGCGAGGGAGGGCTCTTTGGGGACGGTGGGCAAGGCTGCGCAGGGCGAGGCCGACTTCTGTCGGCCCACGGGCTTGGGCTTGGTGACGCTGCATGCAGAAGCTGGCACCGCTTGCCCACAATTCTATGGCGTACCGATCCAACACCCTTCCTCGCTCGCACCTTGGCCAGGTAGTAGTCCTCCCACTCGGGCCCCATCATGCGCAGCTGCCGCATGCCGCGCAGCATCTCCCCCGCGGCGCCCACGCGATCGTCCTTGGCGGCCATCATGGCGGTTGAGGCGGTTAGGATGCGGGCCGCGATGAGGCGGTTGACCGGTAATAGCGCAACCGACACCAACAGACCCGCCACGAAGGCGTAGCGCACCTGCGGGGTGGCACATGGTGTACTGGGAGCAGGACAACGCAGGGTGTGTTGTGGATTGGGCGGCACTGTGTGACTATGACTGGGAGTAGGGGCGGCATAAGGTGGGTGAAACCTGGAGGTACTGTGTCACAGCATGCCAGCGCGGCCCCCGTCCCGTTCCCCGCCCCAACACCCGACACGTGCCGCACTGCAGCGTTGGCAATGACGTGCCAGCAACCAGAAGCTGCTGTGCACACGTAATTCTGCACACGACGGCCCACCTGGGTATACAGCAGGTACAGCGCCAGCGCCATCTGCCAGGGCAGGGACCACAGCTCGTGGAAGGACAGCAGCAGGTTCACCGCGCGGCCCGTGTCCACCGACATGAGCGTGTTGACGTCCGCGCCAGCAGAAGCAGCAACAGTAGCACCCGCCTCCTTGGCAGCTCCCTTGCCGGCAGGCGGAGGAGCACCAAAAGCGTCTTCTCCGCCCCCCTTGCTCTCCAGCTGCTTGCCGTTGCCGTTGTCGCCGCCCGCCGAGCTGCCTCCAGGCTCCCCGCCGCCGCCGCCGCCCCCGCCGCCAACATTTCCCTTGCCACCAGCATCGCCCGCCACCGCCCGGCACGTGTCCACGGACATGAGCGTGTTGACGTCCGCGCCAGCAGAAGCAGCACCAGCCTCCTTGGCAGCTTCCTTGCCGGCGGGCGGAGGAGCAGCAAAGGCGTCTCCTCCGCTCCCCTTGCTGTCAACCTGCCCACCGCGGCTGTTCTCGCCACCGAACGAGCTGCTGGCGCCAGTAGTGTCAGCAGCCCCCGTGGACCCAGGCCCCCCGCCCCCGCTGAAGGCCCCTGCGCTGCCGTCAGTGCCCTCCACCTCCACCGCCACCCCATTCAACTTTGCCCGGGGTGCCGCCGGCCGCTGTCCCGCCACGTTCGCCTTGCTGGACGGTCCCTTTCCGTCCCTCGCGCCGCCGACAGTGTCTTGCTCGTCCTCAACAGCCCCGTGGTGTTGTACGGCAAGCAGGGACTTGCGGTACAGCACGACCATCAGGCCAGCACGCAGCTGGCATGCCAGGCGGCTCTGCGATGGGAGGCGGCGGCAAAGAAATAAAGGGCCATGGGGCCATGTGGGTCGTGGATGGATGCACCCTACTGCTTGAGGCAAGGCCTTGACAGTGTACGTCACGCGTCCTGTGGCCTGTAACGGTGGCTCAGGTGGGCGGTAGACCGTTCTTGACTGCTATATGCAGACTGGGACAAGCATTCAGTAACATTAGGCCCCGCCGCAGAACATGAATTGCCGGCCCCTTTCCGATACTCGAGCACCTCCCCGCTCCAAACCCACCAGCTGATAGTTGACATGTGCGATGAGCAGCGCCTTAGCCACCGAGGCAGCGGCCAGCAGCGCCACACACACCCAGCCGAAGCGCGGGCTGGAGGGGCCCAGCCGCAACACCAGCAGCGCCCACAGCCGCCGCAGCCAGACCCACAGCTGGTCCGCATTAACCCACAACAGCAGCGGCAGTAGCAGCTGGTGGGGTGTGGAACCCTCACCCGTGCCTCCGCCTGTGTCTGCGTGTACGTGTGCATGGTCGTGGTGGTTGCCGTGGGTGCTGTCCCAGGAGGTCGGCGGTTGGTTTGTGGTGGTTATGGCGGTTGAGCCGGAAGCGTGGGCGTGGGCTGATGATGGGGTTGTGGACTCGTGTGGGGCTGCTGCGGCGGTCGAAGTCATCCAAGACACCAGCAGGCGCAGCAGCAGCGGGCCGGAGAAGGACAGCAGGTCGTTGAGCAGCTGATGTGGCGGTTGATGGTCGACGGGTTGTGGCAAGGGAAGAGGGAGGCACAGCGATACTTCCGGTCCTTTAGATACGGTACGTGAGGGAAGCAGGGGACAGGCGGTTCGAGGCGGCGACGTTGATTCCTAAAGCCTCAAGCAATGCCACAGAGTGCATACGGCATTGCAGGTGCAGACCCTCAGAATTGCTGCCGTACCCTTCCTGCCGTACCTTGACGATTCCCAGCCATGCGTACGGCCTGCCGTACGTCCGGGCCAGGGCCCGCAGCAGCGAGGGCCGCCGCGGCCGCAGCAGCAGCTCCTGCCACGTGGCAGCACACGCGGCCAGGACCAATGAACAAGACAACAGTAATTCAGTATTACACCAGAGCTGCTGTACACCAGCTGCTGCATCTGGGATGCAGCAGCAGCTCCTGACACGTGGCAGCTGCTCCCCGCAGCCCTACGGCTCTTCCGCTTCCCCAGCATGCAGCCACACAGCCACAAACCTCATCTTCCTCCAGCGCATATGACAACAATGTCCCAAGAACCCTCCCACCTACCGCTGTCCACTGTGTCCACAGCTGCTCCCCGCAGCCCTGCGGCTGCAGGCTCGGGTCCAGGACCAGCAGGTCGGCCGCCTGCAGGGGCCGCCTTGCGCCCTCCGAAACCAGCGGGCTAACCCACGAGAACCACAGGGAGCTCCAGGGGCTGTTGCCCCCGGTGCGGGGAGGGCTCCAGGGGCGCCGGGACACGGGGGCCGCTTGGGGAGGGAGGGGAGACGCGGCTGCGGGGGCGGCTGTGGGGGAAGGGGGTGTTGCGGGGTCGGATGTCGGGGGATGGTGGGAAAACGAGTGCTTGTGACGTGCCGTGGTGGTGATTGAGCGGGCAAGAGGAAAAGTGTTAAGATTCTTCACAGGGGGCAAGGGGGGAGGAGCTTGGGGGGAGGGCTGCCGTGCGAATGAGCCTGACGTTGAGGGCGGTGGAGGCAGAGGGAAGCCTGTACGGTGTGGCGCCCGCGGCTGGTGGTTGTGGGGTCCCCTTTATTTACTCGAGACATCGTCCGGCACTGGAATGCTGTTCGTCTCGAGACTGCCATCGGCTTGCGATAGGAGCGGCTCCCGGAGCGGCGATTCTCCCGCATCCATGTTTCCGAGAAGCCCGCCAACGGTCACAAGCAGAACTGTAAGCTCATTTCTCTAAGCAGGCACTGAAGCTACCGCTGCACTTTAAGTTACATCCTGATGGTCGTAGGTAGGAGCGTAGGACAGCGGCGAACCAACAGCGTGTGCAGTCACAGCGCATACGACTGCGCGGGAATTAATCCACAGACACGGGAAAATGAGGTGAGTATCATCTTCAGAAGAATATCACAAACTGCAATGGCACTAGCGCGAGCTCGTTCTGCATCGCCCTCTGAACAGGGGCGCTGCCCCACGGCACGCGACCTAGCATACCACGTGGCAACATGCCGAACCGTCGCTGTGTAATCAGTGACCAGGCACCAAGTAGCAGACGTGCACCTCACACAGGCTACCTTACGACGCCTCTCGTGCTTTACGCGACAGGGCACAGGGAGGCCTGGGATTCGTGGACCCACAACGCCACAAACCACCGTGCGGAACAGCCCCCTTCGAGCCATGCAACACATGCACTCCGACGACATACATCGTACGTCATTTACGATACAACACGGCCAGATCTTTAACGTGCTGCGTTTACGGCTTCGGAACAGCCATGGGAACGAGCCTTGGCCAACCCAACATGCGTTCGCCGGTAGCCATGGCGCAAGGGCCCATCCAAGACCCAGAGGACTCATCCCTTGCGTCCCATCCGACCCGGATATGGAATTCACTTAATGTGCGTCGGATAGCATAGGGTTACGTTGGACGCGGACGTTCTTCTCACGGTAACACACAGCGGCTGTGTCCTGCACCAGCGCCCCCGAGACCTGCCCTGCACTGAGCGACCCTCGTGAGAGCCCAGCGGCCCAGCCTCGCACAAACGACAATGGGTGGGTGCGAGGGCACTGGTCGATGCCAGGACACGTCTTTTTTTTAGTTAACTGCTTGAGTGACCTGATGTTGAGCTGGTCACGCAAGTGCAACGCACAAGCCATCAAGTTCGGCACACACTGCCTTGGGCGCAATATCCCATCGGACCACCCCAACTAACCATCAACCTCTTCAGCACGCCTTACACCAGCACGGCCACCGGCCACATGCCCACGCGTTTTAATTTCTCTCCTTTCGCCCTCACAAGCCCCATTCCCCACGCCCAATGCCCCTACACCGGCCCACCTCTGTATGCCCCTCAATCCTGCGACGCCCACGCGCCTGCTGACGCCCACCTCTTTAACGCGTGCCCTGCAACCAACAACGGACAACCGGCAACTACCACGCTCCAACCAGCCGCCTATGGCGAGGACCTCGGCAACCAAATCTTCGTGACGCTGAGGCGGGGGGACGAGTGGCCGCCGCAAACGTGCGACGTGAGGTGAGGCTCGTGTGGCGGAGGCAAAGAGGAGTTAGGTGGCGTACACGCAGCGCAACAACGTACGGGCAACAAAGCGCCTGTCGAGGGGAAAGCCACGATCAGTTGTGCTGTGAGGCTTGACTCTTTCTTTTGGCGGCACGGGGGGACGGATCGGTGTGGGGCTGCCTCGTGAAACTTCTGTGCTTAGTTAGTGCACGGCGTGAGGGGATTGCCCGGGACAGCTGGCATCACCCGAGCACAAGCCAAATGCTTTTGGAACACGCCTGCCGCAGTCGGTGTGCCCTACCTCGCCTTGTCAGACTGACCCTGGTGGTACGGGATGGTGTACGGCATGGAGTACCGGTACTGCACGGTAGTCGGTGTGCCCAGTCACGCCTTGCCCTGTCTTGCCTTTCCGCACCGTGCTTTCCACACCTTTCCGCACCATGCTTTCGGACATCCTTGGCGGTTTGCGCAGCGGCAGTTGCTGCTGCACGGGTCGGGCTTGTCGCACAGGCTGACCCTGACACTACCGTACATGGACCGCGCCTTGCCTTTCTTACGCCCCAACTTCCTTACGGATTACGCCTGTACTTCCGCTGTGCGCAGGGTGCGGTACGAGCAGACCGTGGGGGACATCCGCAAGGCGGTGGCTGAGAAGCTGGGCGTGCCGCCCGAGAAGCAGCAGGTGGCACGTGGCATGTGACACGCGGCATGTGACATGTGGCATGTGACACGCGGCATTTACCACTGTCCATCGCTCCATCCGGCCTCCGCTGCACGTATTAGTCTGATTGCTCGCTACGTGTTGGCGTCTCGGCTTCCCGTGTAGGTGACCCCAAATATCGGTTGCCAAACCCTAGCTACATGGTGGCACCGCCACGTCGCTCTGCCTATTAACCTGTGTGCCCTCCTCGTGTCCCTCACGCACCTGCCTGTACTACAATACTCAAGCCATGGCTTTTCAGTGACTGTCTGCTCACAAAGAAAGGCACACTACAGTAGACGCGGACACCCACGCACACACCCTTGCTATACGCGCAGCTGTTCCGGCATGGTCGGGAGCTGACGCCCGAGTACGACAGCCGTACACTGCTGGACATGGACATGCACACGGTGGGTTAGGCTGTGATGTGCTGCACGCACAGCAGTAACTAGGCGCGAAGATAGTGGGCGCAAGGTTGTTGCCCTGCTGGGTATGGATATGCGCACGGCGGGTCAAAGCGTTCGTGGGACATACATGCATGTGGGACGTGCACTGGGTGTTGGGCACGAAGGCGAGGGGAGTACGGTTAGCACACCGCGACCCAGATGGCTGTGGGCCGTGCACATGGTGGGTCAGTGTGAGTGTTTAAAACGAACCGACGTCGATAACTGGGCATGAGGGCATGAAACAGCAGACCACGTAGCTAGGGCCGGTTGTGTTACCTTGCTAGCTGATCATGGGTCACGCACACGGTTGGCGAATGACAACGTGGGGCATCAACAGGTGTGTCCATGGAACCTACGTGTTGTGCGGCGCTGCGGTCGTCAGTCCGTCGCCGGTGGTCCCCCACATGCTACACCGCTGGTCACAAAACCCTTGCCCCTGCCCATATCCCTTGCACGCATTGCCGCAGGGGTTCGCGCTCCAGGGCCATGACCTGGTGAGGGGGCGCTGGGGAAATGCATTTTTGCAGCCTGCCGCCTTGCTTGCAGCATGGTTACGGTATGGGTGGCAGGCGCGATGGCGCAGCACATAAGCACACAGAGGGCAGGTCAAGGAGCCTGGGACACTAGGCGCGTGTGCCGTACGTATTACAGCAGTAGCTCGCAGGTAATGTGATGCTGTACGGTACACGCATGGCGGGCCAACGTGGGAACCTAGGTCACTGCACATTCGTGTCTTGCTCGTCCACGGCTAACCCAAGGGCGCAAAGGCAGCCATGCATGCGTGTCTACAGGTGCCTTCATGTCTGACGTCTGCTTTGAAGGAACCCAATTGTTGCCAAAATGCCATGTGCGTGACCCATGGGTCATGTGCACGCAGTCGGTGACGCCCAAGTACTGGCCGCCGGTCAAGATGACGCCTGAGGGGCTGGTCATCGAGTGAGGCAGCTGCTCTGCACCAGCGCTCCTGCGGGTTTATGGTTCGCGGCTGTGAATGAGGGTGTGCGGCATGGAGGTAGGCCTGCAGGGGAGCCTTACCGTTTTGTTCATCAGGCAGGTGTGACATTGACATTTATGTTACATTCCAGGTGGTGTGGCCACACGGTCCTTACTGGATGTGCAGAGGTCCGATGTGCACAGCCAGCACAGGTCCCTTGGTAGGAGTGGTGGTGCAGGTGTGGTGCAGGTATGGTGCAGGTGCAGTTGTGGTGCAAGTATGGTGCAGGTGCAGGCAGGTGTGCGCAGGCCACCGGTGTTGCGTGGTATGCGCGTTACCTAAGCCACGCCTGCGCGAGGAGCGTGGGCGGCCAGTAACTTATTGCTGCATGTGAGGTAGGTGTGGACGTGTGGCAACTGCAGCGAGCACGCAAGGCGTGGCAGCACTACCGGTGCACTGATGCAAGGAGCAGTGGCACCGGAAGGGAACCCTTTGCTGCTGCAGTTTACAGTCCGTATCACAGGGTTGCCACTGGTGCGTTGTGCATAGCAGCAGGTAGTTTCGGGCGGCCGCAGCGGCTGCAGTCCGCCATACCCGCCTAGGTGCGGTGCGTATACCTCATGGTGGTGTCTGGTGTGAGCCTGCAACCTTGGTTTTTTACAGGGGAGAGGGGACCCCTGTGTATTGGACGCCGGCCTGGGCCGGGTGGCCCGCCTGCAACTGTAGGACCAGCGGAGCTCAGCAAGCACCTACCGCCTCCCTGGTCTCCTGTCCGTGTCTGGTTTTTTTTTTTTTTTTTTTTCAGGAGAAGGGTCTGGTGTCGTTCACCGACGTGTGCTATAGTTTCAGTTCCGCTCGCAAGCAGGGCTTTCCCCACGGTAACCTGGCGTGTGGGTTACCACACACTGAGCACGCACGCCTACCACGCTCACGACCTAGCGGCCTGCTGCCTTCCAGATCCCAGCTGCCAGCACATGAGGGTGATGCGGCGAAAGCGCAGCAAGCCGTCAGCGCCTTGTGCAACCCTGTGTGCAACCCCGGGGCCACGACTACCTTCGCAAGCTGGGGCCGGCTAGGTTCATTACGGGGACAAGTGGGAGTCTCATCCACAGTGCATACCGCCGAGCTCTGGCAGCTTCAGGCGCCACTGCCCGCATATCCGCCACTGCCACTGCAGCTGCAGCCAGCTGCAGCCGCCCAGTGCCACCGAAGCAGGACCCTCAAATACTCGTAGGCTACGATTTACGCCAGCGTCATATGTTGCTATTTTCACATTGATCTCTTCAGTCCAAGGATGCACCGCGGGCTTGCGCTGCCGCGGAGGAGCCCTTTGCGGCGGTTACTGCCGGACAGATAAGTGCGACAGCACGAAGTGCCCATGAACGCTGTACATCGCCATGAAAGAATAATATAAAGACACGCTCCGATGTTCATAGTAAGTTTTCTATGCATGGGCGAAGTAGAACTCGTACGAGAAGTCCTACCCCCCGCGGCCACCTTGAAAGTTTTCGCCCTCATGACCGAGAGTTTCATCCCAATTCTTCTCCGCTAGGGCAAATTTCTTTCATTTTAATGGCACAGCAACACAGTACTGCGTCGGGCTATGGCTACATATCTAAATAGATCCTTGCTTTCCCCGCCTCGCGCGCCCGTGTCAGCTTCGGCCCCCCTTCAAGCCCGGCCGGAAGGGCACCCCACGCGACTCGTCGCAGTAGAAAGGAACGCTATAACGTCTAGGCGCTCTAGCCTTCCATGGTGAGCGAGCAGGTAGAGACTGCTGTCAGTTGGCGTGCCCGAATCTCCTCGATGGGCCTTCCGCTGCGGAGAAAGGCTCCAGCCACCAAGCTAGATACTCTTTTATGCACAAATCCGAGCTGCAACATGGTGTGAGAGCCGCTATGGCACGCGTCAAATCAAAATCCTGCCTGGACTTCGCTCCCGCGCAGGACCCCCACCCATCAGCCAGCTCGCCTGCACCTCCCCAGGCGAGGACGGCCCCTCACGAGCCACCAGCCGACGCCCCTACCACCCGCCCTTCATCTACGACAGGACACGACAGCTTGCCAGCACACGCAGCCGTGCCCGGGCCCGCGCAAACTGCGCCGGCCCCTGCCCCATTCCCCAGCAGCAGGGGCCAACGACGCATCCTGCAGCCGCAAAACAGCCACGTGTCCAACAGCATGCTGGGACCGCACCCACCAAGCCCGTTTGTTAGCGTACAGAGCTCCACACCGCCTGCGTCGTGCTACTCGCCCTGGCCCATTTCCTTGCCGTCCGAGCAGCCCTCGCTGGACTCCGCAACCTCCCCAGGCTACCTTGCCCCTGTGCAGGCAGCCCACAGCTCTCGACTCGCAGCAGCGCCCCGGGGTAGCTACCCCGGCAGTCAGAGCTACGGTAGCAGCTACATAGGCTGCATCGAGGAGGAGGAAGCGGAGGAGGAGGGCGCTGCCAGGTATCGGCAATTGGGGAATCACCAGCAGCAGGGGCGGGAGCAGGTTGAGCAGGCGGCCAGGCGGCGGCACCTGGCACGTGTCAGTGTCGACGCGGCCGTGGCCGCAGAGGTACTGCCGGACGGCCACAGCGGTGGCTTGAGTACGGAGTACGGCAGCAACAGCTTACTAACGGCCGTACCAGAATGGCAGGAGAGCGCGTGGGGTGCGGGTGCGCGTAGTGGGCGGGGCAGCAACCGCGGCAGCAACAGCGGCAACAATGCCGGGCATGATGTACTTGGGGGACGGCAGGGCGCGGCGGACGGCATGCGGATGCACCGTGCTTCGATGCACGGCGCAGCCATGCAGCGGCAGCGGGCCTCCGCCAGCTTCACCGGTGGGGGCGTGTCAGGCGGTCGGGATAGCAGCAGCGGCGACGGCGGCGGCGGCGGCGGACCGGCTGGGTCTCTGCGCCATGCCATGCACCGCTGGTCGGACAGCGGTACGGCAGCGTTCGGTTGGCTCGGCCGGCTGGTCAACCGCATTTCTGTACGGGTCAGCAACGGCAGCAGCAGCCGGGGCAGCTCGAATGCGGGAGGGCCGTCGGGTGACGGCCGCAGCCCGTTCCGGAGTGCTGGAGCCCGGCAGCCGCAGCCCAGTGATGATGGCCGAGGCGGGATTGCATCCCCGACCACACCTGTGCCTCCCGCGCCAGGAAGCGGTTGGCGCCGAGCTCTGTGGTCTCCCCTGGTCCGTGCTGTGAGCGGGGAGGTGTCCGGGCCGGGAGCCCTTGGGCACTCTCCCCAGCCGCCGACCAGCCCGGAAGGGTGGGTCCGGGGGGCGAGCAACACCAGCACCAGCACCGCTAGCGTGGCGAGCGGTGGGTCCGAGCGGGATCAGGTGCGCTTCCTGCGGCACATGGACAGCAAGTTGGTGCACCGGAGGCAGTTTGCGCAAGGCGGGGGCCCTGCACGGCCTGCCGGTGCCGCGACGGGCGGCGAGCCTCAGCCGCTGCCGCGGCTGCAGCAGCTGCCGCCTAAGCCACAGACGCGGCTGCAGGAGCAAGGAACGCTGCAGCAGCAGCAGCAGCAGCAGCTCCACCACCAAGAACCGCACAAGCAGCGGGGATGGGACCAATCGGGACCACCCATGCCAGGGGCGACGGGATCGCCTGCCCCGCCGGCGTCGCCGAGGATCCGAGCCGGCTTCCCGTCCCGGACGTACACTGTGCGCCCGCAGCCGCCGCCAGCCCACCAACCGCCGCAGCAGGTGGCCAGCAGCAAGAGCCTCCCCAACCTCCACGACAACGACAGCTTCAGGGGGAGTCCCGCGGGCGGTTGTGCGCAGGGGGCTTCCCTGGTGCGTAGCGGCCGGGCGTGCGCGGCACCTAGGGGGACTCCCCTGGCGGCGCCTGCCTCTGCCACCGTGCACGAGCAAAAGGTGCAATTCGCTAGAGCTCTCTTACCAGGCGTCGGGTCCTCGCATGTATACTATCCGGCGGGGCACAGCAAGTCGGCTCGGGGTATGGAGATTACTGAGAGCGGAAGCCGCGGGAGAGGGATGCTGGGAGGTGAGTGGTCGGAGCGCTTTGTGGGTGGCGGCGGTGGCGGCGGAGGGTTGCTGGCGGGCGGTGGGGTGCTGCCCGTGTTGAGTGCAGGGGATCTGGAGGACGACACGTACGAGGAGCTGATCGGCAGCGCTTTGCAGCACCGGCAGCAGCTGTACGGGGAGGAGGAATAGCAGTGGCAGCAGCAAGAGCGGCAGGGCAGGGACACGGGAGGAGCACCGGTACATTTCGGTTCATGTTGCTTGTTGGAGGAGGACGGTGAACGTCGTTGCTACGGTGTACCTCGTGTTGCACCTAGACGTAGACGCTTTGGGCTATTAGCCTATTACTCATTTTGATGTCGCAGGGCTGTGCATTTGCATCGCAGAAGGGCGCAGGTTGGGACGCGTAGCTGTGTCGGACACAAGGAAGAACCTCTCGGCTGCCGGCTGCGCTGGCATGGCGGAAGCAGTGAGCTGGGTCGTACGCGGTGTTGCAGCTGTGCTATGACGACAGCGCCCTGGCACAAGGAACTGCAAATAACGGCATGAGTGCACGCAGAGGCCACTGGCGCGCCACAGCTGTCAGCTTCCTTTCAAAGTCGAGAAGCATTGTACTCGTACCCGCATCTGAACTTCATGTACCGTAACAATCGTTGCTTGTATGGGTCGCAGTAGCAGTAGCATGGATGCATCAGTTGCAGTGGCATGGAGACGCAATAAGGTTAGTGTAGAGCCGGTAGTGCCCGCCCAAGCGTTGCTCTGGGTTGATGCAGGTTGATGTTACCAGAAGGGTGTTATGCTGTTATCAGGTTGTGATCTGTGCGCACGTGCCCTGACCGAATTGCTGGCATTTGGTTCAAGGACGTCCAAGGCGCGTATGGGTTGCCTTTAGAAACGGGCTAGGTGGTCGGGGTCAGAAGTGTAGGGGCGTCTCACCCGCACAGCGTATGGCGTGAGTGACGTGTGAGCGCGATATCATGATTTGGGCACGAGAGGAAAGGGCCAAGGACAGGGGCATGGTCAACTGTATGCACAGTACGGGTATGAACAAGACTGGGCTGTCACTGCACTATACGTGTTTGTTGGGTGTCCCGGAAGGGAGCCTGTTCGCGTGTTCGGTACCTGAAGGGGGCTGAAGGGGGCGGTTGATGCAGGGTTGCGCATTTGCTTTATTGCGTTCTTTTGCGCTGGTGTATGACTTGCTGGGCGCCAAACCCTCACGCGCGTGTTGAGGGCCGCACGCCGTGGCACAGGCAGCGCGAAGGGGAGAGGTTTGTGTGCAGGATGGGTGCAAGGGCCGTCACCGGACATTAGAAGGTCAGACAGAGTCATGACCCTTGCCTTAAGCCATGCGTAGTTCAGGGTTTGGGGGGGACCGTCGATACTCGTGCAGCTGCAGGCGCGGGCGTGTAGCACTTTCGCCTATGCTACGGTTGAGGTCGTTGCGACGGGTAGACGAGAAGGCGCAGCCAGCGATAAGGCTACGACCTGTTGTGATTACTGACCAACAAAGTAAATCCCATAATAGATAACGGTGCCTGAGACGATGGGGCGCTGACAAACTACTACGTACAGGCTCCGCCAGTTGAATGGACACCATCGTCACTGCTCGCTCAGCGCGCCGGTCCCGTCTTGGACTTACTCCATGGGACTGCGCAGAAGCAGATGTATCTTTGTAGGCTACTTCGTTTCATAGGTGCAGCCGCTGCAGAATGGCGACCGGGGAGAGGGAATCCCCGCCGCGGCCAGTGTCGCGCGCGCGGGTGACCTTCGAAAACGGCTCGCAACAGCCTCTCCTCAAGCCCCAGAAGAGCACACGCATATTCGACTTTGAGGTTTTACGTTCGAACATCAGCTTCATAGCGTCGGTAAGACTGCGATGTAGGTTGTGCATGGGGGGACCTCCCCTGCTTGTCTAGATTACGCCTTTGTTTGTAGCAACCTGACCCAGCCCATGCCATCGACCACCGGATTGCATGCCATACGTCCATCGTACCATACGAGCTGCTGCATAGACACTGCCTGCTTGGTGGTAGCGTGCGTTATGGACGGGCCAGCCAACGAACACACAGCCCCCCTGCTACGCCCCTAGCCCCGCCCGCGGCCACAGATGCCTGCCTCAGATACCACATCTTTTCCCGTCCGCTCACCTTCTGGGCTCTTCTCCCCTGCCTCGTGACCTCGCCCCGCCCATACAGAAATCCCCGGACCACCGCACCCTCACCAAGTCCAAAAGCTCCCGCCTCCGAGCCGCGACTTCCTTTGCCCGGCGTGAAAGCAGCACGGCCTCCCAAAGCTACGCCAGCGTGTCTAGCTACAACACCAGCTACAATGGGGCAGCCAGCAGCCTCCAAAGCTTCACAGCCGGATCAGGTTCCCCCATCCTCGGCCACCCAAGGCCGCAGGCCTACCAGTCCAACTACCGTGCGAGCAGCAGCATGGCACGCAGCCTGCCGTCCTCCACCCTCGGCACCCACTACACCTCCACGCTATCTGGGCTGCAAGGCATCGGGGAGACGGACCTAGATGACCTTGATGATCTAGATGACCCCCTGATTATTGCGGACCCGAGTTCCACGGGATCAGCCAGGCCTGCCCTGAGGCAGGGGACCTCCCCTGCACGGGAGGCTACAGGGCAGCAGCAGCACGTCCCTCCAGGGGCGGTGGGGCCCAGCGCAACGACCTCGCAGGTGCATCGCAAAGAGCGACTTGTACTGCCAGCATCGCGGGCCCGGAAGCGCAGTGTGGACGCAGCCGGATCAGCGCGGCTGATACTGGACAGCACGGAACCGGAGCCATCAACCGTCTCATCCCGTGGTGGGACTGACCAGCAGGGGCTCGAGGCTAAGGGCAACACAGGCGGCGGCGGCGATGGCGGCGGCAGCGGCGGCGGCGGCGGCGGCGGCTACGAGGTTGACCCCGATGCGCACGTGGTGTGGGAGTTTGACCCCAACATGGCACGTGCCCGCACGATGGCGCGGCGTGCCACCGCCAGCCTGGCCGAAGAGCTGGAGTTCATAGAGGTGCCAGCTTATTATCCCACGATTACCGACGCGGAGCAGCATGAGCACGTCCCTTCTACCCATGCGCCTACGCCACCGAGCCCACATATCGGTAGCCTGATCCAACGTGGCGCAAGCCGCCTTAAGATGAGCCTGGGAGCAGCAGCAGCGGGGCACGCGAGCGACAGTGAGGCCACCGGCAGCTTCCGCAACCCCCTGCGGCGTCTGAAGCAGCGCTGGTCGATTGGGCACAATGCTGGCAGCGGCAGTGGCGGTACGGCAGGCGGTGACCGCGGTACGGCAGCGCAGTACTGGCTGGGCAAGCTGATGTACCGCCACAGCGGGGTCATGACGTCTCGCGGCTCGTCGTCTCTGGATGGTACGGACGCGCGGTACCAGGCGCATGTGGACACCTCATCGAGCGACTCGTCCGTTCAGGGCGCCCATGTCAACAGGAGGAGCGGCAGCGGCACGGTCGCGCAGTGCCAGCCTGTGCCACCTGTTCTTGGACGGGCAACCTCAACATCACAACAGCCCTCCGCCAACGCAACCGCCGTCTCTGCAGCTACTTCTGCCCCTGGGTCTGAGATTGGGGAGGACCCCGGCAAGGTGCGAGAAGCCCTGTTCCCTGCTGCTGCACCCGTTCAACCAGCAGGGCCGGCACCAAGCAAGGGAGTCTCTTGGCGGCAGCGGCGCTTCTGGGGCCTGCGAGTGTCCCCAGCACCCGATGCAGCCGTTAGCCCACAGCAGGAAATACAGGGCAGTCCCCTGGGGCTAGGGAGTCCCAAATCGCCACAGGGCAGTCCGTCCGGAGGTCCGCAGGGCAGGCGTTTTTTCAGCATGTGGCGCATTTCGGGTTCTGGCGCGGCAGCGGGGGGCGGTGGCAATGAGGCTGGCGGTGGGGGCCGGGCGGGAGAGTACAAGTCGGATGTGGAAGATGAGAAGAGCACCCGGGGTGGCAACCAGTACGGGCGGGTCCTGAAGCACATCGACAGCCGTACGGTGTACCGGCGGCGAATGGGGGCACTAGGGGTTGAGCCGGATGGAAGGCCCCATCGGTCTTCTGCCCCGGTAATTGGCGCTGCCTTAGTGCACATGGGGGACGACGGCGTTTCAGGTCCGGCGGGGGCAAGCGCCGGCAGAGCAGGGGCTGCTACTACCACACAGCTGGTGAACGGCGGTGGGTTGGATGCAGCAGGGCGCAGCAACCAGATGGGGGCGAGCAAAGGTGGTGGTGGTGGTGGTGGTGGCATTGGCAGGGGTGGATTAAGGGCCATGAAGGGTAAGGAGGTCGACAGGCTGGTAGGTCCCTTGCCGGTCCTCTGCGCAAAGGACTTTGAGGAGGATGGGGACTTGTTCGACAGTGGCAGTTGGACATCGCGCGGGGACTCGGGGCACGCGGTGGCGTACATTCCGGTGGAGATGATCCGTACGGCGAAGTTTGTGGTGGGCGAGCAGGGCAGGGCGAATGGCAAGTCGCACAGGTCCGGCGGCGGCGGGGCCCGCAAGCGCATGTAGTACCGTAGTACGTAGTGTCAGGCCCCAATGCTGGACAGGCACGGCAACGGCACTGGGGTCGGATCTCATCTTGGCGCTAGGGCAGGCCGGGCTGGCAGTGGCCGCAGCGCCCTACGCCCCCCGCTACCTCACTACTTAGCCATGCTGTTACTAGCGTGACCCAGCAGCGTGCGGGCTTGCCCGGCTGACCAGGCCTGACAAGGGTTCGTGAG
>VFQN01004791.1_pt1 | contig 17383 bp, 17 predicted proteins | sample 3512371 | NCBI WGS metagenome assembly VFQN01 (sample SAMN10412370, study PRJNA504923) | tailings metagenome | isolation source: Replicate 2 from Balatoc abandoned mine | place: Philippines: Itogon, Benguet | collected 2017-08-28 | reverse complement strand
CTCCAGATCAAGTTGATAATGTTGATATTGAAGCAGATGAAGATGATTGAGTCGTTTCGATTCATTCAATTTATGTGCTTCTCTCCTATCTTTTACAGTCTCCTATCTTTCTTTTTAATGACTTTCTATAAAAACAATTTTTCCAAACATCGATTTTTCAAATAATCACCCCTCACTCACAGAGACGTAGGAATTACAGAAATCGGGTCTTAAATGTTAAAATGTTCTTTATTCATAAGTTCTCTCACCTCTCCCGATCTTGTTTAAAGAGAGTGCACAGTGCACAAATCTTGTTTGAGAATGTTGAATTATCTTCTACTTCTATTCTTCCTCTTATCTCATCCAAGCAGACCTTTCTGTTGGGTATTTCCTTTCAAAAATGACCAATTACATAGAAGGTCATTATCAGTTTATTTTGAATTGAGCTCTCCAACCCCATTAAATCCAGATATTCAAAATAAATTAAACCAACCAACATCCTCAGATCTACCGAGAACCTCGAGCAAACTAATCACCCAAACTGATTTTTATCGAGTATTCGAATGCAAACGCTCTGATTTGCCGGCAGTTGTCCGTCTTCGAACTGAAGTTTTCCATCCTCAGGTCAGTCAGGTCAGATCTGTTTAATCGCTTCGTCGTGAACTCTCTTTTCTCTTCTTCTAGCACATGGGAGATACTTCCTACTTCAGTACTCTTCTCTCAAAGCTTTCCACTCGGTATAATTTAGGCTCTATCTTTCTGATAGCTCGATCTCTCCCTTCCAAACCTTCTCCACAGTCGTCAGAGCTGTCTGAAGTAATCGGAACATTAGAAATCAATGACTTTGACTTCGAGAGAAATCAGACCAGCACTCTTCCAGCTCCTAAGTTACCGTCATTTGGAGCTCGTAGAAAGCTTTATCTCGGTGATCTGGCGGTGAAGGGTACTATGAGGAGGAAGGGTGTGGCGAGTTGCTTACTCAATGTTGTCGAGGGAATAGCGAAGGCAAATGATTACAAGGAAATATACTTACATGTCGATAGAGACCAGCAACATCTGCTCCCTTTTTATCGACGGAATGGCTATCATGTGAGGGAGTACTGTGACGCCTCTGCTCTCTTCACAGAGCATCATCTACAGTCTCCTGCCCGCAACTACCTCCTACTCTGTAAGAGTGAAGATTACTCTCATTTCTACTATACATGAAGGGAACATGATGATTGCGTATCTGTCACCTTCTCTGTTCTCTGGTAATTAGTTATAGCTCTTCTGATAGAGAAGTGAAGCGAAGAAGGAATTTCTCTATACTATGATTTCTTTCTCGCCTAACTAACCATCGATACTTGCTATCTTCTTAACTTACATTATTTACATCACTATCAATTGTGTCGATTACTCTACAGTCCTAGAGATCAGGATCCACGTCATCGCCTAGGGGCTCCTCAAGAGGGATTGTCATCGATGGTAATGTCGGTAGAGAGAAAGAGGCAGTCGAAGATGAGAATTGAGTCATAGAAGGAGTGTGGTCAAAGACTTGTGTTCTCCTCTCAGGCAGTTGGAATGACGCAGGCTGGAGACTGAATGCCGCTCGTTTCATAGTGGAGTCTTCCTCATCTATCATTTCATCCTCTGCCAAGACATCAAATTTATTGGAACTTGCGAGTGGTATGATAGGTTGGTGTTGATTGGTGGTGGTGGGATTCGGAGTGGATGATGTTATCATACTCCGCCTTATGTCGGAATCTTTCTGAATCAGGTTATCAAGCTCTTCTAATACTCTAGATTGTGCGTGTATCGCTTGTTCTGATGGTAGGAGGAGTGTTGGTGTGAAGGTGAAAGTTGCTTCACTGACAGTGATAGGGTTCTCAGCCTTTTGTAAGGACTTCATCTGCTTGAAATTTCTCTCTAATAATTCTTGTGTTTGCTCTTGAAAGGCATTTGTTGAAGCTTTAGTTTGTGATTTTGATTGGTGTTTTGTTTGTTGATCTTTCTTCTTGCTTGTATGGTGGACTGTTGGCTTTGAAGGTGCTGGGTTAGAACCACCACGATTTTGATTGGGTTGATTCTTTTTGTTCAACGATTTAACAAGAGCAGAATTCTTTAGCTTCATTGTCTTTGAGAGAGGAATGGTCGTCGATGATCTACTGCTTCTTAGTGTGAGGTATAATTATGAAATAGGCTTCCTGCATACAACGTAGAATTATAGAAATTATTTTGTAAAAACTCGAGTTTTTGCTTTGTATTAAAAAAACGAAAATTTTGATTTTCCTCAAAAAGGGGAAATTTGTCAGAAAAATAATAACTGCGCACAAACATGAAACTTTTCCTCTTTCTTCTTCTGATACTTTCATTGATAGCGGATCTATCTGCTCAAATGAAATCTATGAGTCAAGAAATTCACGCGATGATTCAAGATAGGATATCATCACTTCAGAAGATCGCTCATAAACCCTTGAAAACTAAAACTTCAACGACTTCCAACGATCAGTTGAAAAAGAAACAAATAGAAGGTATTTATAACTCTACTCTCAGGTCTTGTCTGGTTATATCTTATGATTTCATAGGTGAACCGAAGCGACGGACTTATAATGAACAGAAGAAGGAAGCGAAGGACAAGAGAAAGAAGCATAAGGAAGCATGGAAGAAACACAAAAATCGTTATGTAAAGAAGAAGCCTAAGACCATCAAAACGACTGGAAATAATAAAGCACCAAAGAAAGGAGAAGTGGTTGATGATTATGAATACGAGTATGACGATGAGCTATGAGGGAGATCAGAGAATTAGTTATGTAAAAACATTCAAGAGACTCCAATGAAGAAATGAAAGCAATCAAATGGATTTAAAAAGGAATCAAAGAATTGAAGTAACTGGTCCATGAAAAGTCAACTCATCAAGATAGTAAAGTTTGTGCACCAAAGCACCACAGAGATGCAATAAAGTGAACATTCTATTAAAGAAACTGAACAAGAACTCTTTCACTCGATCTTGTAAGTTTTATCTTTCAAATGATTCTTTATATCATTTCTCGAATCATCTGAGATTGTGTTCGTCGCTGTAAGAAATATCGCATAAAATTATCAATCGTTGATTCATAGATAGTCAGTCATTGCTTACCTTTTAACACTTTAATATTGCCTAATTCAATCTGACTCATGTCAAGCAAATCTTGTTCATCACTGAGAACGAATTGACTATTCCATCCCTCACTCGGACTTTTAATTGTATATGGAGTCACTCGATAGAGACCTGAATCTTCTTGAAGCTTTCCTAAGCTTAGTCGAGGTGGAGAAGTTGATCGCCAGTACAGAATGCAAGTATCAATTTCAGCTGGATTCGGCTTCTCACTGACCTTTCTTTGATTGACAACCACAGCAACTTCCTCCTCATCATCTGACTCTGCGACCACCTTTGCAGACACCAGAAGTGTTGGTTTAGGTTCCGCTGTTTGCGGTCCTCTCGACCCTACTGTTCTATCACTATCTCTTGGATCAGCATTCTTGTCTTGTCTTTTTGGGAGATGAAACGCGCTCTTTGGCTCTGCGGGAGGGACTGCAGGGATGAGAACTGTGCGAGCACGACTGGCACCAGAGGACTTTCGTGACAGCTGACTGACTGGCTTGGATGATATCAACCTTTGCCCCGCACCAGAAGAATTGTTTGACGAGGTAGTTGAAACAGGACTTAATAAATCTGTCGCCACAGATGTTTGACTTGAAAGATTTGGTTTTGATGGTGTGCTCGTGGGTGGTTGAGAAAGACTCAAAGTTTCATTCTTACTGGACGTGGAGTTAGTAATGGGAACGATTGAATTTATTGGACCTGTTGACGATGAAGATGATGAAGGTCGAAATAAATTTGGGTTGAGCGAATCATCTGACTTTTTCTGCGTTGAATCATCCTGTGTTGCTGTCCAAAGACCTTCACACATCAAATCAGCAAGAACATCATATTTATCAGTTTGAAACCTCATAAAATGTGGTTCTCCCATATTCGCGCGTTGCTCGTGTAACCACTGTCCCAGCTCAAAGCTCTCACCCTCATCATCTAAAATCACCTCACTAATCGGGACATTATAAGTCCCATTTTCTTCATGATACTGTATCAACTTATCAAAATAATCCCACCAAATAGCATCTTGTTTGGTATCGTGGTTTTTCGGTATCTGATCGCGAATTGATGGTGGCTTTCGACCTGGCTTGCCTCTCTTTTTAGGTCCTGGGTTTTCGATCACCCCATTAGCTTTATTTTTACCAGTTACCGAAACGGCAGGAGATGTAGATCGCTTCAAGTCAGGACTAAAGGGTAAGAAACCCTGTTTCTCAAGTTGTTTTAGCTCCAATAAAATATCAGGTGGAATTCGATCTCGACCTCGCTTCAGCAGGGCAATAACCTTTTCAAATTTCACTGATAGGTTAAGAATTTTAACGTCAGAGCCCTCAGCACTCGCATTAAAGCGGCCTTCAAGCTTTAAACCATCCTGATGGAGCCAACATAATTCAAAAAACTCCTCCCATAACTCACCTAAAGCATTCTTTTGAGTCGAACTGTTGTTTGTATGGTTATTTCCATTTGAACTTTCTGGTGCAACATCCATTGAAGCCTCATGTGTTACGTCATCAATATTTTCAGCCTGCTGGGCAAGTGATTCTCGGTGATCCTCAAGTGTCTGAAGAATTTGATTGGTAAGTGTCTCTTTCTCTAATCCAAACGTCGAGAGAGTCTGCTCATCAAGAACTTTCTCATAAAAAAATTCTAAAAGATCTTTTTGAAACTCCACGTTCATTTCTTTACCCGATTCGTGAATCAACAACACCGAAGCTTCTGCAATAGTATACAACCTTCGACAAATCTTGGTTCCAATGAGAGATACAAGTAGTTGTGGTACGACCTCAGCAAAGTTGCTCATATCGATATTGGATTATTATGAACAGTAATTTTAGTAAGCGAATAGGTAAGGTCTTTTCAGTTCGAGAGCAATGTAAGGATGAAAGATACCTCGTTGAAATGAAAAAATAGACTTGTTCCTCTCGTTAATGAAGAGAGCTTTCGATAAATCAGATTATGTGAGAATTCTACTTGCCTATACAAAAATCTCGAAAGATGATATCTAATAGCTCCTCAACGTCAACGCGACCTGTAATCTTCCCTAATTCCATCATAGCTAATCTAAAAGAGTTTTTGGAGCTTAGCGTAGTCAAGAGAATGCAGATATATTTTCTAACCTGATCTCCTCAGCAGCGGCATCCATCGGAAGCTGTTCGAAGAGAAATCTTTCAAGGTGCTCAACACACCTTAACAGATGAAAACGATGCCTTTCTCGGGTTATTAATACCCCATCTTCACTGGTGAATTCATCGCTTTGAAGCATTGATTGGATCATAGCTGCAATTCTCGTTTCAAGCAGATCAATTCCTCTCGATTCAGCGCACGAAACAACAACGAGATTTTCTAAATTTTTATTTCTCTCTTCTATCCTTTGGAACCATTTCGATGTAACATCATTCGTTTCCATTGGACGAACAAGATCGATCTTATTCAAAACTGTGATAAATTTCTCCTCTCTTCTTGTCATCAACTCCTTCCAAAGTCGACTCGCATCCTATTCCAAAAGGAAAGTGATTAAAAAAAACAAAGAAAACTGTTTTGAAGAAATTACGTTGAGTGCCTCTTGCGTGGAAACATCAGCTACGAAAACCTTGAGTTGAGAAGTATCGAAGGCTTCTCTGATCATAAGCGACATCATTAAGGAGTGAATAGATTTGAAGGAGCAATTTGGTACCTTGCTCTTTTGATTCCTTCTAACTCGATGATGTCAGTGCTATTTACTCTAATTCCAGCTGTATCTCTTAAAATACATGAATGGCCATCTATATCCATTCGAACTTCCACTATATCCCTAAAACAACGAATAAATCATCAGCCTACTTATTTCATAACTTTGCAATACCTTGTCGTTCCGGCGATGGGGGAAACGATTGCTGCAGGCCTTCGAGCGAGAGCATTCAACAAAGAAGACTTCCCTATTAAGAGTGTGAGTTTCAGATATGCCGCAATGCAAGAGGAAAGAGAGTAATCCTACCAGCATTCGGTTGACCAACTAAAGCTATCTTAATTCCTTCTCTAATAATTTCTCCTTTCCTTCCATCAGCTAAATGGCGTCGAATTTCTTGACATATCCTATGAGTTATAGGAATTAAAGGATCCATAGCCGAATCATTTATATCCCCTTCTCTATCGTCGTCCCCGAAGTCTATAACAGCTTCAGTATGAGCTAAGCACTTCATCAATTCCTCTCTGTTAAAAAAGATAAAAAGCATGGGCAAACCAATTGAAGCGTTGTTACCTCCACTTCTCAAAAATTACTCGAGCATGACCCTCCATTTGTCTCAACGCTTGTTTCCTCTGATTTGCTGTTTCTGCTGCTAGTAAATCCGAAAGACCTTCCACTTCTGTTAGATCCATTTTGCCATTCTCGAATGCTCTTCGACTGAATTCTCCGGGTTCAGCGGGACGAATGTTAATATTCGCCTCTGTACTGAGTCTTTCAAAAACTTGAAATAATGAGTTGATTACAGCTCTACTACCATGTAAATGCAATTCAATAACATCCTCTCCAGTAAAGCTTCTGGGCGAGGGGAACCAAATAGCAATTCCTTTATCAAGCATGTCGTTTGAAAAGGGACAAAAGAATGATTTTAAAGTAGCTGCTCGAGGTGCAATTGTTGATTTTTGAGGTGTCTTCACTAGCTTTTGATAACATTCTAAAGCACTGGGACCTGAGAGACGAACAACTGCCACTCCACTTTTCGTAAGTGGACCAGAGCTTAGTGCGTATATCGTATCATCCGCAGAGGAGAAAAGGCGGGAAGTAAATTGTATAAATGAGGCTCTAAAGGGTCTGAAATGTCTGAATGAGAACGATTTCGCTCCTGGAATCATGATTAGCGAAACCAACAAAATTTGCACCCAAATCATTTCAAAGCAAACATTTTTTTTTATTTCAACACAGGTTGTTTTCATTTATCAAGAGTTTTTCTATTTTAGAGAGTTTCAGATAAATGGATTTTTTAAAATTTCAATAAATCCGAAAATCGGTTTTTTCGAAAGAAAAGAAACGTTTCATTATGTAATTGTATCAGATTTGATCATGAATAATAATAACAATAACGAAGAAGAATATCGAATTCAAAGATTGAATCTTCTTGCATTTCCAAGAAATCTTGTTCCTAGATGCGAAATTACTGGGGAGAGGGCAAATGTGGAGCTGATATCCGAAAAATTAACCTTATAGTAAGTTATGTCTCATGGTCTTTTATTGCTTAACAATTTCCTCGTCTGATTGTCTAGCTACTTAAATGAAGATCTTGCAGAGCAAGCTTGGCATGGAATCATAAAGAAAATTATTCACTTACTTAGCCCACTTCTTCAGCCGTTACCAATGGTAGGAACTCAGGAAGAGCGTCATCGAAGAACAACGAATACTATTCTAAGTAAACGCTCTCTGGTGGAGTATTGCCTTTCAGAGTCGTCAAGCTTATTATCCTTACAAAAATATCAATTAGCTTTTCCAGCTGCAATCCAAGCTCTCAAATTCAGTAAAGAGATCGACGGAGAAAATGCTCTCTCACTAGTAGAGCCTTATCTTCATCTCTCGCAAGCTGCTTTAGGAATGAGACAACTCTCCAAAGCAGAGGAATATTTAGCACTTGCACGATGGATTGTATTAAATCATGCAGATTGTTCAGATAAGATTAAATCAAGATTATATACGTTAAAAGGAAGAGTTGATACAGCCGAAGGTAATTTTGAAGCAGCAAAAGAAGATTATTCTCAAGCAATTTATTTTGGATCAAGATGTTATGGTGCTGAATCCATTGTAACTTCATTAGGTTTCTTTCGTTTAGGAGATGTTTTCCTTGCACAAGGTAATATGGAATGTGCATTAGCATTCTTTGATAAAGTTGTTGATATCTGGTATAAATATTTATGTGAATTACAGCAAGGGAATGTTACTGAAACAGGTGGTTTAAGAACTGGAAAAAGTGCAATCTTCTCCGAGAAAATGAATCCTATAACAGCAGAACAATTAACAGAAGAAAATTTAGTAGAAGGTCGTAATCAATTAGAAGCGATCTTTGAACATCGTAAAAGATTATTAGGTAATGGACATATTGCAACCGGTGAAATTCAATATACAATAGGTTTATTTGAATTTTTATTATTATCGAATGAAACAATGGCAGAAACCTTTGTTATTGCTGCTTTGCAATCATATGAAATTCAATTAGGAGCTGCTCATTCTTCAACAAAACATGTAGCAAATATGTTAGAAATTGTTCAACAATCAATTACAGAGAAATATCAACATACTGGAGGTTTAGTGTATTAACAATCACTCTCTCATAATGTCCTGTGTTTGTGGTGAAAATTCAATTGTCTTTGGTGTATGTGAGGCTTTTTCGACTCTAAATTATTCTTTATATATTACTTGATGTATTTTTTTTTCTTTACTATGTACATTATAAAACAAAGAAAAGGAAAGCTCTTTATCGTAACAGTAAGGGGAAAATATATAAAAAATGGACTTTTGCTTAGGCGTGGAATCGCTGATAGTTTTTGATTTTCTCCTGTTTTCTTTCTGTCTCTTTCTTAGCCTTCTCGGTGTCGGAATCACTTTCTTCAGAGTCACTTTCCCCGAAGGCTTTTGGTTTGTGGTAGATACAGCATCCTATACAAGAGGGAAAAGTTATTTTGAGTTTCAAAGATAGTTCTTGCGATTACTTACTTTTCGAACTCTTCTTACCCATATGTTCGTTATCGACAGTTCCATCAGCCCAAGTAATTGACTTGGCTTCCGTCAAGTGGAGTGTTAAAACTCTCTCCTCTTCTCTCTCTTTTTCCTTCGCTTCAGCAACTACTGTTGTCGCTGTTGAAGTTGCCTGTGGGTGCAAACGGGTTTGAGTATTTTCCATCTTCACAATTCCAGAGGTGTTCGTCAGTTAAGTTAGTAATTCAATCTTCTTCTCTGAGAAAATAAAGAAAAAAAGTGACAAGACATGGGTAACGTATAATTATGAAATACGTTACATTTGTCGTGTTTGTTATTTGTAGTGTTTGTTATTGTTATCTAATTTCACAATTATTGAGGAGTAAGATGCCACTCAAGCCTATGAAAAAGACTGCTCCTAAGTCATCATCGAGTAATTCACCGAGTGGAAGGCCTCAACTCTCACGTCAATCAAGTACTGTTTCAACGAGCAGTGGAAGTACTGCATTAAAAAATCAGCCGATACAAGATCGTTTGATCGAAATGATTAAAGGTGGTAATACGGAAGGTGTGATAAATTTATTAACCGATAATCTGGGAAATCTCTCCTTCTTAAACTCGTATCACAGTAAGAGTGGCAAACATCCTTTAGCTGTCGCAGCAGAAGAAGGAAGATTTGAGCTAATCACAGAGCTCTTAAAACACGAGAAAGTGGTTGAAATAGACTTGTATGACAAATTCGGAATGAGCTCAATTTTATATGCTGCTAAAAATGGAGAATTCCAAATACTGCAAGAGTTATATCAGAAGGGAGGAGATATCTTCACCCTCACACCAACGAATGAAACTGCGCTTTATCTTGCTGCCCAATATAATAAATTGGATATCGTTCGATATCTTATCTCTTGTGAATTACCTATTGAAGCGCAGAACTCTCGCAATGAGACTGCTTTATCAATTGCTATTAAATATGAATACTATGAGGTTGCAGAACTTTTACTAGAGAATGGTGCAAATATTAATACACGAAGGACAAATGGAGATTCCCCTTTATTTGCTGCAGTCTTTGATAACCGCCTTCATACAGTTAATTTTATATTGAAACATGGTGGTGAAGTCAATCTTCGCAATGATAATCAAGAGACACCTCTCATGATCGCTTGTCGTCATGGCTATCTCGAGATAGCACAGAAACTACTGAATAGCGGCGCTAATGTGAATGAAATTGATAATGGCGGGAAAACAGCACTCATTCAAGCTACAATAGCACAGAAACCTGTTATTATACCCATATTAATACAAAGAGGAGCTTTGGTAGACCTGAAAGATTGTTGGGGATACTCTGCACTGTCGATCTGTTGTAAAGTGAAGAATTTAAAATTCGAAATTATTCATCATCTTTTGGCGGCAAAGTGTGATATTAATTCACTTGATCGTTGTAAGAATACTCCGTTGATTCATGCTTGTAAGAATCAGAATGCTGAGGTTGCTAAGTTTCTTGTGGAACAAGGAGCAGATGTAGCATTGCAGAATATTGATGGAAAAGCTGCCATTGACTATTTTCCAGGGCTTTTATCGTCGTCTTGAGCGAATTAGAATCGACAAGTACTTGATGTAGGAGAAGAGTGCGAGGAGAGGAGGAACAACAGTTGCTCTTTACAATACAAGTTACATAAATTGCATCAGGGCTAAATGCCCTTTCTAAACCTATCGAATTAAAATGAAGAGTTGATCTTACATGTTAATGTAGTTTGATCTCTGAGAATTCTGAAATTTCTTGATTTGTGTCACTGGGGAGAACCTTCATCAGAAGCTCTTCAATATGATTGCGATACATATTCTTCACTTCCTTCATATCATTTAAAGCTGCCTCGAGCTCTTCCTCCTTTTCTCCGAGCAACACGAGAGATATTTCAAGTTGCTTCTGTTTCTCCGCTAATTCCCTCTTTAAAGTGGGAAATTGTACGAGATCATCTTCTAACTGTACATTGCGAGCACTAAGATAACTCACTTCATCTAATAACGCATTCCTTGATATCTAAATCGAAAAAAGAAATCAAACCTCAAAAATCTTTAGTTGAATAACTTTAGTACCTGAAGTTGATTTATTTGTGATTGTAGCGACTTGATCTCTTCCTCCTTCTGCTGATTTCGAATATTTAATTTCTCGTTAGCAATGAAGGATCTTTCTCCATCTAAAATATGAGATTTAGAAAAGTAAGAAACCAAATGAATGCTATTCTTACTCGCAAGATTGAGATTGGATAGCTCGTCCTGATAACTGTACTTCTCTGTCATCTTTCCCTCTGACATGCCGTGTTGGCTTCTACTTCCATTCAAATGATGATTCGAGAACCTTCCACTACTGGGACTACTCTCAGTGTTCGGGTTTGCTATGTGATTCTCCTCTAAAGTCTGTGAGAGTGAATTCAGCTCTTGCTGCAATCGTTTAATCTCACTTTCCCGCTGACTCAAATCGAATTGATGAGAATCATGTAACTCTTGCCTTTCAATCTTGAACTTTAATTCCATCTCCCGAATCGTATTCATCGCGCTTTGTCGTGATAAATGCTCCTCATTCCATCGTTTTTCGAGTTCATCACGTTCTTCAAGGTAAAGCATTTCATTTTTCTTGACTTTCTCCAATTCACTTTGTAATGACTGTAATTGTAAAACAGTTTCTTGGTACTTTTGTTGTAAGTTTTGATGTTGTTGTTTTAATTGACTGATTTGTTCTTCAAGGATTAATTTCTTTTGTTCAAATGTCTCGTTAATATTCTCTGCACGCAATAGTCGCTCCGTTAATTGCGATTCAATCGCTTGCCACTGTTCAGAGCGGATGCGTAAGGTTTCTTGTAATGTAGTAATTTGACGGAGAAGAGGGGCGGTGGCTGTGGATAATTGAGATGAAAGGGTTTCCCGTGAAGAGACCGCCTCTTGCCACTTCTTTCTTAGATCATTAATCTCTTCTCGCAATCTCTCTTCGCGGACAATTGATTCCGACATTTGATTTCTCAAACTTTCTTGTAGTTGCATACTTGTCGCTTTCAATACAGCTTCCCTTTGTTCGATGTCACGACGGAATCCTTCAGATTCCATAACCTTCGTCGTTCCTTCACCAATCTGACGACGCAGGTCATCACGTTCAGCTCTTAATTCAGTGATTAATCTTTTTGATTCATTATTCTCATTCCATGAATTTTCTAATGCTTTTCTTTGTGTCACGAATTCTTCGTTCTTCCCGTGTAATTCATTTTCTAACTTATTAATCTTATCCGACGTGGCTTGACTCACAGCATTCATCGCAGCGAGTGTCTTTGTTAAATTACTATTTTCTAATTCTTGCTTCTTTAATGCATCTTGAGTTTGTTCAACAGCTTTGACAAGTTGATCACGAGATTCTTTGAGCTTAGTAATTTCTGTTTCTTTATCCTTTACCTCAGTACGACTCTTACGCACTAACTTCTCCATCTCACTTTGTTTTTTCGCTAATTTAGTTCCTTCTTCTTCAAATGCTAGTAATTTTTCATCTTTTTCTTTTAATAAATCATTTAATCGTGCTAATTCTTTTTTAATTTCATTCTCTTGGATATGTGCTGTTTGAGTTTGTCTCATCATTGAATCTTTTTCTTGTATTTCCATTTTCAGATCATGGATTACCCGATTTAAATCATCACATTGTTTATACAACTCTGATGCTTTTAATGTTGAGGTTTCTAATGCTCTTTCACGTTCTTTGAGAATTTCTTGTAATTTGTTGATTTCATCTTCTTGTTGTTTATTTTTCTTGGTGAAAGAAGATTTTTCTTCATTCCACTGTGATTGAATTTGAGACTTCTCATTCTCTAGATCGGATATCTTCTTTTGAGAAGTCTTGATTTCATTGGTTAATTTTTGAATCTGCGCTTCAAAAGCTTTTATTTCTCCCTTCAGGGTTGTCTCGATTGTTGTGGCTTCTCTGTGTACTGCGGCAAGAGATTGTTGCAGAGAACCGTTCTCATCAGAAATCTTTTGGATTTTTATCTCAAGGAGATGACGCTCTTCAATCCAAGCATCAGAACTATTTCCATTGCTTTCTTCTTTTCTACTAGCAGCAACGGTTTCTTGTATTTTATCAATAGTCTCGTTAAGTTGTTGTATCCGAAGCTCCAATGACTTCTTCTCCTCCACCAACTTCAGCTTAGAGCTCTTTTCTTCCTTTAACGCAGAATTTGTTTGACTTAATGCATCTTTCGCACTCTGTAAATCATTTTGCAAAGATAAAATTTCTTGTTCCTGCTTCTTCAGCTGCTCCTTGAGCTTATCATTTTGTTGTTGTAATTGTGATAACTGATTATTAACGGCTGTATTATTCTCATCTAATTTCTTTTTTACTTGGCTAAAGTTTCGAATTTTCTCCTCGTGTTGGACGTTCCTTTCTAACAGAATCGCATTCTCTTCAGTTAGATCAGTGATTTTCTCCTTTAAACTCACGATCTCTTTTTCGAATTTGCTACTATCAATACTCTTCTCCTTCTTCGGCTTTACTACAGGTCTCTCTGGTGGTTTTTGTTCCAACACTATTTCATCCATTTTTTCGGTGGGTTTCTCCTTTATACTTAATTCTTTTACTATTTCTTGCTTCTCAGATTCTGAGGAATTACTCCCAGTTCTCGAGAGAGCTTGTGGTTGTCCTTGACTAGGACTTGATAAAGGTTGATTGTGTACTGAGCTTTCAGCAGAAATATTTGTTGTAGAAGCTGGTCGAACATTTGGATTCGCTCCTACAGCTTCGTCCATTTGACTTTCAATTTCAGTTTGAATTTTCTGAACTTGCTGGATAGCAGCTCCAACCACACTCGAAAGATTCGTCCACATTCTTCAATAACGATCCTCCTCCCAGATAAAGGTTCAAATTCTAAGATAATAAGCCTTCTAAGAGAGGATAATTCGTCCAAGTCGTTGATTTGTTTAAAATGAAGGCATCGGATGGGATGTGCCCGCCCGAACTGCCCAAGCCCCGGTCGGCCACAGTCTGTTGTATGGAGAAGCTGAGACACATTGATAGACATTCAATATTCAAGCTCAATCTTCGGTTTGAGTCGCTGGCGTCAACTGAAGCTCTTGGGACTGGGATTTACGGCACCGAAAAAGAATTTGATCGTCTTGGTGCTATAGTTGTTCAAGACGAGCGAAGGAAGGTTCATCGGAAAGGTTTTTCTTTCTAAAGACTTTTGTTAAGGACGTGACAATTGAAACTGTTTTCTAAAGAGATTGACTACTCAGTCTACAAAAACCACTACTAAGGTGAGAATAATGTCAGTCCAATCTATTCTTGGTGAATTAATCTCACTGAAACTCAATTAGATGAATTTGATGGATTTCTCACCAATCCGCACTCCGGGAGAAAAAGATGAATTATTTTTCAAACTTCAAAAGATACGTGCTATTGCACCATTACCTGTGAGTGGAGATATTGCGAATCATATTAGTATCTTATTTAATAAGACTCGTAAGAGTACCGATGTTCATATTTTCCAATTAATTGAGAAAATTCAAGAATTTAGTGAATATTGGAGTCAAGTTATTGCTGAATATGAAGCAAATAAAAAGTTTTCTACCTCTAAAAATTCTGGTGATTCCAGTGCAGCATGGAAGGATCATGATGAATTAGAACTTGATGCTGCATTAGAACGAATTCAATTCCTTGAACAACAGCTAACAAGTGGCGCTGATATGTTGATTAAAGCCCAAGTCAAATGTGCTGATTATGATGTAATTGCTGAAAGAAGTCGTGCTTTAGAGCAAGATAATGAAAACTTGAAAAGAGTTTTAAAAGAACATCACATCACGTTTGATCAACAACAGTTGAATGGTTCACCTCACAATAGTAAGCATAGTTCAAAAACATTAAGAGGAAAATTACAAGAGAAAATGAGTGAATTATTTGAATTGCGTCATTCCATTACTGGCAGTGGAAGCGGTGTCAAAAAATCGTCTTCCACACAGAGCTTCCCTACTCATAACACCAATGCACCTTCCAACAATCATACCCTTTCTACTCCCACTACAGCGGTTACAACCATCTTTGATGATGATCATTACGATCCAAACAACAATTTCGATCAAGATGATGATGCATTATCTGCCAACTCTCAAGGTGTTTACTCCGAAGATCAACAACTATTATCAGAGATTGAAGAATTTCAAAAGCAAATACAATCATTAGTACATGAAAAAAATGAATTATTACGAGTAAATATGCATTTCGAAGAAGAATTACATGCATTACAATCTCAATTAGTACAATGGGAATCAAAGAATCAACGTTTATCCAATGATATTGAAAAACGTCAATTAACCATTCAAACTATACAACAAACAAAAGATACTCTCGAAGAAAAGAAAACAAAAATTGAAATAGATTATAAAAATCAAATGAAAATTAATAAAGTATTAATTGCAACCGTTAATAAATTAGAAAATGAAATTAAAGAAAATCAATCAAAATATGATTTATTATCACGTGAAAATACAATATTACATACAGAAATTATGACGAATAAAAATCAATTATTAGAAATGATTGATAAACAACATATATTCACAAAGCAAATACAATCATTAGAAGAAAATCAAACAAAACAATTAAATGATATGAATCAACAGAATGAGAAAATGAATTATTTACAAACTGAATTAATTAAAGAAAAAGAAAGAAATGCATCATTACAATCAGATTATGAAATTATCAATCATGAAAAAGAAAGAATTGCACATGCATTAGAATTAACACAAAAGAAATTAATTCAACGTGAAGAGACATTAGAAGAATTATTAACAATTAATGGTCTTTCTACTACACCTATTATGAATACAAATGCTGCTTCGTCATCTGCTTCTCATAGTAACACTGCTGCGTCCAATTTAGCGAATCGTTTAAGTGCATTCGTGAATCGTGATCATTCTACTTCTCCTGTCCCCGGTAGTAGTGCAGCAGGTAGTGGTAATGCAGACAAGGGTAATTTGAATAATAAAATCATGCAATTTGCATTATCCGCGAAACAAATATCAATGGCAAAGCTTAATCTTGGTTCAAAGTTTAAAGATGCTTTTGCTGGAAATGGCAATTCAGACGAGCATAATAACTTGACAAGTTCCAATATTATTGAACCTATTCCCTCCCATTCTTTCAACAATCATCATGGAATCGAAGGAAATCAACCCCCTCTCGACGATCATGACGAAGAGCTAGCCGCCAATGGACTTCGTCTAAGCAATGAAGGTCAGCGGCAGCAAAATGAACGCGTCTTGGATGAGGCGGAGCGGCGGCTGATAGAACAGTTTCAAACTGCTTCCATGTATCCTAATGAGAGTTGAAGGTTTCATATGATTAAACCTGACATAGAATAAATTTGATAGAATAGATTTTTTATATTGGTTTGGGCGAGGAAAGGTGGGTTATATGATATGTAAGTTATGTGATTAAGTCCAGAGATTGGTGAAGTTTCATGATCTCTGATCGTGACGCGAGTCTTCTCTTGTTCGCTGTTCAGTCACGATTGTAAAAGAAGAGAAAATGATTCAACTTAAATTTTTTTGTACTGTTTTGTTGTTAGGGTTCCACTACTTTCATCAACGATGAATGGAAGGATGTTTGTTTTCTTTTCTTTTTTTCTCTTGGTTTATGAATGAATGTACTACTAAATGAATTCGTTTATTATAACTGCTATTTCTCTCGTTGGAATCCTCTCGTTCTTCTCCTATTAGTGGGGGTAGAAGAAAGAGGATCTTTTTCATCGAGGAACGCATTTTGATCAAATTAATCTTCAATCCAATCAATACTATTTTTTGCCATTTAAATAAAAACAAATCACATTCGTAAAGAATAACTCCTCCCCCCTCTACGATAGTCACTACGTCTATTTCTTTTGTCCTGCCGTTGGAGCACTTTTCTGTAATAAACCTGATTTCAACCTTCGCTTGAAATCCTCTACAGTAATCGTCATCCTCTTTGCCTCAGCCAATAACATATCTTCTATAGACATTGCACATGCTCGAGAAAGTAGTTTATTAGTATCAGTACGTGATTTATTTGGATCAGCGTAACTGATGGCATCTCGAAACTTCCCAATCATCATGTCTTTTTCATTCATTTCATTGAATTGATCAATACAATCCATCACATGCTTTTCGAAGGAAATAGCTTCAGTGATGTACTGAAGCTTCAATTGTTCTAATAAATGAGGACGATTGCCTTGTTGGTCTTCGTAAAGAATGTCTTTCGGATTAATATATCGGCTATTTTGGTTATCCATCGTAATTGCCTATTCCCATGAACGATTGTTAATTTGTCGAAGTTCGCAGATAAGCATACCTTATTGAGCTTAGCAAAAGAATGATCAGTTTTAGTCGGAAAGAGCCGCTTCAATAATCGCATTAGATCATCAACACTTATCTTATTCAGATGATTATTGATATTATTCGGATCATTAGAATTATTGGTTTGATTGGGATTAGGTCCTGATTCACTTGGATTATTTGCATTGCTTGATCGAAGCATTCGAATTTCTTTATGAACTTCATCCTACATAGCTGTGAATGGCGACTTAACATTCAACAAGATATTACTTACTCGAACTTTTTCAATCATATTC
>VFQN01004790.1_pt1 | contig 17384 bp, 27 predicted proteins | sample 3512371 | NCBI WGS metagenome assembly VFQN01 (sample SAMN10412370, study PRJNA504923) | tailings metagenome | isolation source: Replicate 2 from Balatoc abandoned mine | place: Philippines: Itogon, Benguet | collected 2017-08-28 | reverse complement strand
CTGCCCATCAGCCTATGACAGCCGCGCGCCACACACGCCCGCGCACCAAGCCTGCCCCTACCCATTCCCTCCCACGCCTCCAATTCCGGACCCGCCCACAACCCACCATGTCCGTCATGATCATCCACTTGAACAGGCCCCGCGCGTTGGACATGCACTCATGCATCACGCGGCCCTGCAGGCCCTCCGCAAAGTTGCCGCCCTTTGCGAGGCGGTTGATGTCCGACGTGAAGTACAGGTATTGCACCTGCGACACGTGGCACGTGACACGTGGCGTTTGGCGGCGTGCAGCGCATGCGCGCACAGCGTTCCGGCGGCAGACCAGGTGTGGGAGCCGCGGGACCATCCCAAGTGCTGCTACGTAGGATCTGCTGGGGCCCCAGGGAAGGAGTGCGCCTTGGTGCCACACCGTGGCCACCATCACATCCAAGAACCTGGACATGACGGTTTGTAACCTTCCCACCACTGCGTACCAAGCCGCCATCCTTATTACCCAGCACGCGCTCACGACGTGCTTCCCCAGGGCGAGCTGACATGCTACCCCATATGCTTGCACCCACCGCCCCAACGTGAGCCCACGGTGTGTGCGAGCTGCCGCACAGCACAGTGCACGTACGACCCCTGGCGCCCCTTTGCCCCTTACTTGACCCAGATGAACCGTAGTCGTTCAACCCATCTGGGTCAGGGTTAATACACCGTTCTACGGAACCCTGCATGACTTACCATATGCTACACAATCTAAATTGTAATTATCGTGCCAGCCCGATTCCCAACGCCATGTCGACGCCATCGTGCGCCACTAACTCTCCGGCGCTCGGCAGGCCTCACCTTGCCGTCAACCACGTAATCCCCAATCTCGTTGATAAGCGGAACGGTGCTGTTGTGGTCAAACCTGCGCGCGCGTTACACCAACAATTCGAAACGGTGCACAACGTGAGGGTAGCGTCAGCGACCGCGGGCATGTGCTACGCAGTGCCACGGAGGCCACGGATGGGTTAGCACTGAGCAGTCCCTGTGCGCGGCGCTGGTTCTCTATCTCATCACGTCATGAATCAGGCATAGTAGACCCGCAGCGCCATAGGGTTACACGCTCTGCACCGCTTCCCCAACACCTAAAACCCCACCCTAACTGCAGCAACTGGGCCGAGATCCCCGTCTACGGTACCGTTGCCCTCGGCACTTGGTAGCACAGCCGCACGCATCCGCACGATGCACCCTACTCACAAGAAGATCTTGTCAACTCCGGCCCACAAGTGGTACTGCGGGAAGTTTGAAGGCAATGGGATTTTTGTTGAGTAACCTGCCTGTCTGGTCTGGCATGGTCTGGCACTGCTTTGCATGCTGAGTGCATTGGGCACAGGGATAAACGGATCCGTGCTGCGGGGCACTGAGCTCCCCAGTACGTTTCTTCCCATGGATGTGCTGCAGGCAAGCGCTGGCACATATGCACTGGAGCATACGCGCAGAGCAATGGCAAAGAAGTAGGGAGGAGTGTGCACCAGGGTGGCTGTTGCGCGCTGCCCGTCTGACCAGGGTGAGCCCTAGAGCGCGGGCGCCGCGGGTGCTGCAAAATTGAGGAGCCTTGCAACAGTCACACCAGTCAATTGTGACTTGCATTCGGTCAACATCCTTGCAATCGACTTACTTCAACCCAGTCCCGAACATCTTCGTTCCCGTCGCGGGCCAAAAGGCAGGCCGATAGATAGCCCGGCGGATGAAGCGCCACACCAGAAGCAGTTGTTGTTTGACAGAGCGCAAGACCCAAAAGGATGATCAACGCTGGCGAGAGCATCGCGCGCTGTAACAGTCCGCCTCCTCCACCTCTAGCAGCTTCAAACGTGCTTCCCAGTATGGGCTTTTTACACTACACGTCTTTCGACTTAAACTGTTGCCGTCTGTTAAGCAATAAACACGTCCTGAGCCGTTCGCGCACGTGGTTGCAGCAGATTGCAGATTCGACGGTCAGCACTCAGCAGTCTGTTCAATTGTCAATGCAGAGTGAGGCCGACGTCTTGATCGTATTCAGAATTTATCGAAATTATACACCTGTCGACATCTAACTTCCTGGGTTCAGGCCATGGTTTGGACCTGGTTTCGGCGCGGATATCGCTGCTACCAATCCGCTTCACCTACACCATTTTACACCATAATGTTGCCCCTGAGATATAACATAGCTTACATCGCAAACCTGCCGGTGAGCCAATACTGGTCGGTTCGGTTCTCCCGGGTTCTTCTCCCCGTGGGTTCTCCCCTGGGACGTCTCAGGCTCAGGGAGCGTCTGGCCTGATCTGGTTTGGTCCGCTTCCAGCTTGATGTGGACTGAAGCACACAACTGGTGTCTTACAGACAGGTTAAGCATCCGCACCAGGGCCTCCACTTCTTGTCGTACGTCTGGACTCTTACTACAGCTGAACAGCGCCAAGACGCCACTGCCTAGCACGCACACGCATGTGCGCTTGACAGCGCTAATGTGATTCACGCCGTTACCCGCCATGTGCCTGGCTCTCGTGGACTGTCATCAGACAAGCACGACCACCCGCTGGAACAAGCCCAAACCGTGCGTGCCCCTCTTCCCCCTATCCAAGGATTCAACGACAACGCCGCCTCCGCGCGGCACCCTCAACTGGACGACCAGCCCCTATGGTGTTCGTTAGGCTAAACCAGCCCCTATGGTATATCCATCGCTCCCTCCCCGCACCGCCGCCGTGGCCACCGCCGTGATCCTTTTCCGCAATTAGCTCACTCCATGGGCTTGCAGCTGAGCGCCCGAACGCCCGTGGCTCCTGCGCGCCTACTGTCGCGTGCTTGTGGTGGTGGTGGCCGCAGCGGGACGCGGTGGCTGATACGGTAGGGCCGCGTGCGCTAGCGCAGCCGCTGCCTGAACACCACGCTGGCAGACGCCGTGCCGCCGTGTACTGCTGCACTCGTGGGTCGTCGCGCACGTGGCAGCGCGTGGTGGCACAGGGAGCTGAAGCGGGCTCGCCAGTGGAGGCCAGGTGCGATGGCGGGGCGAACGGTGGCATTCCCCGGACAGCTCGTAGCAATGTCGCTGTCATGCTGGGCCAGAGCTGGCTGGCTGCTAACAGCCTCCATGCAAACCCGGCGGCTGATTGCTAGTACTGTTTGCGGGGCAGCTGCGGCGGCTCAGTGCACCTCCACCTGGACCGAGCTGGCCTCCGGTTTGCTACTGCTGCTCCCTTGCGGTGGCTGTGCGTCATCAAAGTCCTCCTACGTGAGGGTTCGGAGGGATAACAAGCACGCTCAGCATACTGGTATGGTGCCTGGAGCGTCAGCAATAGAAATGATACGTGCACATATGTGCACATCACGGCCATGGTTTAAGTACTACATATCGCCCTGCACGTGTAGCGTATGCAGTTGCGTGGACAAATTAGCATATTAGCAAGCAGGTTCTAGTAGAGGGCGAGGCAAGTGGCATGTCCTGCGATTGGAAGCGGGCATCGAGGCGGCTCGCCCAGGACGTGTAACTAAATACCCATGGGGGCGCAAGGCGTGAGGGCAAGGCAAGATACCCCTGAACTGCCAAAATCAGCGCCGGACATGTTTATCGCTTAAGGCTACACAGGCGGCCCTGTCCGTGCAGTGGCTGCCTACGGCCCTGAACGGCCTCTCAAAAGCCCGGTGGAACAATCACTTGCAACGGCGTGTCCCACCCCCACTCTCTGCTCCCCTGCAACCCTCGTGCGCCCTGTGACACCCCCCTCCCGAAACCCAGCACGTGCGCAAGTGGCCCTAGTCAAACGAATACTCACTGGGTCGTATACAACGGTGATATAAAGGCTACAGCTTGGACACCGTGCAATCTCCTCGCCTGCTCGCAGCTCCTCCTGCACGAGCCCAAGTTGCCATCGTTCAGGTCGCGTTCATATACTCATTCGTTCACCACGAGGATGTTCAGCAGCTTTGGTGCTTCGTTGCTGAGCAGCCACAAAGCGACAAGATGCTCCACGCTTACCAGGGTGATTTGAAAGAGGTCGCCGCAAGGGCAAGGGTACGTGTACGCTTGTAGTTTATCATTCCAATTCATATCCTCAATCTCGACCTCGTCGTAGGACATTGCTGCGACGCGCCGCCTGAGATGAGCCCAAACTGAGCTCAAGCACCAGTCTGTATCCGCGGACGCCGACAAAGTGGAGTATGTCTTGCGCTGTACTGAAGTGGGGTACCCTCAAAATCAAAAGCGCACTAAAGGGCCGCTGCCTGAAGCCGTCAAGGTATGTTGCGTATGGTCACAGAGACTCAGAGACGACTGGGCCAGCGAGCTGATTTCCAAAATAATACATATAAAGGTTGCAAGAACGTTTTTGAAGCATCGAAGCCGGAAACGCTAGATGAGTCGTGATTTGCATGCTGCGTGGTCTCATGTCAAGTGTCGTGCCCCGCCCCGCCGCAGCGCCACTCTCACGTGACCGCAGTGTGACCCCTGCTGCCATTTACGGCAGTATATGAGACAGAGGGGTAGACACAGTTTACCAGAGATCCAGAGTCGTCCTACCGAGTGGCCTGCAGCCTGCCACGTGTTGCGGCTGCCACGGCATGCGCCGGCGCCTGTGCCCCAGCTGGTCGCAGTTTGCCGCAAGCTTGTGTATTTTTTGGGGAGGTTTGAGAAATTTCTCACAAGTTCCTGTGTGCTGTGTGCTGGTGATGGGCTTGAACAGCCCCATTCTTTGAGCAGGGTGTCCACTGACAGGCACCATCCATGTAGCTGCACGTGACCACGAGGAGGGAAGAACACGGGCGTGCCGGTGTGGGACCTATTAGTTGACCTACCGCACCAATCAAAAGCTTGGGCCCGCGTTTGCAGTCTGCATCACGCAAGTCGAAGGGCGCGCCGATTCGTGCAACACCCCCTGCACCTCAATGCTACAGCAGCTCAGCGCGCCCCCGCATTGTTTGCTATCACTGTTCAACACATATAATGCAAATACTTGTATGCTACTGTACTTTACCGGCAAAGTAGCTATGGGCCGGTAAGCCCCCTAGCCTGCCTGTGGCTGGCACTGTCATGAAGAACATTGCCTCTATTCTTGCTTCTAGAGAGCTAGGATGTCATGCAAAAAGGAACGCCTCACGGAGCGGCGGCGTGGGCTCAACGCAGTCCTGGGTAGAAGCCGATTTCTTGCAACACAGCTCGTCGGAGTACGTGGACTTTCGACCCTCTCCTCGTTCTTCCATAGCAGCTGCATTTTCTCCAGATGGTCGCTACCTGGCGTCGACGCAGTAGGTCCAGCGCGGGCCCTGCACAAGGGCTACCTATGAGCAACTTTGGTCTTTGTCAGCTGACGCTCCGCCCCCGCGGTCCACCGCAGTGGAGACCACACGGTTAAGGTTACTGTTGTTGCGACGGGCAAGGTCCTGCACTCGCTTGCGGGGCACCGACGGACGCCATGGGTGGTAAGCGCGTGCAAAAATCGAACCCAGGGCGACCTGCAAACTCTGCCGTATGCCTTTGTTCTGAGCTACTCCATCTTGACGTGGCAACCCGTGCTGCGATGACTGCTGAACGGCAACAGGGGTTTCCCACCGGTTGGCTGAACTCCCCGCCCTACGTGCTCTCAGGTCCGGTTCAATCCAGCCGACTCAGACATTATGGCCAGCGGCTCCTTGGACTCTATGGTGGTCGTTTGGCAAGTCAGCACGGGGCAAATGCTGTACAAGCATGACTTTGGTGGGTGCCAGGCAAGGTGTGGGGTAAAAGCCAAACCACCAGCTGCAGCCAGGGCAGGGCTACTTTGCTCGGCCGTCTGCAGGGTGTTTCGAACGCCTGAATGCGCTCCTGGCGGAGGGCTTTGGGCCCTTTCTACTGATGTTACTGCCCCTCATCTAGTGCATAGCCCTAGACCATGTGACCACCTCGCCACCACGCATGACCCTGTGCAGGCAAGCCCATAGCGTCTCTCGCCTTCGACCCATTCGGCACAGTGCTGGTGGTGTCTGCGGGGCACAAGGTAAGCATGTAATTCCGGTATATCCAAGTAATGGTGGGGCGACGGGAAGGACACTGGCAGCTTGCAGACAACGCGGAGTGCACGCCCGGACAGCTGCCTACTGTACCGCGCGCCTCCCCCACCCCAACACTGCGACTGTCCGCTGCCCCACGCGCCTGACCCTCCCGTACGGCCAGGTGTTCAGCTGGCAATACGCGCGGCGCGCAGTGCCGGTCAAGATCCTCAAAACGCGCCGCTCCCTGCGCGCCCTGCACTTCCACCCCACCGCCCCGCACGTGCTGCTCACGGCCGAGGTCACGGAGCGCCGCCCGGCGCCCACTGAGCCATCCATGGGCCAGCCGGGCGCCCCCGGGCAGCCCGCAGCACCGGCGCAGGGGCAGGCCCACAGCCAGGGGCAGGGGCAGGGACAGGCGCAGGGCCACAGCCAAGGGCAGGGGCACAGCCAGGGGCAGGGGCAGGGGCAGGGACAGCAGCTGGGCTGGGCCAGCGGCGCACCCACGGGCCGGCAAGGAGAGGCAGACGAGCCTAACCCGCAGGTAGAGGCTGCCTGGCAAGCTTGTGGGAGCGAGCATTTATGTAGAAATGCGATGAAGGGGGCGGCATGGTTGTGACGCGGCGGGGACTGGCGTGCGGGGTACATCTGCACTCTTTCCCCATGCTGCTCAGCTGCTGTGGTATGTTTCCTGCGCCCGCACCCCTCCCCGACCGCGCCCCGGGATAACTTGCACTTACGTGGCTTCCTCACTGCAAACCCCAATTCAGGACATGGTGGATGAGCTGTCCGCCTTCATCGCCGTACACAACAACCTGCTGCCCCCGCACGAGCTGCTGGCCAGGCAGCACCAGCAGCGCCAGCAGCAGCAGCAGCAGCGGGTGCACACCGCGCATGGGGCGCTTGGGGGTGGGGCGGGTGCAGGCGCCGGAGCCGGGGGCCAGCGGACCGTGGGGGCGGGCCAACCCTCCGGGCAGCCGCCGCTGCAGCATCAGCATCAGCAGCCGTCGGCCACGCATGGCGCCTGGCCCATCGGGCTGCTCAGGAACCTGCTGACGGGTGTTACAGGCGTATTCACGGGAGGGGCGGCAGGCGGAGCGACGGCTGCCGCGGCGGCGCACAACCAGCATCACCCCCCGACGCAGCAGCACCAGCAGCCACAAGCACGCAGCCAGCAACAGCAACAGCAGCAACAGCGCCACAACAACCACCCGCCCATCGCCGCCGCCGCAGCACCAGCACCAGCAGCGGCCGACAACGCCACGCACCGTGCCAGGCGTGCGGGCAGCGGCGGCGGCGCCGCCGGCGCGTCCGTGAACCCAGGGGCCGCCGCCGTCGCTGCCGCAGCCCCCGCCGCAGCGGCAGGCTCCCCCGCCAGCCCTCCAGGCGGCGTACCGCTCACCGTACCCCGCTTGCGGGTCCTGGCACCCGAAGACGTCGTACGACACACCAGCCTAGGGGGAGGCATTACTCATGCTATACCGCTTGTGGCGCCGGTGGCGCCGGAGCTCCCACCGCCGCGGGGGCCGGGGCGGCCGTTGGGACCCGCACGAGGGCGCGGCGGCGGCGGCGGGTCAGGGCACGTGTCTCCCACCAGCGGCGGCGGCGGCGGCGGAAGTGCAATGGAGCTGGCGGCGGAGGAGGATCTGGCGGCGTACGAGCTCGCATGGGGTTGGGACCCTAACTTGGAGCTGACGGAAAGCGAGCTGGAGCGCATGCGGCAGATGGCGCTGCTGGTGGGCTGGGTGGCCTGGGGGTGGTGTGGAGGGTGAAGGGTGGGGTAGCGAGGGTAAGGCAGAAGTTGTTGAGGGCTGGGTGGAGTGTGGGTATGGGCGGCACGGCCAGGGCGTGAATGAACAGGCAGCGTTTGAGGTTGCCGGTAAGGTCGAGGCTGTATGCACGGCGCTGCATCGGTAGCCGGTGGGGGCGGCACGTGCCCAACGTAGCTTCACAGCAGGCTCGCTCAGCTCAGCTGACGGCAGGTCTGACGAGGGTGCGCATGGGCGCAAGAATCTCCTCTGACCCTACTCGACGCCTCATCTCGGGCGCAGGCTGCCCCCGAGCTGCCCACGGCCGCCAACCACGACGCGCCGTGCATCGTGACGGTGCGGCTGTGGGACTTCAGGGACCCCACGCGGGAGCTGCGCAAGGAGCTGCTGGCCCTGCCGCGGGTGGTGCTGTGCAGGTGGGGTGGGGCGCCTGGGGGTGCGAGGTATGGTTGAAGGCGTGGGGAGAGTCCGGTGGGGGATGCCATCGAGCGGCGGGCCCTGCTGCGGGTGATGCTGTGCAGGTGGGGTGGGGTGCCTGTACCACAGAGGTGCTGGGGTGTTGTGGGCAAAGGTGTCGGGTGCGATGACCATATCCGCATGCAAGCGCGTGCTGTTTACCCCTTCGCTTTCTCCGCGCTCCCGCAGCGAGATGGGCATCCACTTCTCGCCCTGCGGCCGCTTCATGGCGTGCTGTGTGCTGCGCGACTCGCCCAGCGAGGCCAGCGTGCGGTGGCACGCCGCGCGTGCGGCGGCGGTGGCGGCGCAGGCAGCGGCCGCGGCCTCCGAAACCCACGTGCACCCTGGCGCCTGGGGTTCCGGAGCCGACTTGGACAGCGACGAGGACGGAGACGCGGAGGCGGGGGTCGAAGGGTTTCATGGCGGGGACGAGGAGATGGGGGAGCTGGGGAGTCCTACTCGGGGAGGGGCGCGGGCGGGGGCCGGCGCGGGGGCGGGGAGGGGCGGAGGGCCAGCGGCGATGGCGGTGGATGGGGAGCCCGCCGCGGACGGGCCCAACTCGCCAGACTCGCGGCGGAGCGTGGAGATGGCAGATGCGGGTGGGTGGCTTGGGGGCGATCTGCTTGTGGGGAGGGAAGGGTTGGCACCGGGTAAGGCCCTGCGCTGGGCGCATCCCTTGCTGTCCTTGTCAGTGCGGACTGATTGGGCTTTGGGGCACGAGGGCGCGTGTGATACTGACCCACGTACTGCTGTGTTATGAGCTGCTCACAATGCACCATTGGCCAAGGGGTTTGTGTTTCATGTGCTGGTGCAGAGGCGCCCTCGCCTACCGCCGAGGTGCCAGGCGGGGAGCACAGCGTGGCGTGGCCGGTGCCACGTGCCGCCGAGGACGCGTGGGGCGACACCGCCGCCACGCAGATCCACCACATGCACAACGACCACAACCACAACCACAACCACAACCACTACCACCACCTGGCACCTGTGAGCCCAACCGCGGGCGGCGGCGGCGGCGGTGGGGAGTACGGGGAGGGCGACGGCGACGGCGCGTTCGGGGAGGTGGGCGCCGGCGGCAACAGCACGTGTACGGCGGCGGCACACGTGGCGGCGGCGGGCGGCCGGATGCCCGCCCGGTCGGCTATGTCCAGGTGCGGTTCGCACTTGCCTTTGCCGACAAGAATTTCCTGCCGGCATCGGCTCCGCAAACCATGGGAGGAACCTTGTTTGTATGCCGTAAGCGACCGGCTCCCCCGCGCAGACTGGGCAGTAGTGTGCTGTCTCGCGTGAATGGACTCGTTACTGCCTGCACTCGGTTGGCTGCAGGCCGGACGGCACTGCGTACGCGGCAGAATGCGACTCTGTGGCCCATCGCGCGGCCTCCGCGGTCTCCGGCGCCGTACCTATCGCCATCCCCGTGCCGGCGCCCCGCCGGGGACACCCAAACCACAATAATTACCAACTCCAGGAGCAGGGGGAGGAGGACGGGAGCGGCGGGAGGGAGCACGTGAAGGACAGGCAGGACGCCAAGGCGCGGGAGCGGCCGCAGCGGCAGTATGGGGGCGCAGGGGCGGGGAGTGCGCAAGTGGTGGCGGTGCCTGAGCCGCGTGTCACACGGGCACGTGTGCGCGCGGCGGGCGCGCAGGAGCTGGCGGCGGCGGCGGCGGCGGGGCCGAGGGCGGCCGAAGGGGCCGCAGGTGCAGGTGCGCTAGTTGGTACTTGCACAGCACTGCACGGCGTGCATGCAGATCCCTACGCAGCGTGTTCCGGTCGTCGCGCGCTCTTTGCCATCCGTTGGGTATAAGTTCAAGCTTGGCAGGCGAGGCCTTGCCTGCGCGATGTCTCGTTGCTTACGTGCTACTTGACACTTTACGTTCGCGTGTGCCCGCCTGCCTGCCCTTGTCGTCGGCGCCCCGCAGGCACGCAAGCCCTCGGCCGCCCTCCTCAGGCCCCAGCAGTCCTGACCCGGGCAGCAGCTGCAGCCGCGGCCGCCGCAGCTGCAGCCGCCGCCCAGGCCGGCGCAGCGCCGCCGCCTTCCGTCCGCGCCCCTGCCCCTGTCCCCGCCCCCGCGCCCGCGCAGCGGCAGCAGCAGGCCGCAGCCCCTGTCGCTGCCTCCGGCATCGCGGCTTCCATATCCGCAGCAGCAGGCCAGCAGCCCATCCCCGCCACCATGGCCAGCATCATGCAGCAGCTTGCCATGCAGCGCGCAAGGGAGGGTCCCCTGGCGGCAGCCCCAGGCGCACCGACAGAGACGGGCATGGCGGCGACCGGAGGGGCGGTAGCAAGGGCGGGGCAGGCGGAGCGGGAGCGCCTCCAGGCGTCGGCCGTCGGCGCCGGCCGTACAGTGCACCAGCAGCGTACGGCAGCGGGAGGTACGGTGGCGGCGGAGGCGGGGAACGAGCTGGAGGCGTCTGTGGCTGTGGGTGGCAGCCGCCCGGGCCAGGCGGGCACCGTGGCGGCCGCGGCACGGCCGGCAGCGAGCGGGAGTGCGCAGGGCGGAGGCGGGGGCGGAGGCGCGGCCTCCGCAGCCGCGGCCAACGCCGCAGCGGCCGTTTCGGGCATCTTCGGCGCGGTCTCCGCCGCGGCAGCGGCGGCCTTCAGGGCCGGCAGCGGTGGCGGCGGCACCGCCGTCGCCGCCACAGACGCCCCGCCGGGGGGCGCAGGCCGCGCCGCTACCGCCGCAACCCGGGACACCGCCGCCGCCGCGGCGGCGGCGGCCACAGCGGAGACGTTCCGCCCCTGCTATGAGCTGAGCATCTACTACGTCGGCACCTCCCCGCTCCCCGCCCCCTCCGTCACCCAGTCCCCCGCCGCTGTGCCCTCCGCCCCTCCCGCACCCGCCGCAAGCGACGCCTCCCACACCGGCGCCGCCACCGCGGCCGCTGCACCCCCTGCCGCCGCCGCCGCGCCCGCCCCGCTGCCCGTGCGCATGGGCCGCCTGTCCAGCAGCCTGCACATGCGGCACTTTGGCGCGCTGCTGCACGCGCGCCAGGTGCTGGCGGCGCACTGCATGACCAGCGTGCAGTTCAGCCCGTCGGGGGACCACGTGCTGCTGGCGTACGGCAGGCGCCACATCAGCCTGTGCGGCCTGGTGGCGTGCGGGGGGCAGCTGGCGGCGGTTCACAGCGTGGTGGAGGTGTACAGGTGCGAGTGGGGTAGCGGGTGTTGTCGGGGCGTGCAAGTGTATGCGGATGTTCGCCATGCAGTGGCTGGCGGACCAGCTGGAGGTAGTGCATAGTGTGGTGGAGGTGTGCAGGTGCGGAGCCGGACTGGAGGGTGTGTGGGTGTGCAAGGCAACGGTAACAGAGGTGTGGGATGAGTATAGGACGTCTGGGTTTGGCCCGTGGATGTAGGTAGGTGACGTACGCGATTCTTCTCTCACCACTGTAGCGTCCCCGAGACTAACCTACGCCGCATGGTGCTGTCTGCCTGCCACGCTTGGTTCGCACGCGCCGTCTACCAGGTCCCCCTTACCTCTTGTGCTCAACATGTCCGCTCCGCGAGCTGCCGCTTGCACTCACCCCAGCCTCGTTTCTCATGCCCCAATACGCCCCTCCTCCTCCCTGCAGCGTCCCCGACCTCGTGCTCGGCCGTGTGGTGCTGCCGGTTACACCATCGCCCTTCCCACACCTCTGCGCCTCCCGCTTACAGTGTCCCCGCCCTTGTGCTCCGTCGCGTGGTGCTATCCGCCATCGACGACTTCAGCAGTGAGTTATCCACCATAAAGCCCCACCCACGTGTTCCCACCCACACTTACTCCTCCATCCACCGTCCCGCAGTGTCCCCGACCTGATGCTCCGCCGCGTGGTGCTGTCCGCCGACGACGAGGTCAACGTGGCGGTCTTCAACGCCTTCCCGGGGGAGGGCATGGCGTACGGCACAAAGGAGGGCCGCCTGCGCGTCATGCGGTACGACAGGTACGACATTCGGCCCTGGGATGGGGAGCTGTGGGATTAGGCGTGACGGACGTTGTGGGCATCGAGAGTTGGGGGGCGCCGGGTGACCTGGGCTGGGGCCCTCTGCGTTGCGGACTGACCCTCACCCCTTGTGGGTATATAGGCGGCTGGGGCAGCATCCGGATGGCACCCTGGTGCGTATACGGTATGTGCCGTGCAGTGAGCACCCAACAAGCCAGCCACCACAGCCGCGGATAGGGCCTCGTGCAGCCCAACACGCCATGTTCTTAATCGCCTGCCCGCTGCTCCCCTTGCCCCCCCTTGCTCCGTCCACCCCGGTCCAGGCGCACGCCGTGTCGCAGCTCCATCCCCTTCCTGGCACCGCCGCCGCAGTCGCCCTGTGACAGCAGCGAGGACGATGGGGAAGAGGAGGAGGAGGGCGGTGGCGGGGGCAGTCGAGGGAGGAGGGGGCGGGGCAGGGAGGCGGACGGCGGGTCAGGGTCCGGCAGCGATGGCGGCATGATGGAGGGGGTGGAGGGGGGCGGGGCGGGGGCCAGGGGGCCTGGCCTGAGGCCACAGCTTTCGCGGCGGAAGCGGGATTGATAGGCAGACGGCGGAGAGGCGCAGTCGGGTTGTGCTGGGCGAGAGGAGAATCAGGGCTGAGAGAGCGGAAGGTGCGGGGGGTTTGGGGCATGGCTGGCGGCTGTGGCTCGGCTGGGACGTGGGAGGTGTGGTCCTCTCACAATGGGAGCTGCAAAGCTTCCTACAGGGCAGACAGGTCGGCAAGTTGTGGCAGTGAGACGTCGTCGCGCTGCCGTAGCCAGTGGAGCGTGTTGAAGGGGCGCCTGGAGAACTGGCAAGGGCGGGAGGGGGCAGCGGAGCAACTGGTGCGTGAAAGGAGGGCTTCCCTATGCGCATGTGCGTGTGGCGGCGGTGTGTGCGCGGAGGTGCTGATGTGTTGATGCACAACGCGTTGGCGTGGAGTTATTGTAGGGAAGCATGTGGTCTTGGCGTGTGAGTGTGTGTGTGCTGACGAACGTATCGCACCAAGGGTGCCGCACGCATGGGGTTGCATGTGGTTGCACACGGTTGCTGGCGCGCTGGCCAAGGCATGAGAACAACCGGAGGCACGGTTTGAGAGGCATCATGCGCCTTGAGCGCGAGTGTCGAGGCCTGTCAGATGGCCACGCGGTGCCTTACCATAATGCACGAGGGGACGTGTCCCGCACAGAGTCCACAGTGTCTTGTTGCAAGGGCTATTACGTTGCACCGCATTGCATGCATCCTCGCCTGTGCCTCACCTCGACGCACCTCGACGCACCTTGGCACCTCGCACCTTGGCCACCCCGACCACCCATACGCCGTTCGTCCGCTGCCATACGTTGTGATGTGTGCTGTGGAGGCAGTCGAAGTAGTAGCACTTTTGACATCGGCGTTTAATTGGACGATGGTTGCAGAGCGGCGCGACAACAGTGCGGGCACGCTACACAGTGGCGGAAAGCGCTTCATCAGGGTCGCATGAGGGTCGCTCAAAAGACACGTTGACAGATGGAAAAGGGCACCATGAACTTAGAGAAGATTTGCATGTCGTAGCCTAGAGACGTGGGCCGTAGGTGGTTGGGGGTTCCGATCGTAGGCAGGAGGCAGTGCTGCTGTCTTGACACGAAGTGGTACCCTTCAGGCCTAGAGGCAACTCCGGTATGTATGATAGGGCTGTTGGGTGGGCTGTTGTGGGCACTAGGCAGACACGCGACGCTATACTCCGGTGGCATGCGGCATGGCCCGGAGATGGCCTTAAAGCGAACTGTAGGGGCATTGCACGCTAACAGGTGCCATGGTGAGAGAGGCAAGCAGCTTCATGGTATTCTTGCGGGCGAGGACGAGGGGTGGGCCGCTGATGGGTAGCGTGACTGGTCTTTTCTTGTGGAGCACGCCCGAAAGGCGAGCAGGTGCGCAAAGGGAGTTCAGTGCTGTGTACCAATGACGTGCGTTCGGTCCACTGCGCGTGTTTCCTGAGCGTCGTTTGATTGTCGCACTTGGCAAGTTTGCAATGTCGGGGCTACGCTTGCCGCGCGCCCACCTGGCGTTGACGTACCAAAGCTGTTATTTGTTGAGAGCCAGGATTGGTGTTGGGCTTCATGACGCAGTATTGTGCAGCAGCGCAGGCCTGATTAGCGAGTACTTACTATCTTCGTTGGGCGGCTGGCGGACGAAGGACGAAGACGATCATGTCTGGGCGGCTTTGCGGCGTGGGGGTTTTGTTATTGTTATTGGGGTCGCCTTGCAACGTAACCGTGGGACCCGACCCTTGGCCGTGTGTCAAAGGTGACCATTGTGCAACTGCCTTTAACTGCAACCTTGACTGCCAACCGCCTTGGGATCGGTGACTTCAGGTGACTTCGACCGACTGCAACGCTTTGGGATTGGTGACGTACAGCTCCCTTGCAGGTCCGTCGACCCGCGGACTCGACGACACCGGAAAATATAAGACTCGAAGGCCGGCACGAGTAACAACACAGCCAACAAGAAGTATCTTTATCTACTATAAACACGTTGTGGTGTACCAACTACGAGGATGGCGCCGAGACGGACGCGGCATTTCGGGGAGGCCCTGCCGGCCCTTTGCCTCGGTGTCATCTTGCTGGCTTCGGCTGCAGCCTCGCGCATCGAGGTCGATCCCAACCATGAGAAAGCTTATAGCAGCGCAAAAGCTACCAGCGATGCTGGAGGCTCGCCGCTCGGCGCTGTCGAGGCCGCGCCTTTGACCCGTGGGTCGGCCGACAGGGCCCAACGCAACCGTCGCCTGCTGCAGCTCGGTAAGCCGAATTGACACCTCTATACCATGCCCGATTGCCCGAGATTCAACTGCCATGACGAGTAGCACAGAGTCGTTGTCGATGTTGCTTGGCGTGGGAGGTGAGCAAGCCTTACAATGGGACTCATTCGCGTGCACCATGCGGCCTGCGTTTCCCGCGCTTGTTGACGCGCATTTGACCATCACAAAATGATTCAGCGTGCTGCCTTCCCTTCTTGCCCCTTCAGGTGGTCTCCCCGGCCTGGGCGACTTTACCTTCCCCCCTCTGCCCGGCCTCCCCACCACCCTCCCTGGCTCCTCTGGCTTCCCCGGCAGCGGCGGTGGCGGCAGCGGCAGTGGCGGCGGCGGCGGCGGGGGAGCGGGCCAGGTCCAAGGCGACGGCGACCGTGGCCGTGGCCGTGGCGGGGATGGCGATCAGGGCCAGGACCGGCGTTCGCGCATCAGGGACAGGGCGGACCAGGGGGACGCCAGCGGAGCGGGGCAGGACATGGTGTCGGGGGCGCAGCAGGGGGACACGCAGGGGTCGGCGGCGGGGCTGTTGGAGGTGAGCAGCGATGCAGTTGCGTGGTGACAAATGCATGATTGCTGTTCGAGGTGAGTGGGTTGGTGGCAACGGCACGGTACGACGGTAGCTGCCTGGTGCTGCGGCATGGCGTGGAGGCTACGGTGGTCAGCTGGCTGGTTCGCCCTGGTCCTTGCGGCACCTGCTGCCTTGTGGCTTCGTTCATATCAGTTGATCTCCTCGGAGGCAAGTGGCTGGTCGTGAGCATGCATGGAGCAACATACGCCAATTGGTGGGAGTAGACGTGGTGGTGGTAGTGCGGGCAGCACCGATCAAGCGCAGACGGCACGCGCGCGCTCCGTGTGTCGCCATATATACATACGGGCCAACTTATTGCCGTGACCACCGCTGCCCTTGTGTTCTGCACGCCTGCAGGTGGCTGGCGGGGGCAACACGGCCGCCGCCGCCAGCGCGAGTGTGGCCGCCGCCGCCATCGACACGGGGGCGGCCGCCAGCGTGCTGGCAACGGCGGCGGCGCAGGTGGGGCAGCTGCCAGGTGCCCGCGTGGGTTAGGTTGGTGTATTAGCTTCCTTGGACGGGCACTGCTGTCAAACACAGGATCGGCCGCCAGCGTGCTGTCAACGGCGGCGGCGCAGGTGGGCATGTAGCTAGGTGGTACGACAAGGTGTTCCTGTGAAGCTTAACATGTGGCCTGATGTGGTAGCTGCCTCGGTTGGGCACTGATGTTGGAGGCAGCGGCGCAGGTAGGTGGTCGTATGGCAAGGTGCCCCCGTGCAGCCGTGTTGGATGCCCTAACCACAAGGGTGCTTGGCACAGCCGTTGGTCTGGTGTACCTCGGTGCTGAGGTCCTGCGCAGCATTGTGCTGTGGTGTGGAAACCTGCAATGATTGCCGCCGTCCTAACCAACGGTGCGTGCCTTGCTGGCCCTATCCGCTACTTCAACTTCAGCACCTGGGCGACTGACCCCCTCTGCATCTTGTTCATGGAACCAACCCGTTAACACCATCCTGCTGCCCAACCCCTCCGCCCGCGCGCCGCACCCACCGCCCGTCCCCGCAGGCCTCCCAGTCCCATCAGACGCACGCCCCCTCCAGTGTACCCTGTACTCCTGTACCCTGTACCCTGTACTCCTGTACCCTGTACCCTGTACCCTGTACTCGTGACCAGCGCAACATACATGCCAAGTGTCTCGACCCGCTGCCCCATCTCTACGCCCACCCCAGGCCTCCCAGTCCGGTCAGACGCAGCTGTTCGCCGCCACCCAGGCCGCCGCCTTTGGCACCGCTCAGTCCCAGGGCCAGGTCAACAGCTTCGCCACGGCTGTGGGCCAGGCCATCAGCCAGGGAGGGTCCACGGCGGCGCAGGCCTACGGATACGCGTTCGCGCAGGTGGGTGGCAGCAGATACGTGTGTGCGCAGGCGGCTTGGGATGTGGCCCACATGGTGGATCCTGGTGGATCCAGCCAGCATGGGCTCATGCCCGCACGGTGCACTGCTTACTCCCCGAGGCAGTAGTTCCACCCGAGAGCCCGATGCTTGGTGAGGGTAGGTGGTGTTGCGCCGCCGTTGCCTGCTTCCTTGTGCTGGCAGAGACTTTGGCTTGCCTACGGACACTCTCCTCGGACCCTGCAACCCAAGCCCAAGCCCAAGGTTTCTCGCGTTTTACGCGTACCCCAAGCCCAAACCCTGCCGCCACGTATCGCGCTTGCTCCCGTCCTACGTACATGCACCTCCCCCAGGCTAGGCTGCATATTCCGGCGGCAGCTCCCAAGGCGGGATGGCCCACACGGGTTTGCTCAACAAAACCATGCATGCCCCCCCGATCGATGCCTGCCTAAACCCCCGCCCTGCCTCTGTGGCTCTGTGACCCCGCACCCACAGGCCACCGCCTCGTGACCCGGTACCGCGCATAGCCCCTCTTAACCCACGTTCATGCCTCCGCCCCGTGCCTCCTCCCCCAGGCCGCCT
>VFQN01004789.1_pt1 | contig 17387 bp, 18 predicted proteins | sample 3512371 | NCBI WGS metagenome assembly VFQN01 (sample SAMN10412370, study PRJNA504923) | tailings metagenome | isolation source: Replicate 2 from Balatoc abandoned mine | place: Philippines: Itogon, Benguet | collected 2017-08-28 | reverse complement strand
TCTGGGCCGGCACAGTGACCATCCATGCCAACGCCAAGACCGGCGCGCACCATCACGGCGACCTCGAGAGCATCATCTACGTCGTCAAGGGCAAGGCGCGGATGCGGTGGGGCGAGCATCTGGAATTCGTCGCCGAAGCTGGCCCCGGCGACTTCATCTATGTGCCGCCCTTCGTTCCTCATCAGGAAATCAACGCCAGCCGCGACGAGACCTTGGAGTGTGTTCTCGTACGCTCCGGGCAGGAACCGGTCGTCGTCAATCTGGACATCGAACCGGTCGAGGCGCCCGAAGAGGTGCTGTGGAAGGATCCCATCCACCGTTGAGACATGTTTCCGGAAAGTGGGCACCGGTTACGCAAAAAGTCATCCGCTTCATCGAGGGCCGGCAGGGCGTTGCGTGAAACCTTCAGCGAGCGCGTGTCTCACTTGACTGTCCAGGCACCCATTTCCGATCGTCCTATCAAAGTACCGCCCGAGCCGACCTCGGCAAGAATGCGGTCCACCAGCGTCTGCAGGCCGATCTCGGAGGAGGTGGCGATTCCAAGCCTTTCCATGTTCGGCAATTGGGTCTCAACGAGATCGGTCGCGAGACGCACCACCTCGATCGCTCGATGTCCCGATCCGACGACCGCCTCCATTCTCAGGGTGGGTGACGGCAAGCCTGCGTCTTCGAAGACCGAAGCGAGGCGAGCGCCAAGCCGTACCTGGGCACCCGCCGCCTCGATCGTGCGGCTAAGCCAACTGCAAACCTGATCGTATGTTCGCGACGGAGGAGACGACCGGGCACCATCCCAATCCAGTTCGTGGAACACCACGATCCCTCCGGGTCGCAAGTGTCGCAGAATCCGCCGTAGCGAATTTGCGGGATCGGGCATGAACTGAAGCACGTAGCGACCGACGATGGCGTCGAATGGCTGTTCAAAGCCCAATTCTGCTGGATCGCCGTGCGTGAAAGATATCTGACCTGCCCCTAAGCTTCTGGCGCGCGCTTGCGCCCGCTCGATGGCCGCCGAGGCCACGTCCGTGCCGACGACCTTTCCTTTCGGACCAACGAGTTCGCCGCAAAGCAACGCGACATCACCGGCTCCGCTACCGACATCGAGAACATGCATGCCCCTTCCGATCCCGGCGGCCTCGAGGAAACGATGTGTGATGGGATCGATCAACCGCGCTTGCGTCGTCAGGCGGCGCAATTCCGCTTCGGCATGCCCTAGCGCGTAGTCAGCTTCGTTCACGACGAACCCCTAGCTGCTCCTGCTGCTCACAGCCAGGTTATCATAAGCTGTGCCAGAGCCCCCGAGAAATCGGCCCTGCCGGAGCGACGTCGCGGGAGATCCGATCGGCTCGGCGAGCAGCTGGCATGCCCGTCTCTAGGAAGCTCTCGGTCCCAGACGACAACCGGTCTCGCGCTCGGCCGGTCCCTGGCAATTCTACATCTGCATGCACTCGGCCACCTCGATCGTGCCGCCAAGCATGAAGATCGGGTTCTTGCGCGCCATATCGAGGGCTGCCTCGATGTCGGTTGCCTCGACGACCGAGTATCCCGAAAGCGGATCGCCAATCTTCACTTCACGATCCGGCGCCGACAGGAAACGCGACTTGCCGAAGCCAGCGCCCTTGTCGACCAGGTGAGAGCCGAGTTGCGCCATCCAGCCGTTCCAGTCCGCCATCATCTTCTGACCTTCCGCCGGGCTCTTGGGCATGCCGCCCCGAAATGCGAGAATGAACCTGGGCACAGCGCTCCTCCTTGGTTGCAACACATCCAGAATGCGCCACGTCAGAATATGTTCAAGAACATATTCTGACGCTCTGCTACCCGTGTCGTTTCATGGAGATCCAACTATGCCATACTCCAAGGAACACACTGCGAAGACACGGGAGCGCGTTCTCGAGGCGGCACGCGTGCTTTTCAACCGGCATGGCTATGACCGGGTCACCATCGATAAGGTCATGGCCGAGGCCAATCTGACACGCGGCGGGTTCTATGCGCACTTTTCCAGCAAGGAAGAGCTTTTCGCCGATGCGATGATCGGTTTCCTGGAAGGCCGTGGCGCCAGGTGGCGCGCCGAGGAGAACGTCGACCCGACCGCGTGCCAGCTGGTGATGGCGCAACGAATGGTGGACGCTTACCTCTCCCGCCGCCATTTGGAGGACCGCGACGGGCAATGCCCGCTGATCGCCTATGCGACCGACGTGGCAAATGCCGGACAGCGCGTACGCGACAGCTACCGACACCTCGTTGAAGCGATGGTCCGGCTGTTCGAGATGAACCTCGAAGGGGAGCCGGCTGACCGGCGGTCGAAGGCTCTGTCTTTGACGGCGCTGTGTGTCGGCGGGATGATCCTCGCTCGCGCCATTCCTGAAACCGGGATAGCCAAGGAGGTGCTGGACGCAGCGCATGCCGCTGCAAGCAGGGTCTGGGGCCGCTCCGCCACCGTTGTTCCCACCGGCGTGTCCAACCCGCGGGGGTAACGCGCGGACATATGACCGGATGTTCGTCAGATGTCACAATCGGCCGGACATTACTGTCATGTCCTTCGTGGCGGATCACGAAGGAGTCGAAAATGCACAACACTGGAACGACTGGCGAGGACAGGTCCTGCAGCGAGGCCATGAAGCCGCCCACCGCCTGTGTGGCCATCGTCTACCATTCGGGCTATGGCCACACCGCACGCCAGGCGGAGGCCGTCAAGGCGGGCGTCGAGCAGGTACCCGGCGCCGCGACTCTGCTTCTGACGACCGAGGAGGCGCAACAGCGGTGGGAAGATCTGTGTGCCGCGCACGCGATCGTCTTCGGCTCTCCGACCTATGTCGGCGCCGGATCGGCATCGTTCAAGGCGTTTCAGGAGGCAAGCTCCAATGCCATCATGGCGCGGGGCTATCTGTGGAGGGACAAGATCGCCGCGGGCTTCACCAACTCCGGGTCGCGATCGGGCGACAAGCTATCGACACTGTTGCAGATGGCCTTGTTCGCCGCGCAGCACGGCATGCACTGGGTAAGCCTGGACCTGCCGCCGGCAAACTGTTCCTCGACGGGTTCCGAAGAGGACCTCAACAGGCTTGGATTCTGGCTTGGCGCGGCGGCGCAGTCGAATGTCGACCAGGGGCCGGATCTGGCGCCGCCCGAGGCGGACTTGGCAACCGCGCGGCATCTCGGCAGACGTGTAGCGACAGTAGCCCTGCAATTGGCGCTCGGGCGCGAACCCGCGCTTATGGCCCTGGCGGGATGAGGTCAAGCGATGCCAGCAACCGACACCGATGCGGTCTTCTCCGATCTTCGGCCACGGCTGACCCGGCTTGCTTACCGCATGCTGGGTTCGGTCGCCGATGCGGAAGACATCGTGCAGGACGCATGGCTGCGCTGGTTGAACCATGATCGAAGCGAAGTCCGCGAACCGGCAGCCTTTCTGCACACAATCGTCACCCGGCTCTGCGTCAACGAGCTTATGTCCGCCCGGCGGCGGCGCGAGACCTATATCGGCCCCTGGTTACCGGAACCGTTCTTCGACCCGGAGAGCGACGACGTCAACGAGGAGATCACGCTGCCGCTCATGATGGCGCTGGAACGGCTGTCGCCGCTGGAGCGGGCCGCCTTCTTGCTGCATGACGTGTTCGGTGTCAGTTTCGAGGAGGTATCGACAGCACTCGGCCGCGACGCCGCCGCGTGCCGCAAGCTTGCCAGCAGGGCACGTGTTCACATCCACCAGGCCCGCCCTCGCTTCAGCGCGACGAAGGAAGAAGGGCTGAGACTTGCGGCAGCGTTCTACACCGCATCGCGGACCGGCGACTTGGAGGCCCTGCGCGGCCTGCTGACGAAGGACGTCGTGATCTACACCGACGGCGGCGGCCAGGTTGCCGCGCCAACTTCGCCGTCGATCGGACTCGATGCCGCGCTCAAGCTCTTCATGGCGCTAGCCCGCTATTTCGCCCGCGCGCCGTCGCGCCTCGTCCGCTATGCCATGATCGACGGTTTGCCCGGCTTCATCACGGTCGAGGCCGGCGGTATCGCACAAACCTCGGCTTTTCTGGTCAACAGCGGCAGGATCGCGGCGGTCTTTGTGACGCGAAACCCAGAAAAATTGCATCACCTCACCCGATGCGATCCTCATTGAGAGCCGGTTTCGGAAGCAGCACGGGTGGTGCCGCAACAGCTGGTTTGGCGAACAAGCCGATATTCTACTCGGACACGCCCCTTGATGTTGTGTCGTAATCCAAATCTGGCAACTTGCCATAGCTGTTGCTGTAGCGCTTACCCGGTATGGGGAACGTAAATTTGATGGCCGACCAAACGTCGCTTACGCTAAGCGTCGTGCTTTCGACCATGCCGTGAAGGTATCCGATCCGTATGACCTCGCGGATGTTCAGATCAGTCCCATTCTGCCGACCCTTGGGCCAAGACACCCAAAGCCTTCCCTTGGGCGCGACGTGGCTTTTGATGATGGGAAACTGTTCGTCCAAATCGGACGCCATAGAAACGAACAGATGGATGTGGTCGAACGTGCCGTTCAGCGAGGCCGGCACGTTCAGCTCCGGCAACGTCATCGCAGCGCATGCCGTCGCCGGCGCATTGACAAAATACGCCCGGCAACCGGCCTTCAGCCCCATCTTCTCCGCCACTGTACGCACCTGCTGGTCCCCTCAGGACGCCGAAAACCCCTTGTGGAAGGCGATCTTTCCGGACATCCGAGAGCCGTCGAGAGATTGTCGCATGAAGTATTCAGGAGGCGCCCCCTCGAACCGCACGGCTTGATCGTGCTCGAAACCAAATCGCTGATAATAGGCGGGGTCGCCCAAGACTACGCATCCTTTGGCGCCTTTAGATCTCAATCGGTCCAAGCCTGCCCGTATGAGTGCGCCTCCAATGCCTTTTCCATGAAAGGCCGGCTTGACGGAGACAGGACCGAGACCGAACCAGCCAATGTCCCCGCCGTTGTTGGTGACCGGCGAGAACGCGATATGGCCGACTATTTCGCTTTCGACGGTTGCGACAAGGGAAATGGTGAGAGCATTGCTCGCCCGTAAGGCGTCGATGATCGCGCCTTCCGTGCCAGAGCTGTGTTTGGCGACCTTGAAGGCGGCTTCTGTCATTTGACGTATTCTTGCGGCATCCCCAGCATGCTCGGGGCGGATTGAGAAATTCACGGTTTGGGCTCCTTTGACGTCTCTCTCGGCTGGGCGATCCAGCCGACGTAGGTCAGGTACAATCCGATCGAGCCGAGCAGAACGAACCCGGCTCTCAAGTCGATTTCAGTGCCGACCTTCGGCTCTCCACTGGGGTTAATGGGCGCATCCGATCTCATTTTCGTATTTTTTGTTGGGCACGATCAGGAGGTTTGTCGCCACGGCGGGAGCGGTCCGCCACTGGCGAGATAGACACCGAACGAAACCGCAAGGACGCCGAACCAATCCACGGTCGACGGAATTTCGTGCAGGATCGGGATTGCAAGCAACGCGGATAGCGCCGGAACGAGTGCGCCGAATGCGGCTCCTGCCGATCCGCCAAGGATGGTGATCGCCTTCCCATACAGGTAAAGCGAAAGAACGGTCGCCACCGCGCCCTGAAAGGCAGCCTGGAACAGAATATCCGACATTGGCGCGGCAGGTACTCGAATGCCGTTTATCGTGAGATAGACGGGAAAGAACAGTACAGCCGACCCAACGGATACGATTGCCGCCGCATGCAATGGGGCTAGCCCGGATTGCTTCAAGACCAAAGTGTAGCAGGCCCATATGAGTGCGGCCGAAAGAAACAGCAGGGGTCCGATGATTCTGCCTTCCGCGGACATGAGCGTTTCGATGCCCGCGATAATGACGATTCCAAGCCCGATCAGGATGTAGCCGAGCTTCCTGGTGGCGGAGAAGGTCTCCCTGAGGACCGCGGCCGACAGCAGCGCGACAAACAGCGGCATTACTCCGGGGATGAGGACACCACCGTGGACTGCCGGTGCAAAACGAAGTCCGCTCGCCGCAACGAGTGAATAAGGTGCGCCGGCTCCAAACACGAGCGCGAGCCACCGCCACCATCCAAGGCGATCGAGTGCCAGCCCGTGCCGCAACAATACGGGGAGCAACAGAAGACCCGCCGTTCCGAAGCGAAGCATGGTCAGATCGTAGACGGTGAGCGAGGTGGTGACGCCCAGTCTTGTGATGGCCATCCATCCCGCCCAAATGCTGACGGCAGCAAGACCACAGAGTGCGCCCACCACATAGGATTTTCTCGTTGTCATGACTTGTCCGGCAACGTCGGCCATCGCGCACCCCTTCATTGTTGGGCGAACGTAGCCAAGTCTTTTACGCAAAGAAAATGAATGCTAAAATCAAATACATGAATGTCTCTCATATAAATACGACGATGCTGCGGGTCCTCATTTCGCTGGCTGAAACCCGCAGCTTCAGCCGATCTGCCGAGCGGTTGTGCATCACCCAATCGGCTGTGAGCCACGCCGTAAGAGGGCTCGAGGCGGCTGTAGGCGTGCAGTTGGTTGTCCGAAACAGAAAAGGTTTGGAGCTGACCTGCGCCGGAACGAATGCGCTCGAGGCAGCCTCTTCGGCGCTGGAGGCCTTGCGGTTACTCCTGTCCGTGGGCCAGAGCGCGCTGGTCGGCACAGTTCGGCTGGCCTCCGTGGTCAGCGCTTCGACTGCCATCGTGCCAAAAGTTCTGTCGGTTGCTCGCCGCAGCCATCCAAATCTCAACATCACTCTTCTTGTCGGAACGGATGCAGAGGTTGCGAAATGGGTCGAAACCGGGATTGCCGATGTTGGGCTGGCCTACGACGCGGGAGAGGATGGTTGCGAACCGCTGATCGACGATCAGCTTTACGTTGTTGCAGCCTCCCGATCGCGGTTTGGGCGGGAGACTGCCCCTGCTTGCCCGTCCGAGTTCGATGGTGTGGATTTCGTGATGTCTGCGGCCGGATGCGCGCCAATGCTGGAGCGCCTGTTTGGCGAATGGAATGTGAAGCCCAAAATAGTGACGACCGTGTCGGACATGAGTGCTCTCTTCGCCATTGTTGGCGCGGGTCACGGGGTCTCGATCTTGCCCGGCCTTTCATTTCCAGCGGACTGGCGCGAGCGGGTGGCCCGACGTCGCCTTGATCCACAGGAGCGGCGGCCGTTGGTTATGAAGGTGCGAAGCAAAGCTCCGGATCAGCATTTGATGGGTCTATTGGCAATCTTGCGGGAGGTCTGTCGCACGTCTCAGCAGGCGCAAGGAATGGCTGGATCCGACCAGGCGACGATCTCGGTGTGATCGATCATGAATTCTACACTGTCCACCTTCCGGTTTTCATTATTGATCGATGCCTGCCTGCCGCTCGGCCCACGTGCCAAGGCTGCCGCTTTCGCTATAGGTGCAGTCCTTTTCTGGGCGACATGGCCGACCCTCGCGATCTTGGCTCATCCGGCTCCGCCGTTTCTCGTCTTTGGGCTGGCGGCCACAGTGGGGTTTGTCCTGTCATTGTCGGTTGCCTTGATCCGGGGGCGAACAGCCTCCTTCATTGCAACGCCTCCTCGGACAATTCTCCTGGTCAGTGTTGCCCTTCTCACCAACAACGTCCTTTATCTTTTTGCCATGCGGAAGATCGGCCCGGCCGAGGCGAACGTCATCGCCTACCTCTGGCCGGTTCTCCTGGTTCTCATCATGGCGCGCTGGCAGCGCGAATGGCTCGGGCCACTGCGCCTGGGAGGCATTGCGCTCGGTTTTGTAGGGGCAGCGTTGGCGATTGGTCCCACATTTGCGCTTGGATTCGATCTCTTCGGAGTCATTCTGGCATTCCTGAGCGGCCTGATTTTCGCGATCTATGCTGCGATCCGATCGCATGGACGCGAACCTGGCGACGTGATCGGACCGTCTATGGGATTCTTGGCGCTGCTGGCATTGGGCCTGCACTTCGTCTTCGAGGTGCGGAGCAGCCTTTCCTTGTCTCAGCTGTCGGCGATCGCGGCGATCGGCGTCGTTCCGTTGACCCTTTCCAATGCGCTTTGGGATCGAGCGAGCAGGGAGGGTCATACCGCCCTGATTTCGAGTATCGCATATGCGACGCCCCTGGCTGCGCTCGCGCTGCTCGCAGGATTCGGCGTCGTTGCGGTGTCTCTCGGAGCGGCCGCTGGAGCTCTTCTGGTAGTCATCGGTGCGCTGGCTGCGTCGGGTCTTATCGGGCGCCGTCTTTGAATTCTGCACCGCTTGGAAGACGGCGGTTTCAAGAACGACGCCCATGACCTCGCAGCTTACACAGACCCTGAAGGTCTTTCGTTGTCGATCGTTTCGAGCAGCAGCTTTGCCGCCGCCGACGCTCCGTCCGCCCGAATTTCCGCAGCCACGGCGGTCGCCCGCACGCTGGTCTCCGGGGCCAGAGCTGTCCTGAGCGCGGCCGACAAGGACTCGACGGTCGGAACCGGACCATCGAGGGCAGCACCAATACCCAGATCGACCACCCGCTTTGCCCAATGTGGCTGATCCGCCGCCTGGGGTACGACCACTTGAGGCGTGCCGGCCCTCGCGGCGGTCGTCGTCGTGCCCGCACCGCCGTGATGAACGACGGCCGCCACGCGACCGAACAATGCCTGCTGGTTCACCTCGCCGACTGCGAAGCAGTCGTCGCGCTCGTCGATCAGCCCGAGGTCGGCCCAGCCGCGGGCGATGAGCGCACGACGGCCCTGTGCGCGTATGGCCTCAATGGCGATCCGGGCGCTTTCTTCCGGGACGCGCATGCTGCCGAAGCCGACATAGACTGGCGGTGTACCGGCGTCGAGGAAGGTTGTCAGCGCTGTCGGCAGCGGCCGGTTGTCTTGCAGAAGCCAGGCGCCGGTCCGCACGACGGCATCGTCGCCAGCGTCCTCGATCAGGATGGGGTCCGCCGCCAGCCATGGCCGATCGGTGAACAGAAACCGCTGGGCGGCGTCTGTGATGGGTAGCAGTCCGATCGAGGCCCGATGGGCGTTGAGCGGTGCGTTGACCAGAGCGTGCCAGCCCTGTCCGCCGAGCAAACTCGGACAGAAGATTGCGAAGCGATGAGGAACGCCCACCTTCTCGGCGACGGATTGCGCGACGAAGTGCAACATGCCGCTTGCCACGAACAGGTCACTTCCTTCGGCTGCTGTCACGAGCGTGTCGTATGTCGCGGCGATATGCTTGGCCACAAAGTCGTCGACGCTCGGGACGCGCTCCTCAGCCGTCGACGGGCTTTCCGCCCATGAACGCCACGACTTGGCAAAGGGCACGAATGGCACGTCGACGCGGGCCAGAAGTTCAGCGAATTCCTTGTCCGGGGGGGCACACACGCGCACGTCTGCGCCAAGCCCGAGCAGTTCCACCGCCAGGGCCGCCATCGGTTCAACGTCCCCGCGCGACCCGTAAGTCGATAACAATACACGCATTTCGGATTTCCCTATTCCTCTGGTTCAGGTTTAGGGCAGTGCTCATAAGCCAGGAGGGTAGGCTTGCTGCAAGTCCCCCAGGGTGATACACGCTAGCAATGGAAGAGAGTGATGCTCTCTACCTTTCCTTTTCATCGCAGTTGAAATCTTCGCGTTTCGGGAAACTGCGGCGCGTACGATAGGTTTGGGATGCAGGCGGGCTGCCCAAGCGCACGGCGCCCGCTCGTACCGTGATGCCATGCGGCAAGGCGCGCCGCCCTTTCCGTCCGTTGGCCTGACGGCACCCCGATCACAGCACGAAATAGAAGACGAGCGCCGGAAACAGTGCGGTCGCCAGAACCCCGAGAAGCTGCAGGATCACGAACGGCGTCACCCCACGATAGATGTCCGTGATGCTCACCGAGCTCGGCGCGGTGCCCTTGAGGAAGAACAGCGCGAAGCCGAAAGGCGGCGTCAGGAACGACGTCTGAAGATTGATCGAGACGAGGATCGCGAACCAGAGGAGCACGAGCGATTTCTGTTCGGCGACGGGCAGGTGATCTATGCCTAGCACCGGCGCGAATTCGGGCGCGAAACCCGCGATGATGGGCGCGAAGACCGGCAGGATGATGAGGGTGATCTCGAGCCAGTCGAAGAAGAAGCCGAGCACGAAGATGACCACCATCAGCAGGAAGAGCAGGCTCCAGTGGGTCAGCCCCATCCCGCGGATGAAATCGAGGATCAGGTCTTCGCCGTAGAGCGCGCGGAAGACGTAGGAGAACGCCGCTGCGCCGGCGAAGATGAGGAAGATCATCGCCGAGGTCAGCGCGGTCTGCATGCACACCGTGTCGAGCGTCGCCCGCGTCAGCTTGCCGTTGAACCAGGCGAGAAGCATGGCGCCGAAAGCGCCGATCCCAGACGCTTCCGTCGGCGTCGCCCAACCGGCGAAGATCGAGCCGAGGACGAGCGAGATCAGGAACACGACGGGGACGAACCCTCTCGCCGCCATGGCCAGGAGATTGAGCAACCCCACCTCTTCCTCCGCCCGTTCCACGGGTGGGGCGACCTTGGGATTCAGCGTCGAGATGCCGACGACGTAGACGCAGTAGAGCGAGGCGAGCAAAAGGCCCGGAAGGATCGCAGCGACGAACAGGTCGCCGACCGAAATCGACATGAGGTCGGCCATCATCACCAGCATCACGGAAGGCGGCAGCAGGATGCCGAGGGTGGCGCTGGCCGCGATGGTGCCGGTGGCGAGCCTGACGTCGTATTTCTGCGCGATCATCGCCGGCAGGGCCATCATCGTCAGCATGACGACGGAAGCGCCGATGATGCCGGTGGTGGCTGCCAGAATCGTGCCGAGCAGCGTCACCGCCAGAGCGAGGCCGCCGGGAACCCGGCGCAGCATGAGCTGGAGCACGCGCAGGAGGTTCTCGGCCACCTGGCTCTTCTCCAGCATGATGCCCATGAAGATGAAGCATGGAACGGCGACCAGGATCTGGTTGTTGGCCGCGCTCTGCCAGAGGCGTTCCACGAAGAGGTAGAGCTCGGACGTGTGCATGACGCCGAGCGCGATGCCGCCGAGCGCGAACAGCAAGGCGAGGCCGCCGAGCACCAGAGCGACAGGAAACCCGCTGAACACGAACAGCGCGAGCGCGACGAACATGTAGCCGCCGAGATAGTCATAGAAATGGTTGTAGAGCGCGCTCATGAAGAAGCCTGCGAGGTTTGCCGAACGGCCTGTTCAGCCGGGACCCGCACCATGCCGAGGCGGGAAAGCGCCTGTTCGCGCAATGCGGCCGGGCCGAAGAGATAGACGACCAGCCGCAGCAGCGTTGCCAGCAGCGACGCGAACAGCATGGCCGTGCCGATGAGAAGGAAGGATTTGATGACCCAGCGATGCGGTATGCCGGTGAGCGCAGCCGAGCCTTCGGCCTGCATGTAGGACTTCACCACGAAGAACCAGGACTGATAGACGAGCACGCCGCAGTAAGGCAGGGCGAAGACCAGCAATGCCAGCAGTTCGACCCAGCCGCGTGTGCGCTCGTTCCGCCGTTCGCGCCAGAGGTCGACCCGCACATGCGTGCCGTTCAGATAGGCCAACGCGTAGGCCAGCAGGAAAATCATGGCATGAAGGTGCCACTCCATCTCCTGCAGCTTGGTCGGCGAGATATAGGCGTAGAGGGGGCTGTTCATCACGATCTGCTGGATGAACACGATCTTTCGCGTGACGACGTCATAGACGACCACGAGGATCAGCGGCACGATCAGCCAAGAGCCGAGGCGCGCGGCCGTCGCACACACCTTCTCCATCAAATCCGAGAAACCGAGCAATATGCGCATGAAGGCGCTCCGCGAGCGGGTGTCGTTGAAAGGTTGCAGACGGCCGCTTCCGCTGGGAAAGCAGCGCCCGCGGGCGCTGCTTCATGTCCGCGGGTCTACTTCAGATAGGCGCGTTCGCCCCAGACCTTGTAGTTCTCGCGGAATGCGGTGAGGCTGGCCCAAACGCGGGCGGAATCGGCGTTCTGCTCGACTTCCGCCTTGACCACCTTGTCCCAGCCGGTGCGGAACGCGGACAGCATCTCGTCCGGCCATGCCTTGATCGACACGCCATCGGCCTCGTTCTGTTTCATGATCTCGTACTGGCCCGCTTCGCCATCGGCGAACTGGGTGACGAGCGCGCGGTCGCAGGCCATCTCGATCATGCTCTTTTGCGCGGCGCTCAGCTTGTTCCAGCTATCGAGATTGACGAGCAGCTCCTGCACCGTCGACTGCTGGTGCCAGCCGGGGAAGTAGTTGAATTTGGCGATCTGATAGAAGCCGAGGCCGCGATCGATGGCGGGCACGGACTGCTCGGCCCCGTCGAGCGTGCCGAGTTCGAGCGCCTGGTAGACTTCGCCAGGGGCAAGGAGCTGGGTCGAAACGCCGAATTCTTCCATGACCTTGGCGCCGAGGCCGAGAAAGCGCATCTTGATGCCGCGGAGGTCCTCCAGCGTCTTGATCTCCTTGCGGAACCAGCCGCCGCTTTCAGGCGGAAGGATGCCGCACGGCAGCATGTGGATGTTGTCGCGCGCATAGATTTCCTGCGCCAGAGCGAGGCCGCCGCCGTGGCGCAGCCATGCCAGCATCTCGCCGGCGCCGGGACCGAAGGGAACGGCCGCGAAGAAGGCATAGGCCGAGTTCTTGCCGACGTTGAAGCCCGGCGAGCCATAGGCCGCGTCCATCGCACCCTCGGAGACGGCGTCGTAATACTGCGTGCCGGCAACGAGCGCGCCCGGCTCGAACACGCGAATATCGAAATTGCCGTCGCTGAGCACCTTGATGCCTTCGCCGATGTCGAACGCCGTCGAGCCGGCGACGGGCATGGCGTGAGCATAGGCCGAATGCATGCGCCAGCGCACGCGCTCCTGCGCGTCCGCCACGGCGGACACGCCCACGGTCAGGGCGAGCGCGAGGCCACCGATTGCTGCAAAAGATCTCATTCCCAATTCCTCTCTCGTTTCCTCTGGTTCGTGCCGGTCAGACCTGGCCGAACTCCTTTTCGAATCGATGGAAACGGTCGTAGCCGACCATTCCCATGAACTCGTCGTATGTGACCATGCTGGCGGTCGCGCCGATGGTCGTTCCCTCGTTCTTGAGCGTCGTCAGCACGGCTCTTGTCGCCCGGGCGGCGGCAAAAAGGGTAGACAGCGCGTAGAACACGATGTCGAAGCCCATCTCCTCGATTTCTTTCGAGGTCAGTCTCTGGGTTTCGTTTCCGTCGACGATGCTGAGAACCTTGCGGCCGGGGACGTTGCGCGCCACCGTTTGCGCCTGGGCGATCGTGCGCACCCCGTCGACGAAGACGAGATCGACACCGGTCTCGGCATAGATGTTGGCGCGGCGCACGGCTTCTTCGATGCCGAGAACGCCGATGGCGTCGGTGCGGGCGATCAGCAGCATGTCGGAAGCGCCCCTCGCTTGCGCCGCACCCTTCAGGAGACGTGCCTGCGTCTCGGTATCGACGAGCTGGATGCCGGCGAGCTGCCCGCATCTCTTCGGCAGCGCCTGGTCCTCCAGATGGATGGCGGCAACGCCCGACTGCGCATATTCCTCGACGGTTCGCAGCAGGTTGTTGGCCCCGCCATAGCCGGTATCTGCGTCGGCGATCACCGGCAGCGAGGTGGCCCGCACCATGCGCCGGGCGTGGTCCGTCATCTCGCTCTGGGTCATGAGGCCCAGATCCGGGGCGCCCAGCGTCGTGGCCGTCGCGCCGAAGCCGGTCATGTAGACCGCGGGAAAACCCGCCTGCTCGACGATGCGCGCCGTCAGCACATCAGCTGCGCCGGGGGCCTGGATCAGCGCCCTGGTGGCGAGAAGTTCTTTCAACGTCTTCATGGAAACTCTTTGCGGGACATGGATCGGAACTACCGGCCGCCGGCCACGTCGAGGACGCTGGCGGTGACATAGGACGATGCGGGGGAAAGCAGCCATATGGCTGCTTCGGCAACCTCCGATGGAGCGCCCAGCCGGCGCAGCGGAATGACATCGGCCATTGCCGCGACTGCCTGCGGATCACCGAGCGAATCGAGCTGGATCTCCGTGTCGATGATGCCGGGCGCAAGAGCGTTCACGCGGATCGCGGGCGCGAGCTCCTTGGAGAAGGACTGGGTCAGCGTGGCGATCGCGCCCTTGGTGGCCGCATAGGCCATGTTGCCGACCATGCCGCCGGTGCGCGCGGCGATCGACGCCATCGATACCATGGAGCGATCGACGAAAGCGCCGCCGCGCGATGCGAATGCGGACGTCGCATAGAACACGCTCTTGAGATTGACTGACAGCACGCGCTCGAGCTCGCCGTCGTCCAGATCGGCAAGCGTCATGCGACGCCCGATGATGCCGGCATTGTTGACGAGATGCGCGATGCCTCCCCAGCGCGCGACGACCGCGTCTGCGGCGGCGTCGACCTCGGCCTTCCTGCTGACGTCGACACGCAGGCACAGCATTCTCTCGCCGTAAAGCCGGGAGAGTTCATCGAGACGGTCCTGGCGAAGGTCCCAGACGGAAACGAGCGCGCCGGCCGAGATCAACCTTTCGGCAATGGCGCGGCCGATGCCGGACGCTCCGCCGGTGACGACCGCAACGCGGTCCCGAAATGCAGGTCTGTCTGTTTCGAGCGGCAAGAACCCCTCCCGGCGCCACCATTTGTCTGAAGGCTTCTAGCATATTAGAACTAGTATGCAATTGGCGTTGATTTTTTTCTGGCGCAACGTCATTGCATGCCGCACAACTAAGAAAACCAACGTGGTGGTAAACGGTGAATCGCGACAGGATCAGCACGTCAGGAGCCGTCTCGCCCGGTGGTCCCGGCAAGTCTTCGATGTCCGCCGCGGTGGCGGATCGCATCCGGCAGGCTATCGTGAACGCCGATTTCGACTTCGGCGAAGCCTTGTCCGAGGAGAACCTTGCCGCCGCCTTCGACGTCAGCCGGACCCCGGTCCGCGAAGCCCTCTACGTTCTCCAGCTCGAAGGGCTAGTCAACATCGTTCCCAAGTCCGGAACCTACGTCTTCACGCCCAACCCGGACGACATCCTGGAGATGTCCGAGTACCGTGCTGGCCTGGAGCTTCAAGCGGCCGAATTGGCGATAGGGCGTGCACCGGCCGCGCTGGCGTCGGCGCTCGAGGAGTTGGCCATGCAGATGCGGGAGGCCGTGGAAGCCGGCGACATCCGCCGCTACGGTCAGATCGACACGTTGTATCACCTCGAGTTTCTGGAGAAGGCAGGCAACCGCTACCTCATGCAGGGCTATCGGATGATCATGGGCCGCGTAGCCGCGCTTCGAACTCAGCTCGCCCTCTACGCCCGCAACGAGCCCAAGCGCTCGATGCAGGACCACGAGCTGATGATACGCCTCGTGCGTGACGGCAATCTGCCGCGCCTGAGGACCGTTCTGCGCGCCCACGTCATGCGCACCACAGACAATTTCATGCAGGCATTCCAGGCCAATTCGATCCGGCCGCTGACGCAGAAAGAGATCGTGCGCCGCAAGCTCAACGGACGGTGAGGGCCGGCGCTGCTGTTCGGTGGCAAGCTTCCTCTTTGCGTTTGCCCCGTCGAAGCACCTTCGGCATTCACCCGATACCAGGGCGGATTGTGGTCACGAAGGTCCTTGCGCATGGCGTAGCCCATGAACCGGCGGATCATGTCGAGGCCGTATCGACCCTTCGACTTGGCCTTGCTCTTGCTGCCGAACTCGGGCTTCAGCAGATTGTCGACGATGCGATGCTCCTTTGCGATCGTTCCCGGCCGCTCTTGCGCGAAACGGGTAGGCAAACCGACGGCTGTCGTGCACACATGTAAGAATGCGAGCATTCGTCCTGACAAGATATGGTGGCCGAGAAGCCACCGAATTGCGTGAGATATCGCGGCCGCGTCCGGCGCACGGAGAGGTCCTTGTGCGTGTGCGCGCGGCGGGCCTCAATCCCGTCGACTACAAGACGCGCGAAGGCATGCTGAGGGTCATCCAACGCTATCCTCTGCCGGCCGTCATGGGCAATGAACTGGCGGGCGTCGTGGAGGAGCCCGGCCAAGGCGTGAAGCTGTTCTCCGAGGGAGATCGGGTCTTTGCCCGCATGCCCAAGTCCGCGATGGGAGCCTTTGCCGAATATGCCGTTGTCCCTGAGGGCCTGCTCGCCAAGATGCCCGCATCGCTCGATTTCGAAGCCGCCGCGGGCGTGCCGCTGGCGGGGCTGACCGCGCTTCAGGCCCTGCGCGACGAACTCGATGTGAGGGAGGGAAGCCGGATCTTCATACCGGGCGGGGCGGGCGGCGTAGGCACTTTCGCCATTCAACTCGCGAAGTGGCTCGGGGCGGAAGTGACGACCACGGCGTCGCCGCGCGGCAAGGCGCTTGTCGAGCGGCTCGGAGCCGATGTGGTGATCGACTACACCACGCAGCGCTTCGAGGACCAGCTGCGCGACATGGACAGCGTTTTCGATCTGCTCGGGGGCGAGACACTCAAGAGATCTTTCGCGGTGGTGAAGCGCGGCGGCAAGGTGGTTTCGGTTGCGGGCATGCCCGAACCCGAGACCGCGCGGAAAGACCTGGGCCGAGGCTTGGTACTCAGGGCCCTGTTCTGGCTCCTGTCCTATAGCTTGCGCGCGGAGGCCAGAAGGCATGGCGTCTCATACCGCTATCTGTTCATGCACCCGAGCGGTCCCGAACTCGCTGAGCTCGGTGGCCTTATTCAGGACGGGAAGCTCGAGCCCGTCATCGACCGTGTGTTTCCCTTTGCCGAAATCGGTGAAGCGTTTGCGTATCTGGAAGCCGGCCGCGCCAAGGGCAAAGTGGTTGTGCGGATGCAGGACGCATAGTGCTCCGCAAGCCAACCCTGCGCGGTACGGTCGCCGTTCGAGTGGACATCAATCGGGGACCATAGCAGTGCCAATCGAACGTGGCGGGCACCTTCTGAGCAGGGCTGCTTCAGCCAATGTAAGGCAGATGAGCAGATCGCTTGTCCAAGGCGCATCTCTCGAGTTCAGCGCGCGTGCAGAACATCCAAGGCGGTTGTGTGTAGTCCTGCATTGGCGGCCGCGACGATCCGCCCGCCTTGCTCGGCCGGTCCGCCATCCCAATCGGTGATCATGCCGCCTGCTTGCTCGATGATCGGTATCAGGGCGACGATGTCGTAGGGCTGGAGGCCGGTCTCGACGACGAGATCGATCTGCCCGGCGGCCAGCATGCAATAGGCGTAGCAGTCCGTACCGTAGCGCGACAGGCGAACGCGGCTTTCCAGACGATCGAAAGCCGGCCGGTCGGCAGGCTCGAAAAGCGCCGGCGTCGTCGTGAACAGCGTTGCATCGGAAAGGGCCGCGGTGGGCCGGGTCGCCAGGCGCGATGTTCCGCCCGGACCCTCGTAGAACGCGCCGTTGCCGGCCGCATAAAACAGCTCGCCGATGAAGGGCTGCGACATCATTCCCGCCACCGCATCGCCGTCGTCCGTCAGCCCGACCAGGGTGCCCCAGAGCGGTATGCCCGAGATGAAGGACCGGG
>VFQN01004788.1_pt1 | contig 17388 bp, 15 predicted proteins | sample 3512371 | NCBI WGS metagenome assembly VFQN01 (sample SAMN10412370, study PRJNA504923) | tailings metagenome | isolation source: Replicate 2 from Balatoc abandoned mine | place: Philippines: Itogon, Benguet | collected 2017-08-28 | reverse complement strand
CCGTTGTCCAAATCTTTTTGTCTTCCTCGCTACCCTTTTCTTTTTGAAGACTCAGATAGCGGGAGTCTTTTTTATGCGATTGAACGTATCGCTTCCATGTTGAACCTATTTTCTTACGGACAACATTTTCCGAATGCTTTCCAAGCTATTCGATGGAGCTTTCCTCGGAGAGCACAAACCAAAGAAATTGTTAAAATTAACTCTTGCCACTGCAAACATGGCCTCGAAAACTCCGAAAACAAAAGATGACAACGACGACCTATTGAACTGAAACGTACGAGTTCTCCTTTCTACTGATAATTCTAACTTCCTTGCAATTTTAGTTCAGGAGTTTAATTGGATTTTCCGCAAAAGGTACAATCCTATCATCATCAATTTACCGAAGTTAATCTATTGATAGGTGAGGGGGTTTACGCCTAATTTTCCCCTCGCTTCTAGGCATCTTCTGATCCTACGAAGCGATCTTCCTCCTAGATTTTAGAAAGAATTTGATCTAACTCAAAAGATGTCGCCGCTAATGAGTGGTTAATAGTCGACATGTCTCTTTCAAGCTCCATAGTTGATAGCAAAATCTGTACAAGAACAGAATCAAAACTGTTTAAATCTAGATTTTCTTGTTATCTTCTTTTTACCTGTTTATCGATCTCTAGCCTTTGAACAGAAGAGGATATCCTTGCTTCGTGCTCAATTCGATTCAAATCAACATTCTACGGGAATAATATCATATAATCCCAAGATTCACAATCCTTAGAAGACTCACCGAATTGTGATAATAATCTTGGTTTTCCGAGCGAAGCAATGCATCTGACAAATCATTTTGATCCTGCGTCTTTTGTAGATCTATAACCATAGCATGCAAGGCATCAGCCTAACAGATGATAATGCTAGTAAGTAGAAATAGAAGACACAGAATTCGGAGGACCTTCTTATTAGATAAACCTGTCAAATTTCTTTCAATATCTGTGAAATCCAGGTTATCGGCATCGAATATATCAGTTTGAGGTTCTTCAGAAGCCTGAAAATCGCTAGGTTGAGGGAAACCTTCGTCTAAGTTAGCCAACTCTGCTTGAAGAGCTTCGATTTGCTGTAACCGCCATTTCTTGATTTCTTCGATTTTATCATCAATCTCTCCAATAAAATGAGAACTTTCTTTTGCATCATTTTCAAAACTTTTATGTGTACTATCATTGACAATATCTGACAAACTTTCATGTAACTGTGCCTCTAAAAGCTTTAATCTAAAAACTGAAACCAACTTGGTTTTATTGTTCTCCAAATTCTCCTCCTCCTCCTCAACAGCTTCAATAAATTCATCAACAACCTGATGAGCAGTATCCTTTAATTGATATTCCACATCTTCATAGGTACTCCTTCTTGTCAAATTCTCGTCTTTATCCATCATCATCACATTACTATCCTCATAAAACAATCAAACAAGGCAGCGCCTATTTGTAGAATTTCTTAATTTCGATTTCTTTCACTCACAAGAGATCTTTTAACACTTTCCAACAGAACTTGCGAGGATTTAGAGTAATTAACACAAGGGAATAGAGTTATATAACAATTAGAAGTTTTCCTTTGATAACTGAATTAGATTGAAAAATGGAATCACGTCGGTTAGCGCAAGACGATGATGCATATAATATCTCAGAAACCCAACAATTATTAAATACATTCTATATTAACTTAACAATCTTTGGTAGTTTAATGATATTATTTGAATTATTACGTCATTGGAAATCAATTTTTCTTGTACGATTAAAACGTAAATTTATCTCAGAGAATCGTGTACCAGAGAAACCATCCATCTATCCATTTGCATGGATATGGACAATTATGAATATTTCACATGATGAAGTACTTCGTATGATAGGTTTAGATGGTTATATGTTACTTCGTTACCTGAATGCATGTGTACGTATTGCTGCTTTCTGTGCTTTTTGGGGTCTCATTGTTATGGTACCTGTATACGCGAATGGTAGTGGTGGACTTACTGGATGGAATCAATATACCTTAGCGAATATACCAGATGATCCACATTCGAGTTCATTATGGGTACCTGTGATATTTTGTTATTTTTTCTCTATTTTCTATTGTCAATTAATGTATTTCGAATATAAGAATTATATTAGGAAAAGAGTCTCTTTCTTAGAAGATGGTGATGCGGATACACCAGTACAAACTTATTATACGGTAATGTTAGAAAAAATCCCATCATCCTTAAGATCAAATCAAATATTAAGAGATTTCTTTGATCGATTGTTTCCAGGTAAAACACGTCATACCTTTCACTTCCACTCATAACTAACGATCTTGTCTCTTATATATAGGTGATGTTTATACTACAGAAATTGCTCTTGATTTAAATCAATTAGATGAATTAGTCGAACATCGTAAAAAAATTCGAAATCAATTAGAGAAAGCAATCGCATTATGGAAAGCGAAAGGGAAACGACCAACTATGTTAGTTGACCCAAAATTATACAATGATATCCCTAATAAACCATTACCATTACCTGGTTTTACTATCTTCTCTTATTGTGGTTATGAAAGATATGATTCTATTGAACATTTATCAAAATTATTAGAAATATTAAATGACAATGTTCGTAAGATGCAATCAACTTTTTATGAACAAAGACAACGTGTTGATGAAATTGAAAGTAATCGTTTACAAGAGATTAAAAAAGTATTAGCTGGTAGTACTGGTATAGAGAATGCTAGTAAACAAGTACGGAAAATTGCGGGAAATATTAAATCTCATACGTCACGTGTGATTAATCATACAACAAATGTTACTTCACAATTAATATTGCCGACTGCAATGAGACGAGGGACAAGACGATCACGTTCTCCTACTCTTCAAGATGAAGAAGATGAGAAGGATAATGACATGTCCAACAATAATAGTTTTGCATCACAAGGCAGACTCAGTAGTAAGGAAGGTGATGTCTTTGATGCTAATAACGGCGCCAATAATGGTGTTAGTTCTCCTAGCCTTGATAGTAATGCGACGGCTTTAACCTTTAATAAGCAGAAAGGTCTCTTAGATACAGGTAGTTCACGTGCCCAGCAAGTCATTAATATCGGTGCAAAGATCGTCGGCTCTGGTGTAGAAGGATTAGCGAAAGAAGGTTTAAAAACAGCAGAATTCGCTACACGTGGTGCATTACGTGGTGTCTATGAAGCAACTCGTGCATTAGAATTATTAACATTAGGTGCTTATTATCGTACATCTAGTACAGCCTTTATCACCTTTAAAACACGATTTAGTTCATGTTGTTGTCAACAAATGTTATTATCTCATGAACATTATATGATTGATGTCACACCTGCACCTAATCCTAATGATATTATCTGGTCTAACGTCTCAATCCCTTTAAAACAAATTAATATACGAAAATCAATTTCTAATAGTACATTAATCGTTGGTGCATTATTTTGGTCCATTGTTGTTACTTTCATTACTGCAGTCTCTAATTTAGAATCAATCTCACAAGAGATACCATCTTTACAAGCATATTCCAATACATCCATTTATCAATTTTTCAATAATTATTTAGCTGTATTAATATTATTAATATTATTAGCATTATTACCATTTGTCTTTGATTTTATCTCACGTAATTATGAAGGTGTAAAGTTAGAAAGTGAAATACAAAACTCGATTATGACAAGATATTTCTATTATCAATTAGCTAATGTCTTTGTCTCAGTTGGATTAGGATCGATTGCGAATAGTTTACATCAGATATTAGAAGATCCTACTTCTATATTAAGTATATTAGGGAATTCTGTACCTTCTTTCTCGATATATTTTGCTAATTTATTAATTACAAGAGCATTTACTGGGATACCAATAGAAATGTTAAGAATATTCCCTTTATTAGATATTGTCATTGTGATGTTTTGTGCTGATAAGAAGAGATATACTAGAAGAGAATTAAGTTCTGGTGCTTTTGCTGATCCTCCAATGCTTTATGGTTGGATTTATCCGAATATTCTGATGGGTGTTATGATTATGGTCACATACTTCTGTGTAAGTAACTTCTGATACCTGATATCATCTCTTTCTTTCCTTTATTCCCTCTCCTTTGTAGATCGCTCCTTTTATTCTTGTCTTTTGTGTTGCTTTCTTCTCATTGCTCTATTTGATGTACAAGTATCAGTTATTGTACGTCTATATTAACTCGTATCAATCGGGTGGTTATATGTGGTATGCGGTCTTTGACGCTTCAATGCTCGCATTGCTTTGTGGTGTGATCACTCTTGTCTGCTACCTTGCCATTCGTGAGACCTTTGTCTCAGGACCATTCTATGCTTTATTACCATTACCAGTTTTGATTAGTTATTTCTGGCATCATTGCAACACAGCCTTTAAGAAGCCTGCTAGTGTAAGTCATCTGATCACTCCTCTTCTTCTTCTCCTCAATATTATACGAAACTCTTCTCTACGATAATAGACTCTCTCCTTAGAACGAGCAAAGGATATGGATGAGATATTAAAGCAATCAGGTGTTGATGTCACAGTCAATGGAGAGTTTGATCCTAATTTATTTCGTCAACCTTCATTAACTGAGGGTGATCTTCATCCAGCAGTATATCGCACTTCATCTATTAGTACTGAATTGAAGGACCTCGGACTTGGCTTATCTCTCGCTAGTGTTGAAAGTCATGAACGACCAACTGTCGCTGACGACTTTATTAAGGATGAAGAGGCAGAGAGAGACATTGATGCACTCTTAGAGGAACATCATGGACCTAAAGGATCAAAAGATAAGAAGAATGATGATGCGGATGAAGAGAATGGTAAAGGAAGTCAGAGTAACGATCTCTCTGATCTAATTAGAGATAAAGAAGCACCTTCTTATGTCATTTATACTGAACATTCACCAATCATTGCAACCGCCAGTGGATCAACAGCTCCTTCGAATGGAAATGTGGTAAGTTGATCTGTAGTTAGCATCTTCTTGTGGTGTTATTGTGTTTGTGTGTTAGGGAGTGAATCAGAGTGTGGAGTCTTCCAGTGTAGTTTATGGCTCAATCCCATGAAAGCAGTCATTGACAGTCTAATTCCAGTCTAAGAAGTCACTTGCTCTAATGCGATGTTCTTTTTTTTAAATCTTTTGTTCCATTTTTTTTTCTTTTGATACCATTTTTGACTTCAATGCATCCCCCACTCATCCATATATAAGAATATCACTTGTCCTATTCAAAGACACCAGTTTGAATAAGAATATTTTTTCCCTGTCTTTACAGTTCCATTTGATCATTTTTCATCAAATATAAAAATGAAATCAAATTAATATATAAACGAATCAATCAATGAAATAAATTTATTTCTTTAGTATTCTGAAGGATTCGGAATAGATTAAAAATATATTAAGAATATATTAGGAATATATTCTATGATATAATATTTGTGGTAAGTTAAAAGTTATTTTTTTTTTTTATTAATCTTACGAGGAAAACTACCTTCAATCTATATTACTAAAAATTCATGTGACACAAAGTGACACCATTTCCTTAAAAACCCCTCAAAATTAAAGAGAAGACAAAGAAAATGACATCACCATTGCACAACAATCTAAACGAACGACAAAACTCTTTCTAAAGATACGTAACGCTATTTACTGAGCAGTCCAAGCACCATCCATAGCCCAAGCAACACCACGTACTTCAGTAGCAGCATCAGAGCATAAGAAGACAGCGAGTTGTCCTAACTGCTCTGGAGTGACGAATCCTCCTGATGGTTGCTTCTCTAAGAGTAACTTGGTCTTTGCCTCCTCATAAGAGATTCCTAAGCTCTTAGCTCTGGCCTCGATCTGAGCTTGGACCAAAGGCGTCAACACCCATCCAGGACAGATGCAGTTAGCTGTCACACCAGTGCGAGCATTCTCTAAAGCAATCACCTTCGTTAACCCAACCACAGCATGCTTAGAAGCAACATAAGCAGATTTTTCAACTGATGCAACTAATCCATGTACTGATGCAACATTAATAATTCTTCCCCAATTCTTTTGTTTCATATGAGGTAGTGCTAATCGTGTAGTATGATAGACAGCAGATAAGTTAATATCTAAGATAGTATTCCATTTCTCAACAGGGAATTTTTCAATTGGTGATACATATTGTATACCAGCATTATTGACGAGAATATCAACACCATGATGTTTACGTTGAATGTGATTCATCATTCTTTCAATTTCATCTGGTTTTGATAAATCAGCACCATCATATTGAACATTGACTTTATAATCATCAGATAATTTTTTAATTAAATTTTCAATTTCATTAGCATTACCAAATCCATTTAAAATAATATTGGAACCTTGTGATGCTAATGATTTTGCAATACCTAATCCAATACCACTTGTACTACCTGTAATTAAGGCAAATTTATTTGCTAATGCTGTTGCTGCCATTGTCTTTAGTTGAATAAATTGAAAAAGTACAATTAATAAGAATGATAAGAGCAGTATCTTTTATAATTTAATTTGATCTTTTTAAGCAAATAAGAAGTTAGTTGTTTGAAGATTCAATCGAACCAACCACTAACAGAAGAGTCACAAAGAGTCGACTCTTCTTTAATAGAACAATTTATATACCTTAGTTAACAACGATCTCCACACCAACGGTGGCAGGTTCACACCTGCACTAAAACGGGCGACTAGCTCAATTGGTAGAGCGTACGCTTAGCATGCGTGAGGTAGGGGGATCGAAGCCCCCGTTGTCCAAATCTTTTTGTCTTCCTCGCTACCCTTTTCTTTTTGAAGACACAGGCAGCATCAATCAATCGATTCTTTCTTCTTGCTAAAACTGTCTTTCTTTCCATTTTATTATCAAGGATGTTTCGTTTTGCTTCGATTTCTCGAGTTGGTCTTACTTCGATTCATGTCAATCAATTGACAAGAGTGAATCATACTTTAGAAAGTACTCGTGCTTTAAGTCAATTATCTCTTGGTAATTTAAGGCCAAGAGATGGTTTGAAGAAGGTATTTTTTCCCCCATCAATAAACTCGTATTTTTCCATCTTATTATTTCATCTCTTAGAAAAGGAGGTGGGGTCGAGGTACCGGTTCTGGTCGTGGTAAAATGCAAGGTCGCGGTCATCAGTTCTCTCATGCTACTCCTCTTGGCTTTGAAGGTGGACAGACTCCTCTTTACAAACGTTTACCAAAGTTTGGTATGAAAAATATTTTCAAGAAGGATTATGTTGATATTAATGTTGGAACAATTCAACAATTTATCGATCAAGGAAGATTAGTTCCTCGTAAAGATGGATTCACCACTATGCGTGATCTCGTGATTGCTGGTCTTACTCATGACATCAGAGATGGTATAAAGCTATTAGGTGGCGAGGTAAGGAGATTTGTTACTTGAGGATCTCTTGAATATTCTCTAATTTGATGTTATGGTAGGGTGAAAGCTTCCGAACACCAATTCACTTAGAAGTCTCTAAAGCAACTCCAGCTGCCATTAAAGCTATCGAACAAGCTGGTGGAACTGTTACTTGCACTTATTTCAATACATTAGCTTTACGAGTCTTAACAAAGCCCTATAAGTTTGACCTTCTTCCATGGAGAGCAAGACCAGCACCAAAGCCAATGCAATGGTATTTGGACAAGGACAACTGTGGTTATCTTTCTCCAGAGATTCAGAAACGAAATCTAAAGCTATTTGGAACCGTTACCTCAGAGAAAATGTATCGTGAAGAACATGCAGCATTCATGGCAGTGAAACGTGTTGATTTACTAGCTGAACGAGAGAAACAAACAACCGCCGCATTAGAGAAGTATCAACAGAAACTATTGAAAAAGAAAGAAAAGGATGAGCGCAAACAAGCAGAACAAGAACTTTAAAAAAGTAAACAAAAGAGATTTTGTTTAGGATTGGTTTTGTTTTTTGGATTCTTAATGAAAACTGACAATGATTCCTATTCATCTTCTTCCTTTCTTTGTTTATGGTTTGAGACTTAGCGAGAATTGTAACCATTAAAAAATCTTTCCTTTCTTCATTTAATCCCCCTCTTGACACAAACAAAACCCTTCAAAAGGAACAATCCATTGCAGAACGAAAAAATGAAACAAATTGATTCAAAACCAAAGAAAAAAGAAAAAGAAAGGAGAGGCAGGCTTCAATCAATCAACGAGCCAACCCAAAAACATGAAGAGTAAGTAATATTATATTATTTTGATAGAGAATTATAATAAATTTATAAATATTTTGGTAATAATTTTTGAATTCTTGTAATTTTTTCGGATAATTGTCTTAATGCTTCACCAACAACTTCTTTTGCTAATAATGCACCAGTTGTTTCAACTGTAAAATAAAATTTATCAGCTGAATGTTTAACTTGTACACCTAATTCATCTTCAGGTTTTTTACGAAATTCTTCTGTTGTATAAATACATTCTTTACAAAAAATACATGCTTGTGAATCATTAATATAGATTGCTTGAGTGTTTTCATTATAGGCAAAGACATTCGTTGGACAACAATCAACTAAAGCAACCTTCTGTTCTTCCGAGTATTGATCCAATCTATTGAAAGATAAAGATAAACGATGAGATATAGGAGTAGGAATACTTACATTTCTTCATTTAGTTTTACCACAGCTTCATGTTTTAATGCTACAGTAGCAGTTGGATTCCATTTCGCATGTTCTTTACCTATTCCCTTCTTCGCTATAGCTTCTAATTTAATTTTCTGTCCTGGTCCTAATTTCACTAATGCAATACCTTCATCATGTGATTTTTGTCTTTCTTCTTCATTACTAAAATGAACAATCGATACATTATTTGAATGAACAACTAAATCTTGTGTTGTAATGGTGATTGCAACATCTTGTCGATGTGCAGGATAATTTTGTATTAATTTATTAAAATCAGCATCTAATGTAATTTTTACTGAACATTTTTCACAATAATCAGCACAATCACATTCATGATTAAAATTCCAATGACTCATATCAATATGTGATCGTAATGGTATTAATCCTAAACGATGTGCAATAAATTCATCAATTAAAACAGATGTATTATCTTCAAATTCTACTAAATCAATTGCTAATGTTGGTACTTCTGCCATCATAATACGACGTAATGAATTGGCCATGCTGATATCTGTATCAGATAATTCAAATGTCATGTAGTCATCACGAATTTCTGTTATGCGTAAATTTGGGGTTCTGTTGTGTGGCATCTTTGCAGTATGTTGATGAGAGTTGTGATTGCTTTGCTAGTGCTAGAAGGAATAGAAGATGGACGATGAATTGCAAATTGTGTGAAAATTAAAAAATGCACTGGCTGCCATCAAAAACTCGATTTTTTGGTTTGAAATATTCAAATAAATGTCATAGAAAAAGTCTTAAATTTGGAAGTTTGGCTTTCTGTGTGATTCCAGAAATCGTGCACGAGTTAGTTGGGGTTTTCGCATGAATATTTTTATTTTTATTTTTTGAATTGTTTGTTTGGAACAAATGTCAATTTGTTCTCACTGCTTGCAAGGGATGTGTCGAAAGCATCCTTTGCAAGATCATGGAGAGCGACAAAATGAACTCAAGAAGAAGGTAAACATATTTATGCGCTTCGAAGGCTTCTATCTAATGGAACAAGTTTGCCTTACTCATATTTAGTTATCCACGACAACGTCCTTAACGAATGTGAATGATTTACTCAAAGCTCAAATTGAAAGACTTCAAAGTCAGAACAAAGGAACGCATATGAAAGATGCTGAAGAGTTTCGAAGTCAGCTCGATCAAGAAAGAGCGCAAATATTAACTTCGAGTAAGTCAAAGAAATCGAAATCAAGCTCAGACAACCTAGCAGCTGGCCTCAATCCCTCTGTAGCACGATTAATGCAGAATAACTATGGATCTGAAGAAGAAAGTGAAACAAAAAGTGCTTCTCGGAAGCGATCACACAGAGCGACAGACGAGGACGAATCCTCCTCTTCCTCATCATCATCCTCAGACGAAGAAGGTGAGGAAGATAGTGATAATGACAGTAATAGTGAGAATAGTAGTAAAGAGAAAAAGAAAAAATCCAAGAAAAGTAAGAAACGAAAGAGAAAACATAAGAAAGAGAAGAAATCTCATAAGAAATCAAAGAAAAGGAAAAGAGAGAAAAACAATTAATTCATAATCATGATTCCATTGTTAAAAAAAAAAAAACAACCAAAACAATAATTATTCATTTATTATATTCGTCATTATTTACATGAAATATTTCTCATTCTAAAGAACCAAAACAAAATCATTTTGAAAAGGATGAAAATAAAAATAATAGCTTCGATTGGTTTAAGAAGAAAAGAGGTAGAAAAAGAAAAGAAAAGAAAGAAATCGAAAAAATGTCTCACATAATACAAAATACAATTTGAATGAATCATTTAACTTCAGAATTCGAACAACTACGATACATGATGATGATGTTTGATGAAGAAATAGTTCACAAACCAAGAAAAAAACAAATAATACAAGAAGAAAGAAAAAACACAATTGATGAAAGAAACAGGTTTTAATAATTCTTTTCTTTCTTTCTTTCTTTCTTTCTTTCTTCGATTCTTTTCTTAAACTCAATTTCTTTTCCAATTCAACTTTCTTCATGATGTCGTGTTACTTTTAGTTCGCCCATGTTAGTCAATAGCATAAGAGAGAGGGAAGAGCTACTACTAATACTGCAATCTAATCTAATGAATAGTAAAAGAAAGATGAGATAAGAATTAAAATTATGACAACACTTCTTATATAATACCATATACTGTAATCTCCATTCAATGAAGTGAAAAGAAAATTGTAAAAATGTAAATGTTAAAATCACATCATTGCACTGACTACTATAAGCATGTATCAATACAACTAACTCAGCTTAAAATACAAAATTACTACCCACATTACATTACATTACCACATCATATTCAAAATCAAACCATCACACCTTTTAACACAATATATATCAAAAACTCTTCCAACTAACTTACTTAATCCTTCCAAGTATTACTTGTTGCTGTCGTAATATCATTAGCAATTAACTGTTGTTGCTGTTGTATATAATGATTACTATTCATACATTGATTTAAATCAAGATCATAGATTCTTTCATATCGATTCGCTGATTTAAATAATGATGCTTTCTTAATAAAACCTTCCACATAAAAATGTGGATAATTCTTTTGTATTAATTGTACTAATTTACTATTCCATTCTGCTTTAATTGCATGATTATTCCCTAATCTTATCTGTATTTCACGATTATCTGTATGTAATACTGATAAATGACGATCTTCATCACCACCTATTATGATTGCACAGGATGACATCTTCTTTAGTCGGAAAGGTTGTGGTGGATTGAGATATTTCTTCCAGATTGGTGGTATAGTTATAACATTTGATAATAAGGATAATACACGATTAATCATTGGTGAATAAGATGGTAATAGCCATTGATAGATAGACAACGCTAATGAAGAGGAGGAAGAAGGACCACTACTTCTTTTATTTGTTGTTGGGGGGTTAGTTATAATATCAAGATGTTCTAATAAGAGATAATCTAATTCATTAGGATAGGCGAATAATTTACTTGTTTGACACAGTAAGAAGTCAAAACCCCAATCAGCTCCTAGTATATTCATAGGTTGAAACATAGGTAATATGAAGGATAAGATATACCATTGCAGATAATCTGATTGAATAAATGGTATCTGGATTTCAACGAATCCTGTTGTACTGGCGTAGGGATACGATTCAGCTGGTCGTATGACATGATGCCAACTCACTTCACCCAAGAATTGATAGTATGGTTTATATTCTTGGAGTAAAGGTTGTGCAACGATTGGTCGTTCAGTTATCTCTTGTTGCATACGTTCTTCTACAATCGATTGTGTTCTTCCTCCTTTATAATTAAAGAAAGAAGAGGAAGATGAGAAAGAACTCGATGGCGATGATGGTGAGGAAGGTTTAAAGGCACATGCATGAATATTCAGAAAATGTTGAAAGTTAAAATCAGTTAAATCAATGTCATTATCTAGTAACCAGATATAATCATAGTTAGGTAAGACAGGTAATAGCATAATTAATAATTGTAGTTTAGGATATATTTGATGATTAATATGTAAATCATAATCATAATAATTCGAATTATCTTGATTATCATGTGTTGTTGATGATGATGAATCAGATTCAATAAATTGACATAAACTTAATAAATTTAATTTATTATTAATATTATTGTAATTCATACCGTTCGAGTTACTATTCATACTATTCTCTTTATTATCTATTAAATATTGCAATCGATTCATATAAGATAAACATGTTTTCTTAAATGATGATTTAATCTCTGTACGTCGTGATGGAGCTAATTTAATCTTATAATTATTATTATTATTATTGTTACTACTCGATCTCTTATTACTATTACTATTCATTAATAGTCGATGAAATTCATAATTCATATCATCTAAAGATAATCCTTTACTATCATAGACAAATAATATCCAATCACATAAATGTGATGTCGATTGATAGTTCTTCACTGTCATATCTATACTAGTATTCTTCCATGATAAGAAAGTGGTGCATAATATTCTTTGATGATGTTTCTTAGACTTCTGTTGCGTTTGCCATCGTAATTGAGTGAAATAAGAACGATAAGACAGAAGTTCATATGCTAAATGTTCTAATGGTTGTAATGTAATTGGATGACTTGTTTGATGATGGTGAATACTATTATCATTGTTATTATTATCATTATCATAATGTGATGATAATGATGTAATCTGTGTTAAAATTGGATGATTTAATATTAAATTTTCTTCTATATTATCAACAATAGCAAATAATGATAACATTTTTTCTTTTACTTCACTTGGCATAATCATCTCAGGTGTTAACATGATATAAGTACTCCATGTTTGTGAATAGATTAAGATAATAATTGAGATTACAACACAACTTATAAAGATTATATATCGAATATTCTTTTTCAACTTCATTTATTTCTTGTTTAATATATGATTTATGATAGTAATCTGATTCAATGATTTCTTCTCACTTATTGCAAAATCCATCAAACCAAAAGAAACTGCTTTACCGGTAACTTTACCGGTAAAATACAAAGATTTCGAACGATCGTTTTTGTATTTGCGTGGATACGACAGGCGTAGATTGCACGCGCATAGTTTACATTTATAGGTTGAGGCGTGATAAAAACATCCAAAAAAAATGATGAAAATGTCTAAAATATGTTACAATGTGATGAGTGCGATATTTTGAAAACTACTGTTATCACAATATTGCAATTTTAATCACGAAAAGGTTTGACGACAGCAATCATAAGACCAGGTTCATCAGGATCTGGAATTATTTGTGGGAACTTAACAACTGCTGTGAGCCGTTTGATGGTCTCAGGTTTGAGATAATATTTCCTCGCCAAGTCTTGATGATTTATCTGTGGGTTATCTCTAAACAAAAGGATTTAAAAAAGGGGAGAGTGCAGGGACTATGTAATATACCTCAATTCTCTAAATAATAGATGCAAATTTTCTTCTGTGAGTTTACCAGCAGGTGAGCCAAGTGGAGTGAGTTTCAGAACATGGATTTCATTCCTCAATTTAATTCTCATTGCATTAACATCATCAGGAAGGGGTTTCACTTTTATTTTCTAGTAAATGAATAAGTAAACTTCTGCTCTTAAAAGCTTTGATCATAATCTACTCACCGTTGTTTCAGATTTCACCTGCCATTTACTAATTTCTGCTAAAATATCTTTTTTCATTTCAAAACCAACCTGTTCATTCGACTGAGAAGTAGACTGAACTTGTGCTTCTTGGTTGGGTAAATTTGGGGTTGATGTTGTGCTTGTCGCTGAGGGAGAAGGTGGAACTGAATTCGGTATAGGTGACGACTGTCTGACAAGATCAGGAGCACCATAAGATGGGGGAGGTGGAGAAGGCTGAATATTTCTTCGAGCCAACACAGCTCTTGCAGATTCCTGCACAACTTTTGCTTCTTTTGATGATGATCCTCCCATTCTGAATCAGCAATATTCCAATCAGGTTTTCGTGGAAATTCTAATTCATGCACTTTTTATGGCATGGACGGCACGAAACGGTTTGATGTTAGATCGTGTGGATTGAGATTGATTTATTAATAATGGGAGTTCAAGCTTCAGCCCATTTAGCAATTAATATCGATAACTCATCAATTGTTCCTGGTACTGTTGTTTCTGGCACGGTATATCTCGCAGTGAATAAAGATCGTGTTGATGCCGAAAGCTTAATACTGAGAATTGTTGGTGGAGAATATACCTGTGTAAAATATACTACTTCCAATGGTAAACATCATCACCACCACCAAGTACATGGGACAGCAATATTTTTAGATTTAAGTTATCCTTTAGCTCTGACACCAGGAGGATATTTCGTTAAAGGACAGTATGAATTTCCATTTCGCTTCTGTTTGCCTCAAGGAGTTCTCCCTTCGATGGGAGCAATGTTACCCGGTGAACATGGTGGTCATTGTTCGATTTCCTATGCAGTAGAAGCAAAGCTACATCGAAAAGGATTTTTCAATTGGGATGTACAACATAAGAAGGAATTCTGGGTGTTAGGACCTCCAGTCGCTCACCTTCCAAACTATCCGACTTACATTCCTCCGATTGAAGTTCCATTAAATTTTTTTGGGTGTTGTAAACGAGGTAATGTAAGACTTGGTATTTCAACTGATAAATCAGTATTAGCAGCAGGTGAACAATTTGAAGTTCACTATGTAATTCAAAATAATTCAACTTCCCGAATGAAAGCAATGGAAATTGATATCCGAGAAAATGTCATTTGGAGAGCACAAGGTCAAACAAGAGTATTATCAACCAATTTATTTCATCGTAGATTAGAACAAAATACTATAGGATTAGATATTTCACCAGCTAATCAAGACGACACCGTTGATGTCGGAAGTCTTGTGATTCAAAATCATGATATTTTACTTCATTTAAAAAATATTTTAGATTCAAGACAATTTAAATGTCCTGTACAAATTGGTGCGAACGCTCGTACAACTACAGATGGGAATCTAATTGATGTTGAACATTACCTTGTTGTTAGTATTAAGACTCCTTTCGGCACGAGTGATCCTGAAGTAACCTCTAAAATTACTGTTCATAGATATGGTATACAAGCCACACCATTCGCTGTGCCAACTGGTTACATGCAAACAAACACACAAGTTCCAGCGCAATTACCCCCGAACTGGCACGCAGTTGCTCAGCCAACAGCAAATTTACCCGTTCCATCCTACGCTCCCCCAACCGTCTATGATACGCCGGAGAGTCCTCACAATCCAGATTTGGTTGCACCTGCTCCAGTAGTTCGTCAGTACAAAGGAGTACAAAACCTTTTCCAAATAATGCAGTCAAGCTATACACCAGTGACGGAATTTCAGAAATGGTGTGAACAAAATCCAGCAGATGAACTATCACCACAAGATCTTCAAATAGTTTATCAAATAGTAAAACGAGTTATTGAACAATTATCAATTACAGAGCACGTTTTACAATTTAGAAGCTTTATTACATGTACTCACGTTGCAGCAATCTTGCAAGTTGCCCAAGATCAAATTAAAACTGAAATTGTCAATAAATTAGCGAAAAAGATTGTTGATAAAGAAAATGTTGGAATGATTCGAGATCGTATGACTCCTTTCCAGTTCATGTGTGTCGAACAATCTTTAAAATAGAATGAAGGAGACAATATTCATTTATTTTTTTTATTTTCGTTATTTTGTACTCTGTTAATGATTCAGAACCTACTGTATCTTATACATACAAGTTTTTTGTATATTGAAGTAGTGTATGCTTTTGTGTTTCACCCTGACCAGCTTTATTCTAAACTAAAAACATATATCTACTCTTTGAAACAACCTTTGGAGCGGTTTGCTTTATGAATTTACGTGTCAACCTAATTACTTTTCAAGACCTACTCTTCTGTGACAATTTTCAATCGATTGACGTTACATTAATGATGTGATCTATCAAACTACAATATTTGCGCAATTTGCATTGATTAATCTCCCTAGCGTCTCAACTTTGCACCAGTCCCCCTACTCATCATAAGAAAGTCTTTCTTCTATTTGAGACCACTTTCTACCTTATCTATCTACACTACTAGGTATGGATATATATAATTATTTATACTTTTTCGATGGAGTTTATTTTATTTGGCGCTATGCAATCAGCACAACTATTCTGACTAGATTCGCTGGAGCAGTTCCTGCTATGAGGTCCTAGTGGACAAGCTACATCAGCAAAACTATTTAATCCGATGGCATCAAAAGGAACTCTATAATTTGCTGATCAAATGATTCATCGAGTTCGTATGATTAAATACCGTAACCGGTATTATCAACACCTTCGCTGGCACTTCAAATGGATTTCTTGGTGATAATGGTCCTGCAACTTCAGCAAAACTAAGTCTTCCGACAGGAGTATGGGGGAACACTGCAGGAATTATCTTTATTTCTGATTCGGGTAATGGGACAGGTTTCACGACTTTTAATGGTAACAGTCCAGCAGCATCAAGTAACCTTAATTCACCTAAAGACCTTCGTGGTGATACGTTTGGAAATTTCTATATATATATGTTGTGGATACTGGTATTGTGGCATCCATCGCTGGCACAGGAACGTGCACTGCAAGTACGACACTCTTACAACTAGCAACAAGTGCTAGTTTAGAAAATGATGGTAGCTCTGGTATTGCTACCGATACAATTGGGAATATTTATCTTTCAGAGTTTAACGCGAAGTCTGTACGAATGTTGACCACGTTCTCGCCCGCTGCTATTCCGGTCGATTTTCCCGACTCAAACCCCTTCCATGCTCCCTTCCTTGAACCCCTCTGCTTTTCCTTCCATTATTCCTTCTTATTTACCGACGCAAATTCCAACTTTTACTCCATCTACATCTCCAACCCTTGCACCCACAAATACTCCATCGCTGACTTCGAGGCCATCAATGACCCCGACAAATGTTCCATATGTCGCTCCAACGGCATCTCCAACAACACAACCCACTGTTCCTCCAACCGCTTCCGAAAACCTCTAACAATTCCGCTACACCATCTCGATTTCCGACCCTGGCTCCGTCAAGAAAACCTTGTTTTATTTCTTAATCTTCAGCGACTCGACTATTTGCTCCAGTCCCCTACTCATCATAACAAAGTCTTCTTATCCAACTCTATGCGACGTCCAAAAAATCTATGTAAAAATTGAGTGCGAAAGAAGATATCAACATGGAGAGGAGAAAAGAAAATGAAGGAGCAAATCTAATTGTGGTAGTAGTAGTCTCAACTTCCATCATACGGTAATTCCAATATATGAGCTAATCAACATGGA
>VFQN01004787.1_pt1 | contig 17391 bp, 26 predicted proteins | sample 3512371 | NCBI WGS metagenome assembly VFQN01 (sample SAMN10412370, study PRJNA504923) | tailings metagenome | isolation source: Replicate 2 from Balatoc abandoned mine | place: Philippines: Itogon, Benguet | collected 2017-08-28 | reverse complement strand
GGGGGCCGGGGGGGGGGGGGGGGGAGGGGGGGGGAACCCGGGGGGGGGGCGCTGGGGGGGGGGGGGAGGGGGGGGGGGGGACAGGGGGGGACCGAGGAATGGACCTGATGGGGCGTGACTGCTGAGCTACGTTTGCAAGGGACTGACAGGGCTGCAGGAGGGCCGGAAGGGAGGGAGGGGGAAAAGTCGAGGGAAGGGCAGGGGGACACCGGATGGGACCTGGTGAGGCAGGGCGGCATTGAGCACCACGTGTCAGCAAGTGTCGGTAGTTCACATCGTGCGTGGCGGCAGTGACTTGAAAGAGTTGGAGAAACCTGCACAGGAGCTCTCAACACCGTATCGACTTGACCCGCTGCTTCAGGGTGACTGCGTATGCAGCCGGAAGGAAATGGGACAGGGTTGGGGGACTTCCGGAACGCTGCAGATGCGGCCCCAACGGAAGGCCCAGGAAGGCCACCCAACGTTGCGCCTGACCTCTTTGCACGAAGGCCAGGACGGCGGGATGGACGCAGTGCATGCTGCGCCAGGTGGCAAGGGAGTGACCCGAATATAACGTAATGACGATAGTCAAATGAGTGCACTGTTGCATGTAATTCACGCGGGGCGCTGCCCCCAAGAAGCTGCGAGGGACGCCAAACGGTACCAAAAGGACAGGCGGACGAGCAAACGCCCCCAGAGCCACAGAACGCGCATCTTGTCTGTTCCTACGGCACGCGAATATTGTAGTTAGCCTGGATGGGCCGCACGTTCGGGGCGAGTCCGTTGGGCTTTAATTGCGGATCCCAACCGCAACCGTTGGCGAAGTCAGTGTGTAAAGTGCCGGCTTTGCCAACCCCAGTCGCAGTTTGGTGTATTGATTCTGCATGGATCTTTTCGGCAAGCATAGTTGTGCAACGCGTGCAGCAGAATACAGCATGGCCAGCGACCCGGAGCAGGCGCAGCAGTGGGCAAACGGTCGCGACTCAAGCGTTGACGAGCACAAACACTATAGCCACCGTGCACCATGGCTACGAGCGTTCGTACTCGGCGCGACCGACGGCTTGGTGAGCGACCGATGAAGCACCGTCCGCACCGTCCGCATGCACTTGGCCAATCCGTTGCCCATAGCAGCCCAACCAGGTTTTTTGCCCAACAAAACAGGTCAGCGTGGCTGCTCTGATGGTTGGTATCGGAGGCGGCACGGGCGCTCTGTCGACCATGCGCTTGGCAGGTGCGTGGAGTTGTAGGCGTTCAAAGTCGGGAAACGGTGGTCCTCATGCCTACGCGAAACATCAATTTGCTAGGAGCTTTCGGCTTAACGGGAGGTATACACGAGGTCAGACCTGACGACGTCAGACCTCGGCGTCAACGATTACGATACAATACGAGAATACGAGCATCGGGTGCTGCGTGTCCGCCACGCTTTCTCCTTGCGCTTCCTCGTGCCTTGGCCACGTTATTGGGTCCTGTCCAAGTGTCCGTAGTCCAAAGCGTCGTTCGTTCGGGAAGAAGTCCTGGGGCATGGCGAGGCGCACTGGTGTGCAGGGCGTACAGAACACTCGGATTTGTGTATGAACCTGTCCCACGTGTGGTGCTCTCTGCACACATGCACCACTCGCCACAGGTGCAGCAGACACACGGCCACTGCTGCATGCCCCTTGAAGACCTGACATGACATCTAACCGTGCCACGTGTCTCTGCGGTCGCGCCACACAGGCATTGCTGCCACGGTTGCCGGAGCCCTGAGCATGGCCATCGGAGAATACATCTCGGTGTCCTCTCAGGTGGGCCCATTCGACAGCATAGGAGGCTGCAAACTTACCGCATACGGTAACGCCGCGCTCTGCGCCAGCCTGTGGCCTCTCTCCACTCCGCACGCACAGCGCTCCCCCGTGCTTAACCCGCTGCCACCTGCTGCCTATGGATGTGCCCCTCCTCGCCCCTCCCCCACGACGCCCAGCGCGACACTGAAAAGGCAGACATTGAAAAGGAGCGGAAGCAGCAGCAGAAGGGCCCTGCGGCGCAGGCTGCGGAGCTGGAGGTGGGCATACGGGGCGTGCCGGCCCTACCTGTGTCTAAGCTTTCATCTATCTCGTCAGCTGTCCTGCCTCTGCTGACGTGTGGACAAGCAGCAACACACGGTACCACGCATTGCTGTAGCTTGTGGGCGTTCTGCCTTGCTATGCACAGAAGCGTCACGGCAAGGCTTGTGATGCAGCACGCCCCATGTGCGCGCATTGACGTCCCGCAGGAGCTGACGCAGATCTACGTGGCGCGCGGCCTGGACCCCGACCTGGCCCGCCGCGTGGCCGAGCAGCTGACGGAGAAGGACGTCATCCGGGCGCACGCGCGGGACGAGCTGGGCATCGACATCGACGAGCTGGCCAACCCCCTGCAGGCGGGCGTGGTGTCGGCGCTGGCCTTCACGGCGGGTGGGTCAGGGTGGTGGTCGGGAGCTCAACCCCTGGCGGTCCAGAACGCGATGACGACACGGGCCGAAAATTACAGCTTGCAGCAGTATGCCTGGGATGCCTATCAGCGGCCTGGTTGCAGCACCACGGTTCGCTGTCTTTCACTGCTCCTAAACTCACGGCTGCTTCCCTGCCCCAGGCGCCCTCATCCCGCTGGCGTCGGGCGCGTTCATCCAGGACAGGCAGACGCGGCTGATCGCGCTGACCGTTTGCAGCGTGCTGGGGCTGGCGGCGTTCGGGCTGATGGGCGCCGTCCTGGGGGGCGCCAAGCCCATCGTCGGCGCACTGCGGGTGGGTGCCGTACCGCAGGGGGCGTTGTGTCACCACGGTGCGCACCTGGGCGCCAGTTGTTTCGGTGAAGGTGCACGTTACAGCACGGGATATGGCGGGGGTGGCAGGGTGTCGTCACATGGGTGTGGATGATGTGGGCCTGGTGAGGGGAGTGCGGAGCCGCATGCGGGAGTGCTTGTGGAATCCTGCTGCTGCTGCTGCTGCTGCTGCTGCCTGTCGTCGTCTTAAGGTGTGTCCCTATTGGCTGCCCGTCTCCTTCTGCAGGTGGTGATTGGCGGCGCGTGCGCCATGGGTGCCACGTACGGCGTGGGCGTGGCCCTGGGCACGGGGGCGGTCTGAGCCTGCGCGCCATGCATGGGACCATTATACACCTCTCGGGCACGCCGGAGTGGTGTTTCGGGTTCTGTGAGCAAGGAGGCGGGCTGCGGGGCACGGGGCAGCGTGAGGTGTGGGTGAGGGCGACACGGGGCAGCGGAGGAGGGGCTGAAAGACGTGGCTTGCAGCATGAACCGGCGGAAGAGGGGTAGTGGTGGACCTGACTACGGATGGGGGTGTCACTGGGTGGGATGTTGTAAGGCCGCCGTGACGTGAAGCTGCGAGGCAGCTGCGATTGTCTGGGAGCTACTGTGGCAGGTTTGGCAGCTTTGGGCGGGCCTCGGTTTCCATGGCCATACCATTTACTGACGAGTTCCGATGTCCGATAGGGAACTACCCCCAATAATATCATTTACTGTGCTGCTACGCACTGCATGTCAAGGGGGTAGGGTCGAAGTAACATACAGGTAATGCAGAGGTCGTACGCGTGCCGTTGCTGCATGCAGTTACTTTGACGCATACCACGGGAGGACGCGTGGGGTCCTAGTACTATTGGCACATTGTGTTGATTATGCAACAAGATATATTGCATTCTTCTCATTTTGGTGGTCCTTGTGGCGCCCACTGCCACGTGGGAGCGAGTTACGCTATGGCCTGCAGTTCCGCACCCATATACTATCACTTCACTGGTGCACATGCGTCTTCATTTTCTGGAATTCGATTGTCCGAAAGAGGGGATGTCTTGCGTATAAGGCGTTTACGGCTGATCTAGGATTGGCGCTTAGGGGTTGTGCAGACGACGGTTGGGCACACCACACGTTCAAGTTTTTGGAGGATCTGGCTACGGGGGGACGTGTGGGGTTCTAGTAGTACTATTGGCACATTGTGTCCAAGCTTTCAGACAAAAAAGCGAATCCAATAGTCTTTTAGACATAGAAGCGTATGCAACGACATATATTGCATTCTTCCCATTTGGGTGGTCCTTGTGGCGCCCACTGCCACGTGGGAGTTACGCTATGGCCTGCAGTTCCGCACCCATAACTACAATATCACTTCACTGGTGCACATGCGTATTCATTTTCTGGAGTCCCATTGTCCGGAAGAGGGGATGTCTTGCGTATAAGGCGTTTACGGCTAACCTGGGAATGGCACTGAGGGGTTGTATAGACGGTTGATCACACCACGCCTTCTGACCTCGTGTGGAGACCGACGCTTAAGTCCCGTCGTCTGTCACGCACCTAACCAACCGCAACCACTCGCCCATGGCGGATCTCCACTGTGCACCACCAGCAGTCCAGCACCGCAAAATTAGCACGTGCAGTGTTGGGCAAGTACTGTGGGCACGCCGTGCTGCGTGTCGTACACTGGCGTGCAGCGTGTCGTACGGCAGTTGGAGCGCTGCATAGTGCAACAGCATACCGGTAGGCATGTGTATGTGGTGTCGCAGCTGCGCGGCCCTGCTGGTGGCTCCAGGCTGCTGGAAGGGCGTCACTGCCACCTGGTGTTGGCGCTAGCTGTAGAACTAACCTAGCCTGACCTGACCTGACCGCGTGGTGAGGGGCCGGGCGGCTGTCCCCGCTGACCGCCGCCCTTAAGCGGCGTTCGATACTAGAGGGCCACGAGACGGTGTGTCCTGTTCCGTTGTGTGCCAGGGCCGGGGACTAGGCGGTGGTGTGGGAGCTTCACAGGGGACGCTACAGCTGCCCAGGTGGCCTTCACCGGGTCGTTATGTGCGCTAGGGCGTCTGGGCGCCATGAGCATGGCTGCTGCGGCTCAGGTGCTGATCCTAGCTAGGCGTTGACGGTTGGTACCAGGGTACGGCAGTGAAAGCGTTTTGCAGAGCAGCAGTACGCCGTGTCATATGGCGGGGATGACGCTGAGCTCGCTCGTGATGGGGTGAATCGTCCACGCCCTTGCCATGCCCGCCTGTGTGACCGAAAAGCCGCCCACCTGGCAGCTCGTGCCACCAGCCAGGGCACCACCCACAACGCATCATCCTCGCTGTAACATTTGCCGGAGCACGGCTGCCGCTCGACCCTCATGCGGGTTGGTGACTTCGTTGGTAAAACAAATTGGTGGTGGGTGGTCACCTTGGGCAGGTGCGCAGGTCAAGGACATTTCCATTCCGGTGCGGAACACATCCGACACGGAGACCTTGACACTTGACAGAGCAGGCGTACTGTCCTGTTAACACAGTTGGCAGCAAGCATCTGTTACGGTGTTAGTACGAGCGTTAGTTCTTGCCACCGTACGCCACCACATGCCACGGGCGGCCGTTTGCAACGCTGTGCGCCTCATTGCGCCTCATTGCAAAGGCCTCGAAAGACAGGACAGGGAGCGGCCCTGTCATCACAAAACCAGCAAAACGGACGTGGGATAGTAGGCAAACACTACGGTAAGAGACAGCGTCTCCTGCACGCAGCAGTTGCAGCCCTGGAGCGGCAGTACAGGCCTGCAGGGCCCGCCCTACATCAAGCAAAAGCTTTGGCTACGTACCGTACCAAGCCGCATCCTGCCTGTCTGCATACTGCGGACGGAGTACCCACACGCCCAAAAACCTGCGTAGCGCTAGTGGCACCGCGTGTACAGGCAAGGCTCGGGACAACCAGGCCAGTCCCAGCTCGCAGGCAGCACGGTGCCGCAAGTCCGCTCCCATGCGTACGGCACGCCCAAGGCGGTCAACCTGGGGCTGCTACTTTCATAGCTGCTGGGACGGGTGCATTCAGGTAGGGGAGCTCCCCTGGTCGGTAAGTGCGCATGTACATATCGTTTGGGGCAATCCTAGCGAGTGCGGGCCAGGAAGTATGTGTGCGAACAACAGCCGAGAAGAACACGTGTCTTCATGGCCGTTGCTGCAAAGAGAGCCCGTGCTGTTGTGCATGATGTGAGGCGTGCTGCACATGTGCACTACTCTGTGTGCAGCGTATGCAGTTGCGTGGACAAGAAAGCAAATTAGCAAGCAGGTTCTATTAGAGGGCACTACTCTGTGTGCGTGGTGCTAGCCCTTAACTGCCCTGAACACACCGTACGCGCCAGCCATGTTTGCAACATTCGCGCCAATCCAATATACTATCGCAGTACCTGAGGCCTGCCTGAACCTGCGCCAACGCAGAAGGCGGGTTGGCCCAGGCTGGTCTGGCAAGGTTGGGCCTGCTGTCATGCGTACGGCACGTCCACGAAGACTCTTCCGGGATTTCCCGTCAGACTGCCCTTCCCCTTGCACATATGCCGCGACGGCATAGGTTAAGGCAAGGAGTATCGCGTCTCAGTCTTTCCAGCGGCCCGTTGTCTTGGCCGGAGCCCCAGGGTAACTGGAGTAATAAGACAGCGCTCGCAGCTAACGACGTCGTCAAGTTATTCATTACCTGTGGTCAATAGGACTAGGCATACGTATACGTCCTTGTCGGACCGGCAATAAGACAGGGTCGCAACCATGGCCACCCGCGGTATTGCTCAGCTGAAGGCGCAATACAATCGTGTTCGCACAAGGTAAGAAGACAACCCCAATTCTCCAGGGTACCACCACACTGGCCGTGGTCACGTTAGACCAGATTCCCTAGCATTCGCGAAGCCCACGCTCGGCCCTCATAAGACACCTTGCCCTTGTGTGTATTGTATTACAGTACGGCTCTTCAGGGCAACTCTATGTGGCAGAACACGATTGGTATTGAGAGCGAGCAGAAGGGCACCAACGCAGCCATCGAGGCCACCCTCCATGCCCCCTCCTTCGGTGGTGCCCACAAGGCCGCCCGTATCGAGCGAGCACAGCAGCTCATCGAGTCAGGTGTGTGTTAAGGTCCCACCAAGCGCCTGAAATTCCAGCCTTCGTCCCACCCTCCACCTCGTCCCAGAACGCACAGCTGCCTGCGCCTGCCCCTGACACCGGCTCCTTCCACACCCCATACCACACAACTCTCCCACACGCCCTTCCCCCAAAACCACGCGCCCTACTGAACCCCATTCCTTCTTTCCCTTGTGCCGCTCCCCTGCCGTCCCTGCCGCAGCCGGCTACCAGCAGACGGTGACGGACATGCAGGGCCTGATCGCGCTGGCCCGCTCGCAGGGCGCCACCGGCAACGCCACGCGCGGCGCCTGCAAGATCTGCGGCGGCCTGGGCCACCTCACCAAGAAGTGCAAGAACGGCGTGTCGGGGCACACGGCCGACATCGGGGACCTGGACGCGGCGGCAGCGGGTGGGTGTCCTCGGGGGAGGGGAAGGGGGAGACCATGGGGTGCTTATGAGCAGGCCGTGTTCAACAGTACCCGTAGCTGCAACAGTAGTGAGAGTGCCAAGGCGTGCGGTACCGTACGTAAAGCAGTGGAGCCCTTCCCTTCACCGGGTGACGCTTCAGTTGCCGACCGCCGCCACAGCAACAGTCATTTGCTGGATAACGGGTGCAGGTTTGCACAGGCGCCCAACAGCCGTCACCCTGCTGCATGAGCCCTGGACGTGCGATGGCTGTTGTTGATCCCCCAATCCGTCTCTCCTTTGTGCCCTGCTGCAGCTGCCAGCATGCGTGCGCTTCTGCCGGATCCGGACGAGGTGTCGTCTTTGGGCTCGTCGGACCTGGACGGCAGCGACAGCGACGGCGGCAGCGGCAGCAGCGGGTCGGACTCGGGAGGCAAGAAGCGCAAGCGCAGCAAGAGCAAGAAGTCTAAAAAGAGCAAGAAGAGCAAAAAGGGCAAGGACGGGAAGAAGGAGAAGCGGTCAAAGGACAAGGGCAGCAAGCACAAGAAGAAGAAGCGGAGGACGGAGCGGGACAGCGATGGGAGCAGCAGCAGCAGCGGCAGTGAGGATGAGGAGGAGGGGCGGCGGGATCGGCGGGGCGGCAGCAGGGAGCGGGAGCGGGAGCGGGAGCGGGAGCGGGGCCACGATAGGGAGGACCGGGCGCGGGAGGAGCGGCGGAGAGAGGAGGGAGGCAGAGAGGGGCGCGGCGGGGATGAGCGGCGGAGGGAGGAGAGGGACCGGGACCGGGAGCGTGATGGGCGTGATAGGGAGGAGCGGGAGGACCGCCGGCGGGAGGAGCGGGATGGGCGGGAGCGGGGGAGGGAGGGCCCGGGCGACGGCGACAGAGAGGAGCGAGAAAGGGACCGGCGGCGGGAGGACAGGGAGGGGGACAGGGACAGGGACTACGACCGGAGACGGGACAGTGGGCGGGACAGGGAGCGGGAGGAGCGGCAGCGGGACGGTGGAGTGGAGCGCCGTGGGGGCAGGGAGCGGGAGGAGCGCGAGCGGGAGGGGCGGGACAGGGATGGGCGTGACCGGCGGGGCGACTGAGTTGACGGCAGGCTACTGCGCGGCACCTAGCCCTAGGGTGCCGCCGCGGGGGGGCCGCCTGCGGCACTTGTTATGGTACTGAACCTCCTGGCCCGGCGGCGGCGGACTAACAAACGGACGGTGGGGCGGGCGCACGGTACCTTATCGTGTGGAGGTTCAAATGTAAAGGTGCGTAAGCTGGGAGAGGTGCACGAGTGTTGCGGCACCGGACTAACAGGCAAACAGACAGACGGGGCGGACTGAGTCGCGGTGCCATTAGGGAAGCGACGCCTAATGAGCCATGGGCGTTCATGGTAAAAGCCCTGGATTCGGCTCAAAACATTTTTGCTGCTGTTTAACCACCACCATGCTTGCATGCAGCATCCTGTGTCATTTCGGTTGTGGGACCAGGACGGGGTGTCAAACGGAGTGAGGCTCTGCGTAACTGTCTGATGGCGCCTGGTTTTTTGCAAAGGCAACATGGCTGAGCACTCGATGGGCACTGCCGGACGTACCACTTGCGGGGCTATTTCGGATGGCGAGGCGGTGACCAGGGCAGCTGTTCAGGCAAAGCAACGTGGTGTCTGGAACTTTGCGATGGAACGTTTGGCAAACAGTATGGAAGCAGGGAAAGGTGCCAGGTGGTAGTCTGTTTGGTTGCCCTGTTTGCATATGCGTTTCTGTGACCACCGACGCATGACGAGCATGTGACCACTGCAGTTCGACGGTTGGCCGCCTCGCGAAGGACATGTGCAGACGGGTGTGCTGTCGAGGTTGCGATGCCCACCTCCCCATGAGCACGTTCCAGGGTGTGCTGCCTGGTGTATGGTGGCTATCTGCACTCTGCAATGTGGTGGCTGGTGGGAGCTATGCTGCTGCTGTCCTGTGTGCTTCCCTTCGCTCGACTGCCAATGTGCTGCTAGCCTGGCAAATGTATACTGTGCACATGCAAATACACTGTCAGTGGCCGATATCGTCCTCGCCGTTGTGCAGCGCTGTCTGGCGACCGACTGTCATGGCTGTCCATGTAACTGCAGTGCGGGCTGGAACAACCTTGCCGGCTGTTGCTTTGTTGCTATCGGTATGTGGCAAGGAGGGTTCCGCGAGCGTCCACATCTAGCCAGAGGGGTTTGCACTTGACAGCGGCTTCACCTGCAGCGGGAGCTGCAAGGGTATCTGCTACAACTCATCCGCGCACGGTGGAAGCTCGGGAACCACGCACTGCATGCGGACTCCGTGGCAAGCGTGGCACGTCTACCTGCGCCTACGCTTGTGCTCCAACCATCATCCTTCCATAGCCACACAGCACTGCACAGCTCTCAGCTGGCACACTGGCACTCTGGCAGGCGTCCTCATGCCGTCCAAGCAGTCAGTCAGTGTAACACGGCGGGGGTTCTCCCCTCAGCAAGCGCAGCGACCCGTGTACCAGCCGGGGGCTCAAGGGTCAACTGTATTCCCGTCCAAACAGAAGCCGCCTTAAGGCCCAGCTCCCTTCCACAGCTGCGTCAGAAGAGCGTAAAGGACTCGGCCGACGCGCGCAGTGCCGCGCCGTCCTCCGCCCACCGCGCCTCGGGGCACTGCGCGTTGAAGGTGTACAGCTGGTCGCGCCTGCGGCGGGGAGTGGGCGAGGGCCTTTAAGGCAAAGCGAGCACGGTTAGGTACGATTCCGTGCAGATACTGCATGCATGGGGCTGTCCAGTGCTGTGGTGGCCTCGTTGCGTCCGGACTTTTGCACGCCGGTGCTTCTGGAACAAGCTTGCAGACCACCCTGGCCTTGTGGCCCCTCGGGATCCCGCACAGCGCTGTGCACACGGAAGCATACCGGTACCGTACTCAAAACGCCCGTGGCGCCTAGCACCCAAAGGCCTCCACGCAAGCGTGCACACGTGTTGCTACGTGCGTGGTCGGCTTGCCCACATGCGCATCCCCGTTGTGCAACCGCAGTGAGCCACGCAGTGAACGTGCCCCAACACGCCCATCTTCGCGTATACACTCACACCTTTCCCACCACTCAAACTGGTGCCCGATCACGTGCAACCCAAGAGAGGCGTCCCCAACATGCGTGCTTGGCTCCCCTACTCCGCACCGCATCCGCTGCAAGTGCCCAACGCACGCGTGCGCCCTGAAAGAGGTGTTCCCCACACAGGTGCTCCGCTCCCCCACCTTGCCGTGTACACAGACACGTTGTGCCGGAAGAACTTGGGCCCCTGCACCGTGTACTCGAGCGTGTAGTACAGCAGCTGCTGCTGCTGCCCGGGCTGCTGCTGCTGCTGGGGTGCGGGCATGGTCCTGGCTGATGCGGAGATGAGTGTGGCGGTGAGGCCGCTGCCCTCGGGCGCCAGCGTGGCCAGGAACTGGCGGGCGGCGGACTGTGGGTCGCCCAGCGACGACAGCTCGAAGCCGGGCAGGATGGGCGCCACAATGACCGACACGTTCTCCTCGCCGCTGGGGGTTGACAACGGGACATGAACACGTTGGCACCGAGCGGAGGGCGGTGTGGGTTACTGTGAGCAGCAGTGGGGCTTGCCAGGGTTGCCGGGATGTGCACCAGCTGCTTCGAGGCGAGTGCCCCGGCCACCGTACGGCGTGGCTCAGTGATTGCAGCCCTGCAACGCGCCAACCACGCGCGCACTGCATGCATACAGCACAATAGCGGCAGGCAACAATTAGCGCCACGTGGCTCACGGCTCACTTTACCGCCGCCAGCCACAGGGCTGCAAGGGCCCATCCAATTGCTCATAAATAGCGGTAAATAGACGCACGGCATACTACGGTACTCACGTTGTCCCCGCCGGCCCGAACGCAGCCACAGGCTCCACCACGGAAGACCGTGAGGACCGCCGGCCGCCCGCCGCCCTGCTGCCGCTGCTGCTGGCTGGCGGATAGTAGTCAAAGGGGTCCCCCGGCAGGCCCCCGCGCTCCGCCTCCGCACGCTGTGCCGCCCGGTACAGCAGCGTCTGGTCCCCCAGCCAAGAGGAGGGGTACGTGAACTCTGCAGGGAACGGTGCGGTGGGTGAAGGTACTGTTCCAGTACGGGGTGTGGAGGAGTAGGTTGGCAAACAGCAGCAGTATGGAGCACACCCAGCGAGGCTCCCCTCCATCGCCACGCTCGCTGATGGCAGCCAGTTCAGTGACGGCTACTGCTCACCGCGTGCGACCGCACTGACGGCCGCGTCCACAGCAATATGCGCCCCCACTACCCAACACACAGCACCCACTGCCCGCTGCACCACGTTATGGCCACCCACCGAAGCCGTAGTTGTAGTCCACGCAGCGCCGCGCCCCCCGCACGGGCACCAGCACGTCTGCCCGCAGCGCCGCCGCCGTGCGCCCCCCGTCCAGCCCCAGCAGCCAGCTGGTGCAGCCGCCCAGGTTGCCGCCCAGGGCTGAGCACAGGGGGGCATGACAACGCAAGCGGGGAATGACCCGGGTAGGCAAAGTGAGACAGGTGACAAACAACATTGTTACCGTACAATGGGGTGTACCGGGTGTCAAGTATGGGAGGCCGGAGCCTTGGATTGTGAGGGCTCGCGGTGTGAGCGGTATTGCGAAGGGCACACGTGGGCAGTTGGGCTGCAGCGAGGGGGCCGGCGTGACCCTTGCAGGTGCGGGTGCAACCACACGGGTGGCGGTGGCGCTGGGCAGCCGCCTGGCAAGCGGGTGCCGCACGGCGTCTGCACCATGGAGTTGCTTGTAGGGGCGCACCAGCCACTACATCTGCTGCTGCTGCTGTTGTTGCTGCTGCTGCTAACCCACGCTCCCTGCAAGGCGTGCCCTGCGCTGCGCCGGCCCCTACCGTACCTTTACGTGATCACCGCGCATCACCTTGAGCAAAATAATTATTTCCACACCGCGCACCCCAAAAATGTAACTTGTTTACACCGCGCATGGCCATTTGGGGAATTATAATGAGTCCGCGCAGCACCCTCTTCTGCACGGTTGGCACCCCCGCGTCAGCCCCTAACAACCCACAGCACCGCAGGGGATGTTAATACCGGTACTGTACGGTGGGCTCTTTACAAGAACAACGTATATCTGCACTGGTCCCGAAGCCTGGCAGCGGAGGGCATCCATCCTGGCCCCCATGAGACGATTCTGGCAACTCCGCGCACCCCCCGCCACGGCCCAGATTTTAATTCTTGCAACTTCGCGCAAAGAGGCAAAAGTGCGCGGAGTTGCACGTTTTTTTGCAAATCAACTAATTATATGCGCGGTGATTGCTGCAAGGTACGGTACCTATGGCCAACCCCGACAGGCCGCCCAGCACCGCTCTCCGGGGGCTGGGCAGGGTGCCTCCCCATGCGATAGTCTGGACGGGGTCGGTCAGGCTGGGCTGGGGGCCGGACCCGGAGGTGGAGGGCTGGGGTGAGGAGGCGTCGCGGCCTGCGGGCCATTAGGTGGCAGGTGGGGAACAGCAGTGGAGTGGACCGGGGTGTTAGGTACCCGGCTTTTGGGCACAATAAGCTCGACCTCCACAGCTGTTAGCCCATTCCTATCCACGTACAGCAGGAATATGATGAAGGAATCAGGGACGGGGTGGAGCCTCGCCCCTCCTACCCGGTGCATCTGGAGGACTGGGGCCAGAGGCGCAAGGCTGTGGTCCCCGCCGAGCAACACGTAGCCAGCCTCCCCTTGCCAAGTGCGTGTTACAGCACGTCCCGCGGCCAAGTGTAAGTTGCGCCATCAAGAACACAGGTCAGGTAATAGTGCTATATGAGTTGCTAATAGGAGCTGCTGTGTCACAGCGAGCGCGCCAGGGACTTGTTACGATACTGTACAAGGTGCAGTTGCAAAGCTGCGTAATGTAAAACTGTTGAAGTCGTGTTGTTCGGTAAACACAAGTGGCTGGAAAAGGAGCTTGTTTCAAAGCTTGTCTCGTCCCGTACCCTCCTCCGATCTTTGCTTGCGAGCCGCGTTGCCCGGCTTGGCACACAGCGATGGATGCGTTTTAGGTACCACTCATATAAGAAATTACAGGCGAAAGTGTCGCGTATAACGACCTCCGTGCAAGGATGCACCGCACAAGCTTGTCGAGTAGTACTGGATACGTCTGTGAAGTACATCTTGATACGATATAGGCTTTACAAAAGCAAGATCCGGATAGCGACCTAGCCAGCGATATGCAGTGCTCGGGGTTGGGGGCGTCGTCAGCCCGGGGACCAGCCCATACCCTACCCCATGCAGCTCATGTTGTATCTAAATCCTACCATAATCGTTGTGGCCGCATCTCAGACCGCGATGCCGGTCTGGTTGCTCGCGCACTGGCTGCTGATGGGGAAGGAAACCTATCAGCGCGAGCGCTCCATGTTGCGAATGCAACGAGAACACATTTTGCAGCTCCCATACCACCGGTGGCACCCGCGGGGGTATCCTCGTGGAGTTTACACAGCTTACCACGGAGGCCGGCAGCAGCAAGGTGTGCAGCAGCGTCCGTAGGAGTAAGCGTCCAACAGGAAGAGGGCCAGCAACAGCAGCAGATACAGCAACAGCTTCAGCCACATATGGAGTCGTTGGCACAGGCCCAGGACCAGCTGGATTACTGGCGCACCAGTGACCAGACCAGCACAGCGGAGGCCTCCACCTCTGCGCCGTCCCCTTCAGCCTCCAACCCACAGCGCTTGCTGCGCCCGAAACGCAGTCAACGCACAACACCGCCTACGCCACCACCCCAGCCACCACCGCAGCCACCAGAGCCACCCTCGCTCCCTACACCGCCGTCCTCCTCAGACGCCCTCTCCTCCCAGCCCCCAACCAACCACCCCGCACCCCATACACCCCCAGCACCCTCCCCGCGCCCCACCCCACCCCACGCCTCCTCCCTCCCCCCCGGGCCCCTCTCCGAAACCCAAGTACGACAGCTCCAGTCCCACATCAAACGCCTGCGTCGATCCGGCCTCTTGGCCTCCGCCCGGCGCGCATGCTACCAGGGCATCCAGCGTGCGCCCAAGGTACGCAGCTTCTGGGCAGCTGCCGCCTCACTGGAGGCCAAGATGGGTCGTACCGGGCGCGCGCTGGCGCTGGCACGTGCCGCCCTGGCACGCTGGCCCGGCAACGGCGCCATGCTGCTGACGGCGGCGCAGGTGCTGTTGGCCCTGGGGCGGCTGGACAGGGCGCGGGAGGCGCTAAGGAGGGCCAACAAGGCGGAGCCGCGAAACGCAGTGGTGCTGCAGGTGGGGGTGCGACACGGTGCGTGAGTGGGTCTTGTGATGAGGAGGTTATGTGTGTATGGGACGGAGGTCGAAGGGGTCGGCCCAGTTTTGGGCGTAAATCAGGGGTCCTAGGGGGGTAGCAGTGGTGCCCATGGGATGCTGCCAGGCACCACGTACGCTGCAAACATCTGGACGTGGCGCACCTGTGAACTCTGCGCCCCGCCGTCACGGCTTCGCACTGCAGCCAGAAAGGAACTATTCCCTTCCCGCAGCACGGCTCTACCCTTGTAACTGGTATGCCTGTTCCGGTATCTCGTGCAGACGTGGGGCTTGGTGGAGTCTGCTGCGGGCAACTGGGACGCTGCGCGCGAGCGCTTCCGCGCCGCCGCCCGCGCCGACCCCGACATGGCCGCCACCTACACTGCGTGGGCGGGCATGGAGGCGCGGGCGGCGGCGGCGGCGGCGGCGGCAGCAGCCTCCGCAGCTGCGAGGGCGGCGGCAGCTGCGACGGGGGCGGGCGCAGGGACAGGAGCAGGGGCAGCGGCGGCGGCGGCAGCGGTGGCCGGGCCGGGAGCAGGGACAGGGGCAGGGGCAGAGGCGAGGCAGCAGGACGTGGCCCTGTCAGTAACGGCGGGGGTGCACGGGCCGCCGGGGGCGGTGCACCAGCAGCAGCAGGGGCAGCAGGGGCAGCAGGGGCAGGGGCCTGTCCACGTGCACCCGCCGCCGGCCATGGCGGGCGCGGCGGAGGCGGCGGTGCGGCGTGTGTTTGAGGAGGGCCACGCGGCGGACCCCATGCACGTGCCGCTGCTGCACGTGAGTGGCGTGCCGCGGACGCTGTGCGCCTAGCGTGTGTGTGGAGTTGTGTGTAATTGTGGCCGTGTGTTTGAACGTTTTCCTCACCCCCAGGCGTGGGCCACCTTTGAGCTGCAGCACGACCGGCAGTCCGCCGCCCGGCGGCTGCTGGGTCGCGCCCTGGAGCTGGACCCCCACCACGTGCCCAGCTGGATGGTGGGTACGGGTGGGGCTGGGTCCATGGCCGGTTTGTGCATGTGGGAGTACCATCGTAAGCTCAACGCAAAGGCAGGACAAGGGTGAAGGTTTATCCGTGCGTACTTGGGGGCAAAGGGCCGAGGTACTTGTCCAGCCCTGAAGCTGGGCTCATGCCACGTGTCTAGCTGAGTGGGAGGGGTGAAGGGGAGCAGGGCGGGCCGCGCCTCGGGCGCTGTGGGGCGCTGGGGGCCGGTTGCGGTCCATAAACTCTACCTGCCCAGCTGAGTGATGGGGCGGGGGCTATCAGGGATGGATCCCATGCTGGGCAGTGGCGGGGACGGGGTCTTGGGCCCAAGCATATGACACGCCGACACGCCGCACGTCAGGAGTCACCGGTAAAAGGGATTTCCTGCTGCTGCTGCTGCTCCTCCTTTTACTTCCTCCTGTACCCTCTACCAGGCCATGGGTCAGCTGGAGTGGCGGCAGGGCAACGTGCCCCGCGCGCGCGAGGTGTTCGAGCTGGGCCTGGGCGTGCTGGGGCCGTGCGCACCGCTGCTGGCGGCCCTGGCGCAGCTGGAGCTGCAGGGCAAACACACGCGGAGGGCCAGGTGCGGAGGCAGTGGGTATGATGGCGGACAGTACCGTGTGCTATCTACCTTGTCTAGGATATCTACGCCAGCCTGGTATCCGAGCCAAAGTTGCCCTTGAGGTGGTTATGTTTGTACCGCGCCCGGGAGAAGGGAGAGATTTTGTGTTTTGCCAACGCGCTTTGTGTGTGTGCGCCCCATGCAGGGAGCTGTACGACAGCCTGCGTGCCGCCGCGCCCCGCCACGTGCCCGCGCTGGTGGCGGCCGCCCAGATGGAGGACCGCGCCGGCAACGCCGTGCGCGCGGCCCGGCTGTACGACAGAGCTGCGGCTGCCGTACAGGCGGGCGTCGTACGGTGCAGCGAGGGCCAGGGCGAGGATGACCTGCCGCCGCTTGGGGAGCTGGTGGGGTGGCTGCAGGAGTACGTGGACAGGAGACGGGGCGGCGGGAGGCAGCAGCAGGAGCAGCAGAAGCAGGAGGGGCAGGGGCAGCAGTGGCGGCTAATACCGCAGCACGAGCAGCAGCAGCAAGCCAGCCAGGAACAGGAGGGCGTGCAGGCGGCTGGGCCTGTGGGTGACTTGGAGGAGCTGCTGGCGCTTGTAGGCGGGGCGGGGGGATCCTCCTTGCCCTCCCAAGGGCCACAGCCTGTAACGGCAGCAGCAGCACACGGTGCCCCTTCGATGCCCTCGACTAGCATCAACCCTTCCACCACCGGTGCGCTAGTGTCACCACCATCCGCAGCACAACCCCCGGTTATGCTGCCGGGCAGTGGGGCGGCGGCTCTGCTGCACTCCCGGGCCCTGGCGCTGCTGCGTTCGGGCGATGCCGCGGGGGCGGAGGCGGCGCTGCAGCAGCTGGAGGCTGCCGACCCCGGCAACGGCCACCTGTGCCACACGCGGGGGCTGCTGCGGCAGCGCGAGGGCGACATGGCTGCGGCGGAGGCGTGGTTCCGGAGGGGGCTGGGCTGCAGGGAGGCGCGGGGCGAGGGCGCGCTGAGGTGTTACGAGGGTTTGGCGGAGCTGCTGGCGTTCAGGGTGGGTCAGGACTGTGCTTCAGCTATGTATGCTATGTAGGCGGTTGTTGACGGTCTGCCGACTGCAGTAGTGTCCCTGTAAGGCGGAGCTGGCGGAGCTGCTGGCCTGAGGGTAAAATGCCGTACCATGTACGGCCACTCGTGTAGAGCCGCGTGTTTGTCGCTACGGCCGTGGCGTGCGGCATGCGGAGGTCTTTTGGCGTGCTCGTCTTGGCCGTAATGACCAGCACCTAGCTGATGTCGTTGCCGCACTTTGTGTATGCAGGGCCACAAGGACGAGGCTCGGGCGGTGTGGCGCGCTGGGGCGTGCGCCGGCGTA
>VFQN01004786.1_pt1 | contig 17396 bp, 31 predicted proteins | sample 3512371 | NCBI WGS metagenome assembly VFQN01 (sample SAMN10412370, study PRJNA504923) | tailings metagenome | isolation source: Replicate 2 from Balatoc abandoned mine | place: Philippines: Itogon, Benguet | collected 2017-08-28 | reverse complement strand
TAAGAATCACTCTCTAGGCTTGCACCGGGCCAAAACTATTGCAGCGATCTAGCTAACTTCCCCCTCTGGAGAAAGCGTGTGTTAGCTCGGGAACTTGACACACTGCATTGGCAAGGAGCAGGGGAAGGCGCGGAGTCGAGTTAAACGAGCCGGCGACATGCGGACATGCAACTCGAAATTGCCAACAGGTCAGGCAGACATACAAGACGCCAGCATATCAAGGACCAATGTCAATCGTTCTGTTGCCCAGATACGCTGGCAACACTCTGACACCGCCTTGGAAGGTGAGCCCCAGAGCCCAGACCGCAATTCCTCGGGAGCGGGAGGAGCTTCCATTGGCCACAGATCGCGCCGACAAGCCGTGCAGCACGAACACGCAGTCACAGCAGGAAATTCTACATAAAAACCGCACGAGCTGAACGTCGCGCCAAGGCCGCGTCGCCGAGGAAGCGCAGCTGCCGACGCGCTATACCACGCGCACACAACAGCAAGCGACTTGCCCCTGAACAACTTGCCTCGGGAGCGGTTGCGGAGAACTTAGGAATGCCCCATGGACGGACGGCGGCGATTGGCTCTGCTAGCGGATCGTGAACAAGCGTTAGGCTCTGCTGCATCGCGCTAACACGTGTATTCACTCTGGACGCTCATTGTCTCCCTATGTCGCCGTGTTTCTAGATCAATCAATGTTCTGTTATGGTGGAAAGAAGGTGGTATAGGAACACGCAAGGCGACCGATTGAGGAGGGAACGAGAGAGCGCAGCAAGAGCCGAAGCGATACGCCGAGGGAGCTTTAACTTGGCGCTGACAAGCGCACTGGGATGTGATTAGATCGTAGAACAAGACCTGCGAGTCCAACACTGCGGCGCGACGCCTCCAGGGGTGGCTGCATGCGCTTCGGTCTTTATTTGCAGCCAGCAAACCTTCGAGAAGTGCACCAATGCGCTGGACTTGCACGATGTCTGACACGTTTGGAGTGCTTGCTATAAATCGCAGGTATTCTTATAGTGGCAGGACACTTGAGTACCAGCCGAACGGCTTTCAGAAGCGTTCGCCAGCGAACACAGGACACCGTGCGCTGGACACCGCACGAGCTGCAATGAATCATACTTGTTAGCCCATTTTATTATCCAATCGATAGCTGTGTGTGCGACCTTTACAGCGTGGAAAGCGACCGACGGTTCGCAAAAGGCCGTAAACTGCTCAGGCCAGCAGCCAGCTGCTAGGCCCGCTGGCATTGTGTGCGCTGAAGAAAAGAATAATCACACCTCATTGTGAGGCAAATAAGTAACCAACGAAGCGCACAGGGGCTGCTGGGTCCCCCATTGGCACTTTTTACGTAATACCACGACCCACCAAAAGGGCAAACATGACGTGTATGTGTACTACAAGCTCCCATGCGCGTCGCCCGTTCACATGCAATCCGTATGGCTCTATTGGCGTTCACTCGGCCGCTGGGTGCGCGATTACGTGGCGCCTTGTGCCGCACACGGACGGCCCAGCAGCCACCACCAGGGGAGCTACCCTGGCCAGCAGAGCTGCTGTGCTCCCACCTCGCAGTCACAGTCACACAGCAGTCACAAGCCACGGCCGTACAATGTTGACTCTGTGCTCTCCCACCTCGCATCGGCAGGGCTTCCGCACCTCACCCCCGCATGCAGCCTCGGCAAACAGTCGGGAATTTATCAGTGGCAACTGGCAAGGCACCGTGCAGCAACGTAACACCCTTGGCCAAAGTAATACAGCCACGCAGTTGCGCACGACGGTGCTTCTTGCCAGTAGACGGAATCGCATCCGGTGCATGCGTCTGTTCAGATAGCATGCCCAATGGCTAGCGCAAGGCTGTCAACGGGAAACCGGTGCTACTGCGCTTGTGGTTACAGCTCCGTGCGTAGAAGACGTCCAGACACCGCAGCGACTCATACTGGTTCACTGTTTCAGACGCGAGCCAGAGTCTCGTCGACCCTCATTCTCCGGGAGCCACGGTGCCGCTGCTGCCACGAAGGTGTCGGTGGTAACGTATGGCCAGGTGCTACATGTGTAGCCCCCGTGCGCCAGGGAAGACGGGAGAGCCCCGGCCAGGGGCGTCCTTCGCGCTGACCTGTTGCTTCACTTGCACCGAGTAGCCGTTCACAAGGTCGGTCCGTTTAAGACCGTACCAATGCAGCTTGAGGAGGCGAGGTCACTACAAGCTGCACGTAGCCAAAGGCGCCACCCGCCACTGTCGGGTGCCAGGACGGGGGCCGGGAGCCCCAAGGCCAACGCCTTCCGACCAGGCCGGTGATGTGCAACCCCTGCCTGCGCAAACTCATGTAGCACGCGTGTACAACCTACGGCCAGGAGACCCCATGAGATGCAAGCTGCGCGAAGCTGCACCGACCGCCGCCGCCGCACTGGCACCACCGGCATTGCACGTGCATCCGGCTCCCTCTATCGTCTACCCCGCCCCTACACTGCAGCGCTCAGGTAACAGGTGGGACTCCACCCGCCGCCAGCACGCCCACCTTAGCATTGTCCCCTCACACGCCCACACACTCTCCAACAGCACCTAACATCACCGTCTATTGCACGAGAATGCAATCCAGCAACTTCACCGCCACACACTTAGCAGCACGCGCTCAGCTGCTGAAGTCATTATCTCGGCCGCCGCCGCCGCCCGCAAACGAAGGCTCCTGCTCCGCGAACGCCGGCGGCGTGTGCTGCCGAAACGACGCCGGCGAAGGGTCATCGCCCAACAGCATCAGCAGATCCACCTCCTGCCCCTGCCCGGCCCCCTGCCCCTGCCCGAACCCCGTCCCGTCCCGCTGGGGCTGCCCCAGAGGCACCCCTTCCCACTGCTGCCCCGCGTCCTCCGCTCCGCCATGATTCAGCTGCCGCAGCGGCTCCTGCCGCTGCCCCTGCTGCTCTGGGCGCGTCACCTCCGCGGCCTGCACCGCCTCCATCTGGGCCTGGGGGGACACGTCCTCCTCCCCCTGCCCCCGCCCCTGCCACTCCCGCTGCCCCTCCCACTCCCCCTGCCCCTCATACCCCTCCCCTTTAACCTCCACACCCCCCTGCTCCTGCACCTGCAGCCCATCAAACCGCTGCTCCAGCTGCTGCACCTCCTGCACCTGCTGCGCCCCCTCAGCCACCCCCGCCACACTCACACCCACACCCACATGCGTCCCTGCCCCAAGCACACCCGGAGCCGCCATCACCACCTGCTGCTCCTGCCAGCCTCCCCCTCCCCCTCCCGCTGACCCGCCCACGCCCCTCCCAACCGCCGCAACCGCCATCCCGCCACCGCCGCCAGCCGCCATCGCCCAACTGCCGTCCATGGCCCCCGCCCCTGCCCCAGGGCCGCCGCCAAACGTAACGCCAAGGCCGCTTGCGCCCGTCGGGATGAGTGGCGGCGGTTGACGCTGTACGACGTACATCTGGTACGACCGCAGCTGGGCGGTACGGAAGACCTGCAGAAGCGCCTTGAAGTCGATGTACTGCACCCCGGGGCCGCCGACGTCGGTTCCGGAGCCAGAGCCCGGGCCCTGGTGCTGCTGCTGTTGCTGGTGGGAGATGGCGGGGGAGGAGGAGGAGGCTGCTGTTGCTGCGGGCGTGTGGCCCATTTCGCCCAGCTGCAGCAGCTCCAGGGTGGGCACCGCCTGAAGGGGGTAGGGCACGTCGGGGGATCATTCACTGCCATGGTCGTGCTTACATAGGACGTGCCGATTTTGTACAACTTAACACGAACCTAGTAAGTATGCCCCGAGGGTAGGGTTACGCACAGAACGCAAAGCTCACCACTGTCGAGATGCAGCAGCGAGCCACGTCAACGCTACTGCTCTCACCACCACACGCGCCCATCTGCAGCCGCGTGTTCGGCGTGCAAGAGGCCTTGCACTTCGGCGGCGGCAGCAGCAGGTCTTTCCCCGGCCCTTGCCAGCTACTGCTTCCTCAACAACATCCACCACACCACCATGAGCGCCCACCTGCAGCCGCGTGTTGAGCATGCGGAACGCGTTGCACTGCGGCAGCAGCATGAGCAGGCCGTACAGCGCCCGCAGCAGGCTGGGCACGCGGCGCGGCTCCAGCAGCTGCAGCCGCAGGAAGGTGAAGCAGGGGGTCTCCAGCAGCGCCACAAGGCGGTCGATCTGGGGGTGGGGGAGGTCCAGGGGAAAGGGGACACATACGGCGTTGCACAAGACCGTAAACACGACGGTAAAGGTATGCTTTGTGCCTAGTCCCCAGCTGCCCCACCTGCACCAGCAGCTCAAGCCCAGCCCATTTCCCAGCTAACCCACGTGCACGGGCAGCTCTCCATGTGCCCTGCTCCCAGCTGCCCCACCTGCACCAGCAGCTCCGCCCCGAACGGCAGGTCCGCGAATGCGTGCACGATGTCGGCCGCGTGGTCGTACGCACCAGCAACAAAGCACAGGCTCAGCAGCGCGCCTGGGGGCAGGGAGGGCAGCGAAGCACGACTGATATGTGTAGTGCTGCGTAGTTGAGTAGGCAGTAACGAGCAAGCTGGACGGGGAGGTGGTGCGGGGAGGGCGACCGAATGCTGACCAAGAGGCGGTTAGGTGCGGACGTGCCAGCAAGGGAGGTCGCCCCTGGCTGCAGGCGTTGGGCATTGGTTCCTTGCTTCGTGTTGCGTTAATTAGGCGTTGCGCAGTGCTTCAGGTGAAGGGCTGGGATGCGCACAACAGTGCTGACGGTGTGCTCGCAGTGGCAGGGCTGGCAGCGGCGTGCCACACCCGTTCCACCGTCCATGTTGGGGTTTACGTTGCCATGCGACCCCCTCTCCCCTTCGTTCCCCTGGACTCTATCACAACACCTTGCCTCCGTGCGGCCCGGCCTGCTTCCCCTTGCCAGTGAGCCACGATGGCTTTTCCCCCGTGTAGACCCAGGAGCGCGAGCCCGCGCAAACTTGTAAAAAGGCCCGCTCTGCAGCTCCTTGCAGTGGTGGCACCCCTCCTTTCCCCCACGGCATGACCTCGCCTGGGCTGCCGTACGTCACTCACCCACCCACCCGCCCACCCACCCACATCCCGCTACCCACCTGCGCTGTGGCACCAGCAGGGGTACAGCTCTGTGAACAGCGCGGCGCCCTGGGGGCTGCTGCAGGCGGTGCGCAGCTGATCGCGCAGCTCGGCGAGCTGGGGGAGAGCGGGGAGCCGCAGGTGGGGAACAGGGGGAGTTTACCATCCGTCCATCCTCGTAGTATAGGGGGAGGCATGCGTGAGATAGGCACACGTGACCGACAAGCATGGACGCCGTTCGTCACAAGGCTTGGCGGGGTGAGCAAGATCAGCAAGAGCGTGCCAAGCAAGTAAAACCTGTTGCCAACTGCCTGGTGCTTCCATACCCAGCGCCATCCCCAGAGGGGCATATGCCCCGGCAAGCGCGTGCGGGTCCCGTTGACAAGGCCTGGCTAGCTGCGCACAGGTGCCTGCTGCCCCCCTCCCCCTGCTCACCTCCGGCCCCGTCAGCAGGATGAGGTTCAGCACCTGCATGGGGCGGCATGATGGGTGCACGTGGTGGTGGTTGTGGTGGTGCGGTATGATGTGGTATGGATGGTGACTGTTAAAATGGGGAGGCCGGCCGACAGCGCGAGGGAGGTGATGAGTGCCAGGCGGCGGCACGTCGCATGCACCGGCACACGCAGTCACGCACTTGGCATGTTGGCACGTGCGCTCGAGCCTTCCTAAGCCATCCACACACCCTGTGGCTGCGGCTAATCCCATGTCCCGGCTTCCACTATGCACCCCCCATGCCCCCACACCACAGAGTCGATGCACACGGCATGCACAACTACTGGACCCTCACCGACACCATGGTTGCCGCGAAGCCCATGTCCGCCCCTCACCATGCACCCCGCACGGTACTGTTCTGCGTCTATAATACATGTTATCCTTACACACGCAGCTCGCTCACCGACACCATGGTTGCCGCGAAGCCCATGTCCGCCTCCCCCCGCAGGATGCCCGCGAAGCCCGCCAGCACGGCGGGGGCGCCCAGGTGCGCGCACAGGCGGCGGATGAGCGACGAGCCGGAGCGCTGCAGCAGCGCGAAGCCGGACTCGCCGCGGAAGCGGTCCAGCAGCGCCACCAGCACGGGACTGCGTGGGCGGGTTGGGGAACAGTTGGTGATTACTGGCGATGCAAGGTTGTATGATGTGATGTACACCAGTCCGCGTGCTCCTGTGTAGGCCCACATACTATAACATCACCGTCCCTTAGGCCCCAAGCCTTGAAATTGGGTTTCATCAACTGGCCGGGGAAGTCCGCCACAGGCAGTAACGCCACCATCCCTCGAGCCCCAAGCCCCACCAAGGCACTTACGTGAACTGTCCTGGGCAGTCCGCCAGCGCCGCCAGCACCCCCAGTCCGGAGGTGACCACTGGCTCCGAGGGCGCGGATAGCGCGTCCAGCAGCGGGGGAAGCAGCCGCGACACCTGGGAGCAGGTGGCGGGGTGGGGCAACAAAGTGTTAGAAACACGTGCAAGGCAGCGGTCGCAGCAGCCGGAACACCTGGAGGCAGCACGTGGAGGGACCAAGGGGGGGCAGTGGCGGTGGGCAAATGAGGCTGGCGCGAATTGCGAGCTCCCGTTGCCGGCCCGAGCGCCTTCTAGGCACTCGCGCGGATGATAAGCATCAAGTGAGGCACGAGGCGTGCCACCTTCTGCTGTACCGTGTTCGACACGCGCGCGGTATTTCGCGCTGCACGCACTCCCCTTCCGCACCTGCTGCAGCACCAGCTCCTGCGCGCGCGCCAGCAGGAAGTGCAGCCACCGCATGGCCTCCAGCCGCGTGGGCTCCAGCTCGCTGCGCATCTCCAGGATGACAGTGCCCAGGATGGCGCCCATGTCGACAGGCCCACCCGCACCCGGCCCTGCCCCGGCCCCCGCCCCCTCCTGCCCTGCCGCCGCCGCTGCCGCCGCCCCAGCCCCTGCACCCCCCAGCCGCCCGCTGCCGTCAACGTCGAGCCGCAGCAGCGCCGCGTTGGTCTCGGCGCACTCCCGCTGTACAGCAGTGCAGGTATACGGGAGTTAGTACTCAAGTACGGCAGTGCAGGTGGAGGAAAGTTGGCCCACATTTACCAAGGGTCAACGTGGGATATATGGACCAAACGCAGGGCTTCCAGCAATCTAGCGCAGCGCGTACCGATACAGCAGCCCCCAGACGCGCAATGCAAATCAGGCCAGGATGCAATGCGCAATACGCATATGCACGACAGCGCATCCCATGCCCTCCAACCTCGATTTCGCGGCGTACAACCCGGCGTCCCGTACGTCAGCGCCCACCTGTATGTCGGGGACGCGGACGCGCGCTGCCCCGCACCCCTTCCCCCACCATCCACCTCCCCCCACCGCTCACCTCCCCTCATCGTCCACATAACCCCCATCGCCCACATCCCCGCAGCTCCCACCTGTATGTCGGTGTTGTGCGACGATATGTTGTACAGCACCACGCCCAGGATGGCGGGCACGTGTCTGGGTATGCGGTGCGGCGCCAGCTCCACGAAGGAGCGCAGCCAGTGTATGGCGGTGAGGCGCGTCAGCTCGTCGGGCGAGGCGGCGCGGTCCACCAGCACGGCGGTGAGGCGCGGGAAGAAGTCGGGGTCGGGAGGGGAGGAGGCGCCGACGCGCACCTCGGACAGGAAGTCCTGCGGGAATGGGATGGAAACGAGCAATGGAATGTGTGACAGCGGTCTGAAAGGATTAGAAGGAGGCGGGTGAAGAAGTCGGGGTCGGGAGGGGAGGAGGCACCGGCGCGCACCTCGGACAGAGTCCTAGGGGGTTTGCCAGCACGTGCAGCGTGCAGCGGGACGTCAAAGGAGAGTTCGCGGGCATGATGGTATGTGTGTTGTGCGGGATAGAGACCAGCGTTGGCTTTTGGGGCGTGTGGGGTTGGACCGCGGGCCGCGCCCGTGTGCGGGTCAGCATTGGAGCTGACAAGGTACGCCCCTTGGCCTCAACCTCCGTCAACCACCCTCAAAAACCCCCATGTGTCGATGAATTGTGGGCCCAATCCCTTCTTCCGTCCCAAGAGGGTCCGATAATAACCAATGGACAGGCCTTGCCGGCACTCACACTGACACACGCCTGCGTTCCCAGCATCCCTTTTCCGCCGCCTACGGCCCTAAGGAGCCCCTCACATTGAGCCACTTGGCTGCCTTCGTGAGCACCCCTCGCACCGGCTCCGCAAGCACGGAGCAGCAACCCACATTCCCGGCTCCAATGATACCACCTTCCAACTACCGTCTTGCGGACAATCTCACCTTGAGGCAGTTTGCCGCCTGCGTGCGCACCTCCCGCACCGGCTCCGCCAGCATGGACAGCAGTCCGTCCAGCAGCGCGGGCAGGTGGCGCAGCATGTGCACGTGCGGCAGCGAGTCCAGCACCACCACCCAGGACAGCAGGAACTGGCGCTTGTGGGGGTTGGTCACGCGCAGGTAGTCGCGCAGCTGGGGGTGTGGGGAGACGTAAGGAGTGTGGGGACGGAGTGTTTCGTTACAGGCCGGCTGTAACGGGCAGCGGGTGTGCAAGCACATGCCTACGCGTGCCACATGCCACGTGCCGCGTGCCGACCGACCTTTCCGACCTTTGCTCCGCCCCATGCGCCACCTCCCGAACTCGCGTTTCCTCTTCCCTTGCGCAGCTTTGTATTTCCCGCAGCTATGTACCTTGGGAATGAACGCCGCCACGTCCCAGTGCGTGCAGTCCGCGGCGATGTCCTTGATGAGGGCGTCCAGGAACTGCACCGCGTTCTGCACGTTGGGCTCGCTGTCGGCGCACAGCCTGTGATGGTTGGAGGGGGTGTGTGGGTTTGCTCATGTCAGGCCTTCCCTGCCCGCTTACGGCTTGGAAATTGCGGGTGCGTGGGGGCGTAAGGCGTGACATGAAAGCATTGCGGCGTGCAAATGTGCTACAGGAAGAGGGCCAGGTCTGACTTTGGCAGCAGGTGTGGTGCCCATACCCAGGCCCTACAGACCATAACACCCTGCCGCTGAGCACCAAACCTCGCAGCTGCGCCTGCCCCCTCCCCCCCCCCCCGCTTTTCCCTCCCGTCCAACCTGAACATGGCGTCAAACACCTCGTTGAAGAACAGGATGAAGGTACCGCGGGCGACCTGACAGTAGGAAAGGGTTATAAAGATGAGCAGCAAGGTGAGTACGGTCAGGTGAGTTCCAGGGCGCAGTCGCACGAGTGATGCTTGCCCTGCCGCTGGAGCCGAAGCCGGACATGCCAACCACGGCTCCAAGACCAAGTTCCGTCCGACACCGGAACAGCTTTGTTTTAGACGGGTAATTAGATGTTACGGCGGAGGGTGAGGGCCCAGCGTATGGCGCAGTAGACACAACAGCAGCAGCAGCAGCAGCAGGAGCAGTCAAGCACTCCCCACCTTGGCGATGTTGTACAGCGCCTCGCACGCGTAGTACCGCACACGTGCATCCTGGGGGCGGCACAGGCGGCACGGCATGGGCAGCAGCAGCAAGATGTCAAGTCCGGCGTGTAACGTGCCGCGGCTAGGCGTGTGCCCACTGCCGCATGGGCCCCCCAGTCCCACGTGGCCTTTGGGACCAGAGCGCTGCCGCCCCGCGTCCCAACCCCCACAGCACCACCTCTCTGTACCTAGCAGCTCTGCCGCTGCGTGGCACGTCCTGTGGGGCCTCGGGGGCCCATGGGCCCGTTTCCGGGAACTCCCAGCATGCTCCCTCGCTCCTCCACCTGCCACCCTTCCCTTGCACCTCTCCACGGCCTAGGCCCGCCGTCGCCCCACCAGCATCCGCAGCTGGCTCATGTGTGCGAGGGCATGAAGGCACCGTAACCACGCTGCACCTGCAGCTACCTCACATCCTGCCCGTAGCCCGCCAGTGAGCAGCTACCCCACACACAACCCCACACACACAGCAGGCTGTCATCCCACCAGTCTGGCAGCAAGCTCTTCCAGCAGCCTGTAGCCCACCATCCTCCCGCAGATGTTAGCGGCCATCAGAGCACAGGCTCCGGCCTGTCCTGCCTGGTCACATCACCATTCGCCTCTTCGGCGTCACTTACACCGCCACCCTGCAACAACACTTCCCCGCAAGCCATCGGCTGCAGCCCCTCACCCTCCAAACCTCCACACGGAGTGTGTCAAAGACGCAAACGGTGATAACTTCACCTCCCTGGAGCAGGCCATCCGCTTTGCACACGGACGTGAAGCACGTGTCGATGCCCAATCCTCCCTGCACTCCCGCAAACCCGCTACCTTCAATGCTACCACCTCCCAGGGTGCCAAGTTCCGGGCCGTCAAGCCCAAGGGCCAGGCGCCGCCTATATGTGCATTACGCCAAACTGTGGTGCCCCCATTCGCAGCCCACTCCACGTCCACAATAACTATGTTACCCGCATCCCGCACCTCCACCACCTGTTCGCTGTGAGACGCCTGCACAATCCACACAATGTTGCGCACTTCCCTTTCCCTGCCCCGCGGTTACCGCTGCCAGTCCAACACCTGCCCGCGCACCCTCTTGGCCCCTTACCTACCTACCTACCTACCTACCTCCGCCCGCCATCAACACACACACGCACACGTGCACACACAACTTATGTGTCGTGCGTGTGCCCCTGCGCCCACCTGGTCCGTGAAGGAGGCCAGCACGGGCGGCACGATCTGGCGCAGGTGCACCTCCGTGGGGTCGCTGAGGCCCACGGCGGTGGCGGCCAGGCACAGCAGCGCGCCCTGCCGGTTGATGGAGGGTGAGGGTGGGGGAGGAGGGAGGGAGAATATTTACTTACAACATGGGGAGGGAGGGGGGGTCAGTGGGGCTTGGGAGGGTTCAGGGGTGCAGGGTGTTGGGCGGAGAGAGGTTTCCGCAGGGCGTGCAACTACCCAGGCCCTTGGTGTAAGGGAATGCTGTGAAGGCGAGTACAGAGAGAGTGATAGTGGTCGCGGGGTGGAGGATGGGGTGGTTGTGCTGCAAGGACGGCAAGGTTAGGTGTACATTGCGCGTCAGAAAGACGAATGCGGCTGCGCAAGGCGCTGGATGCAGGATGGCTTTCATGTTGACAGGTGAGGACGAGGGTGGTGCACGTGTGGGATGCCAAGCTGCAGCAAAGAGCAGAGCGGGTACTGCTCGGGTTGTAGCACAGCTGCAATGATTACCTTGCGAGCATTGGCTTGGTTGGAGAAGGCATACTCGCTGATAAGCTTGTCGATTATCAGTCGGAGTCGGTGCTGGTCGTTGTGCGCTGCCAGGCGTTTGACCACCTGCTCCACCTCCAGAGCAGCTGCTTTTCGCTTCTCATACAGCTTGTCGCCGATCTGACGCAAAACTGCTGGAGGCAGCAACTCTTCCGCAGCAGGCATTTTGACAGGGCCTTGCTACGCTGGGAGCAAAGACGTCCCCACGAATAGCCTGGTCTTGTGTTTTAATCAATTATGTCAAGGGCAATGCTGCCAACGTGTCGTTGCAGCAACAGTGCTGCGGCCCGTCTGTCGCCGCGGCACCCTAGTTATAGCAGACCCTCTCACAACTATCGGGCAGCCAGCCGAAATAGCTACACTTCATTACATCTCGCGGAATGGAAGCTTTCTGAGCGGGACTCGATTGTTGGAACTACATGCGCCTGGCAGCAGCACGGGGATGCCAGATGCCGTGCACGCAGGCCATGCGGCGTCAACCCTCTGGGGCCCACATGGACTCCTTTTCCGTGGCGTGCCACCGTCTCCATGTCCATTGATTCCTCCGGCCTCTGAACTCTTCTTGCCCATTTGCAGCCGCAGCACTGTCCTCGTGCGTACCGGTATCTTATGACTGTTGCAGAGCAAGGGAATTTGCACGTGCGGCACGCGTGCTCGTGGCACCAGGGTCGTAAGGCACGACGCAGGAGGAGGGCGCAGCTCTTTCTCATCCTACACAGCCCAGAAGTGTGGCCGCACACGAAAGGCGGCGCCTCGCCGTCCTGCTTATTTAACTCCACCAGACTCAACCCGTCTGGATTCTTTCCACAAGGGTGCTGGCAGCCGCTACCCAAGCCACTCGCCACAGTCGAAGGAGCATGCGCTCGGCCGCCACACCAGACATCAGACACCACACCAGACACCACTACACTGGCCCACGAATATAAACAGCAGCCGCGCCGTTGCCAAACGAGATTACTTCTCAGTCAAGTTGTGGACACGTTCGTCCCCGACTGCAGCAACAGGACAGTCACCGCTCGCGCGATTGCGCCCCGCACCTGTGTACAAACTTGACGTCATTGGCAACGGACGCTGGGCACCTCCCGTACGGTATCCGGTCATACCCATACGACCCCCCTGCACATTAGCCACCGACGGACGTATCTCCCTCGCTTGCAGCAGCACCAAGCAGCTTCACCTCGCCACGCTGATCTGCGGCAAGGCCCCTACGCCGCCGCCCAGTGGCACTGTTGCGGCAGGGCCCCCACCCCACATGCTGTACGTTACCCACGCATACAGTGCAACCGTCTCGCCAGACCCCCGTCCTACATCCCCACGTGGTCGCCCCGTCTCACGGCGGCAGGCGCCGCCAAGGCAAAGCCTTTGCGTCGCACGCGCCGTCGCACATCCGTCTCTTACTAAACCAGTCAAAGGAGTCCATGCTGCCCCTGCGCCGTTGCCCCATCATGCTGCAGCAGGGAGGCGCCTTCCAGGGTCTCCCCTGCTCTGTTCACACGCCCTGCTCTGCCCCCACACGCCGCTTCCCTCAGCTGAGGCAGTCAGTACTGCGCTGCTCCGTCCTTACGCCCCCTTCCTGGTCTGCGGGTGCCAGGCGCGAGGTGGCCAACACCGCCGCTGCCGTGTTTCCCATAACGCCTCCCGCCCCCAACGCTTCAGCCACACGAATACCCCCCATCAGCGACTCCTGCTCCCGCCGTACGCCGCCGCCCAGCCCTGTGGCAAGCGTTTAACCGCCATAGCCGCCTTTGCCCTGTCCGATGGCGCCTCCCTTACCCCTCAAACAGGCAGTTGGGAACTCCCGGCGGGCCCTACGTCGCTGCCACGCCCTGGGACCGCCTCTGCCCTGTACCCAGTACCCAGGACGCCTCCTTCACCCCCTCAGCAGGTAGTTGGCCCTGCTCTCCGCTGCCCCTACGCTGCCGGCAGGCGCGTTGCCGCCAGCGCCGCCGCCGCCGATGACCCTTGACACCTCCGTTACCCTCAGGCAGTTAGGAACTCCCTTCCCTCCCTGGCAGGCATTAGGCCGCCACGCGCTGTGCGATGGCGCCTCCTTTACCCCTCAAGCAGGCGGTTAGGAGCTCCCAGTCCCCGCCTATGCCGCTGGCAGGCGCTTTGCCGCCAGCGCCGCCGCCGAGGGCCGCTTCACGTCCCAGGCCAGGCCCACCAGCTCCAGACCCCGGATCACGTAGTACGACATGTCGATCTGGAAGGCAGGGGGTGCCGCGGGGAGTTAAGGACGATGCACGTGATGCAGCGCACACGTTTCCCGAACCCTTGGGGAATCGTTATCAACATTGCCTTCGCAAAGCGTACGGGCCGTTACGCCATGTTTAGATTGATGAGTACCGTACGTGATGCTTCATGCCGGATGGAGTGTGCCCAAGTATGCAGCCGCGGGCGCCAGAGCGCGGATGATACGTCAGCACAACGCGGTGACGACACTGTGACAACACGGCAGTCTACACCATGCAGAACGGACAGCCAGGGGTGTGCGTCTGCGTCGGCTCGGCACGTGTCCACGACATTCAACCCGTGGCAACCCACCTCCCACCACTCCAGCCCGTGTGCGGCTGAGTACTCGAACGCGTGGTGGTTGTTGTGGTGCCTGTGGGGGTTAGGGCGCAGGTCAGCACACAGAGGCTGGCCCTCAGCCCAGGGGTTGTTGTGGTGCCTGTGCGGCGGGGGTGGGGCGTCATGTCAGCAAGCGCTGGCTTTACATGAGTCCGGATGTAAGACGTGCGTGACTGTATCGCGTACGTCGTACGGCGTCCTGCCGTATCTGTGCACAGCCGCATGTATCCACACAGATTGTGGTCCTGCTTGCACGTGCCTCGTGTCAAATCAAAACACACGCAGGTGGTCATTCGGGTGTGTACGTGTGTACGTGTAGACTGCAGACAGGGCTTGACTAACGCTCGCGCAGTGTAGGGCCGCCGCTGCTGCTGCTGCGCACCCACCCGTCCCCGAACACCAGCAGCCCGACCAGCCAGTTGTTCCGCGAGTTGTCCTCCGACTTGTACCTGTCAGGCAAACAAAGGCAGTGGTAGTCGGCATGGCAGACACACGGTCGTGAGCATCATGCAAGGAACACTTCAGATACATGTGCATATCACACACTCGTCTACACTCTTGCCGTCCTTTACAGTCTCTGGCCGGTCCATTGCGTGCGTCAGCACCTGAGCAGCTGGGGCTACAACGACGTCACGCCTGCCAACATAAGGTGCTTGGTCCGGCGCACGGCCGCACAAGGCGGCCAAAGTAAAGCGCAACCACCTCATGGAGACCGTTACGGAGGCGGACCGGGCCTCCGCTGCTGCCTGCGCTGTGTGTGCTGCCCAGCGTGCACCCGCCGCACCCGGCCGCCTCACCGTTGTGAGCCCCAGATGTGCACCGCGCTGTTGACCAGCCACGTCATGTGCCTGTGGGTTAACACACACAAGACTCGCTACACAAGAGTACCGCCGGGCACACAATTACGCAGTGCACTGGAAGGGACCGCTGCTGCCATTAGCTCGGCGCAGGATCAGATGCCAAAGGTGCGGTCGAAGAGTCACCCAGGGGCAGAGGTGACTTAAGGAACCACCTGCAGCGCCAGCGACCGATTCTACATCACCCACTTGCGCAGCTGCCCTCAAGATTCATCAAGCGAGACGTGCATTTGGCGTACGTGTGCGCCAAATGCACCATGTATAGTTTACCCACATGGTGAAGAGCACCCGGATGACGAAGCCCCAGATGAAGTACGGCAGGCCGCCCCACGCCATGAAGAAGGCGGCCTGCCCCAGCTGGTGGTACATGTAGGTGGAGCGCAGCCAGCCGTAGAACTCGGGGCTCTCCTTGTAGAACCAGGGCGCGGACAGCGAGTCCTTCATGTTGCCGTTGGAGTCTCGCCTGGGAGTGGCGATTGGAAATGCAGAAATAAGACCATGGATGCACGATTGGGGGGAGGATGTGAAGCAATGGAGGGGCGCCAGGGCTTCCCCATGGGAATTTGAGGCAATTGAATGACGTTTGAAGTAAGGTGGTCGCTTCCGTGAAGGGCCAGGGGGCCAGGGGCTGGCCTCAGTCAGCTGCTTGGACCTGCTTGGACCCTGGTAGGCGGTATGTGGGCACAATGCCAACTATTCCAATCTGGAGTTTGAGTCGACCAGCACCATTTATGCTGCATGTTACACGGGAAGCAGTGGCCTGCAGATACGGGATGGGTTCCACAGGTGCGCCGCCGCGTGCTGTGGAGAGCCTCGTCGAAGAGCCAGCCCATGTGGGAGTGCATATAGATGCGGTATGGGGATACCTCCCCTGGTATGGGGGTTCCACAGGTGCCTCACCGCGTGCTGTTGAGCGCCTCGTCGAAGAGCCAGCCCATGTGGGAGTGCCACAGGCCGTCGCGAGGGGAGTGGCGGTCCGCGGCCGTGTCACTGTGCATGTGGTGCCAGCGGTGCATCTTGGACTGGGGGAGTGGGATAAGGGGGCAGTGGGTTGACGGGGGAGGAGGGGGCGTAGCATGTGGTGCCAGCGGTGCATCTTGGAGGAGTGGGTTAAGAGGGCAGTGGGTTAACGGAGGAGGAGGGGGCGTAGCAGGTGGTGCAATCGGCGCATTGTGGACTGGGGGCAGAGGAGTTAGGGCGGCGGCAAGGAGGTGCTGTACGGAGGGACAGGGTGAGCGAGGGTAAAGACCTGGCTCGAGGTTGCTGACACAGGCTGTCGCTTGACCTACCTACACGGCGGAGGCGGTATGCAAAGGCAGCTGTGGGCAGTGCAGTGGGGCGAGCGAGACCAACACCATGCCAGGTGCTTGCAGCGTCTTGCAACAACGCAGCAATGTGTCCATGTGCTTGTGGTGTTACTGGGGAGTACGCGTGTAACCGGGGATGAATAAGGCCGGGCGCAAGGCGTGCTCTTGGCTCCATCTGGACCTGTTGGGGCTAGCACTGGCTCGTTGCCCAGCTCGCAGTTACGCCCTTACGCCTGACCCACCCAACACCCAACAGCTAACACCCACCCACTCAATGGGGTCTCCCTCAAAGGCCAGCGCGCCGCAGTAAGCGAAGAAGTACTCGAGCGGCTTGACGCAGCGGAAGGACTTGTGCGACAGCTGGCGGTGGTAGGAGATGGAGATGCCCAGCATGCCGGTCAGCACGTAGCTGGGGGGAGCGTGAAGGTGCAAGGGGGTGTAGAGGAGGGGTGGTAACCGTCGTAGGTAAGGGGCGCAACGGGTTGCTGCTACACCCGGTAAGCCCGGCAAAATGGTGCGGACACAGCAGCTGACTGCAATGCGCACTAGTGAGCTCCGAAGGATGCAGGCGAGCAACTGATGTGTGAACTGATGTATGACCGTGGTTTTAGGGGTCTAAAGCGTGTCAATCGGCACGTGGCTGGGGGCAGGGGCGGAGTGGGGTGGGCATCGTGGAAGGCAGGTGGAGCTGGGCAACAAGGTAATACGGGGGCACGCGGGCACACCGTCAGGCACGGCGACCGCTAGACAGGACGGGAGGCGATGCCTGGTCCGCTTCATGGGCGCATTGCTGCATGCTGCCCGTGGCCCCAGTGCGAATCCAGAGGTGGCTGGTGCTGATCAGTGGTGGTGCCAGCGCTTTGCCATCAACACATGTTGCACCCAGGAGGCTCCTGCCGCTGCGGCACAGATCTGGGCCCCTTGTGCCATGTGCACGAGATAATAAAATGCTGTCGATTGCAGTATTTAGGAGGATTTTAGCAGTCCTCACCCCGCCAGGCACAGCTGCAGGCAGTCCCAGCTGAAGGTGAGGGGCCCTCCCACCAGCGCCACAGCGTGCATGGCGGCGAAAAACGCCAAGTAGCCAACCTGGGGAGGAGAGCAGGAGTGCGGCAGAGGATAAACGACAACACCAATGAGTTGAGAGAGGGGAAGCAGACGTAGGGCACAGTCTATAATGTCACAGCGTTCCCCGAAGACGACCGAGTCGGGCACTGTGATACGAGCTCGTTAGTGCCTAGCCTGCTGCAGAGGAGGGATGCACCGTCACCTAATGTAGTGGTCTGGAGTCCTTATATTACGAAAAACCGTAAAAATTCCCTAGATAGGACGCGACGCTTCGACTTCGAAGTTATGGGTTCGATCCCCACACACTACCGGCATGGGTTCTCGCTCATGTCGTAATTATCTCGGCAGACCCGCGCTTGCGCGACTGCCACTATAAAAAAACCATCGATTAATCCGGCTTATGGGCCCTGGTTGCCTCTCCGCCGGTGGAC
>VFQN01004785.1_pt1 | contig 17403 bp, 11 predicted proteins | sample 3512371 | NCBI WGS metagenome assembly VFQN01 (sample SAMN10412370, study PRJNA504923) | tailings metagenome | isolation source: Replicate 2 from Balatoc abandoned mine | place: Philippines: Itogon, Benguet | collected 2017-08-28 | reverse complement strand
AGTTGGCGCGGGTGGAGGGGCTCGGCGGCGAGGGGCTAATGCTCCGCGAGCCGGGTGACGTGCATCACCACGCTCTCCGCTGCCGAGGCCGCCGCCGAGGCGTGCCGGGCGCTCCGCGAGCAGGAGTTGACCGTCGTACCGCTCCAGGAGCGATTCCCCGGCAAAGTGTGAGTGCGAGTGCGGGTGTGAGTGAAGACCAGAATGCCTGAGGGTCGCTCCCTGCATTCTGGTCTTCACTCACACCCGCACTCGCACTCACACTATGCGGCCCGCGGGAATAGTTCGCGCAGACCCTGCACGTGCTTGCAGCGGTGGGCGTGCTTGTTCTCGCCGTGGTACACGGCGTCGGCACAGGTGCAGTGCCACTCGGTGCGGTCGTCGGCGGTGCGCTCCAGCGCGACCTGGTACGGCTCGCGGCCGCCGAGCACGTCCCACGTCATCAGGCAGCCGGGGCCGGTCGGCTCCGGGTTCCGGTAGGTCACGCGGAAGTGGTACGGGCTCGGCTGCCGCTTGCGGTCCGGTCCGGGGAGGATCAGCGTAATCAGGGCGAACGACGGCTTAGGGGTAGTGGTGGTCATGGCTACAGGTTGGATGGGTCGTTCGGGTCACACGGTTCATTTTACCCGTGCGGTCGCCCGCCCCCATGTCGGTAGCCGCCGTGGCCGGTAAACTGGCCCAACCACACCCACACGAGACCCGTCATGGCCGACGACCCGCAGGCCCGCAAGGCCGCCATCCGCGAACAGGCCCGCAAGAACCGCGTCGCCCAGAAGGACAAGGACGAATTGAGCCGGGCCATCTGCGGCCGGTTCATGGCGCTCCCCGCGTACCAGTCCGCCAAGACGGTGATGTGGTACGTGGACGCCGGCAGCGAGGTCCGCACCCGCCACACGCTCCCCGAGGCGCTGACGCACGGCAAGCGTGTCGTGGTGCCGTGGTGCGTGGTCGAGACGAACACCCTCGAACTCTTCCTGCTCGAAGACATGAGCGAACTGGTCGAGGGCGCGTACAAGATCCTCGAACCAAAAGACGAGTTGCGGCGGCTCCCCGAGAAGGTCGTGCGGCCCGAAGACCTCGACCTCGTGATGGTGCCCGGCACGGCATTCGACCCGCGCGGCGGGCGGATGGGCCAGGGGAAGGGGTATTACGACCGCCTCCTCGCCGGCGCCCGGCCCGACGCGCCGCTCGTCGCCCTCGCGTTCGACTGCCAGGTATTCGACGAAATCCCGGTCGCCTCTCACGACGTGTTCATGGACCAGGTACTGACCGAGACGCGGGCGATTGCCGGCCGCGGCCGGGGGTGATGCCGTGGGCCGCGTGTCGGACGAGCCGCCGTTCTGGGGGTGGGTCGCGGTCCGGCTCGCGGCACTGTTCGTCGCCGGGCTGGCGCTCGTCGTGTTCTTTCAGGAAGTGATGGCGCCGATCCTCCGCGGCGACGCCGAGCGCGTCCAGAAGGAACACGCGCCGCGGTAGCTACCGGAAGAGCAGGCTCGGGTCGCTGACGTTCTGCTCCGCCACCGCCCGCGTGACCTTCCCCGCGATCAAGAGCTGCCGCACCGATTCGTCGAACGTCACCATCCCGTCGGCGCGGCCGGTGACGATCAGGTTGTCGATCCCCTCAATCTTCCCATGGCGGATCGCGGCGGCGACCGGGTGCGTCACCCACAGCACCTCCAGCGCCAGGTGGCGCCGGCCGCCGCGCTCGGTGCCGGGCAACAGCCGCTGGCTCACCACCGCCCGCAGGCCGAGCGCCAGTTGCGACCGGATGGGGTGCTGCATGTCTTGCGGGAACAGGTCGGCGTAGCGCGTGACCACGCCCTTCGCGTCGCGGGTGTGGAGCGTGGTGAACACGAGATGGCCGGTTTCGGCGGCGCTCAGCGCCATCTGTGCCGTTTCGCGGTCGCGGACCTCGCCGACGAGGATCACGTCCGGATCTTGCCGCAGCCCCGAGCGCAGCCCGTCGGCGAACGTGAGCACGTCGGCGCCGACCTCGCGCTGCGTGACCACCGAGTTCGCCGCCCGCGGGAAGACGTACTCGACCGGCTCCTCGACGGTGATGATGCGGTAGCCGCCGGCGCGGTTCAGCCGGTGGACGAGCATTGCCAGCGTGGTCGTCTTCCCCGACCCGGTCGGGCCGGTGAGCACGACAAGCCCGTCGCGCAGCGCCGCCAGGCGGTCGGCGAGCGGCGCCGGAAAGCCCGCCCATGCGAGGTCCGGGATCGCCGACGGTATTACGCGGAAGCACGCCCCGACCGTGCCGCCCGCGTGAAACAGGTTCGCGCGGAACCGGGAACTGCGACCTTCGACGTGCAGGTCGAACGAGAAGTCGAGACTCCGGTGCGCTTCGAGCCGCTCGAACGCACCCGGCGGGCAGAGGGTACCCAGGATCGGTTCGACGACGGCAGCCGTGAGCGGTCCTTCGGGCAGCTCGGTGAGCTCGCCGTGGAGGCGCAGAACCGGCGGGTGCCCGACGACGAGGTGCAGGTCAGACGCACCGCCCTGCACTGCCAGTTCAAGCCAGCGGCGGAGTTGACCGGGGACTGCGGTGAGTGACGACGTGGGTTCGGGCATCAGAGCCGGCTCGGTTGTGATTCGTCCGAGCCCGGAGCGTGAGCGACGGGGTAGCTGTCCCGGTCTTCGGGTTATGACGAAGACCGGGACAGCTACCCCGTCGCTCACGCTCCGGGCTCGGACGGATAAATCCGCCCTACCGGTTGAACAGGAACGCCGGCGTGTTGATGAGCGCCCACGCCAAGTCCTGCGCGCCGAGCACTCGCGGGTCGGCGGGCGGCACGTCGCCGGCCTCGGCGGCGAGGCGGGCGTACTCACGGTCCTGCGCGAGGTACATCTGCCGCAGCCGGGTCTTCTGGGCGTCGGTCCGGTCGGCGACCGGCGTTTCCAGCAGCACCACCTCTTCGGGCGTTAGCGGGCTGGCTAGCCGCGGGTTCGCGTCGCTCGTCACCGAGAGACGGAACTTGCCGATCACGTGCGCCGTGCCGAACCGCTGGTCGAACGTCGCGGTGAACGCGGTGCCGTCGGCCGCCGCCGGCACCGGGCTCTGGAACTTGAACAGCACCGCCTGGTTCTTCGACAACCCGTTGCCGACCGCCCAGCCGGTCGCCGGGTTGTTGTCGACGGCGTTCGCCGCCGGGAAGCCGTCCTGCTGAACCGTCGCCAGTGGCGCGGTCAGACGCACCGGTGCGGGCTTCACCGCGTCGTCCTTGCCGGCCTTCTGGTACGTCAGCTTGAACTCGTTCAGCACGAAGTTGCCGTTCTCGGCCCGACCCGGCCCCTTGTTCGGGAGGCTCGGGTCGGACAGTACCTCGATGCGCACGGCCGTGGCCGGCCGCGCGAGCTTCGCCTTGCCGACGACGGTGTACAGGTCCACGGCGTCGATCTTCCCGCTCGCCAGGATCGACCCGTCGGGCTGCACCGTGAGCTTGGCGCCGTCCTTCGCCACGGCCGGCGTGCCACCCTGCTTCGACGTGGCCTTCTCGATGTCCAGGTTCACCCACGCCGTCGGCTTCTCGGCGAGGCGGCCCTGCTCCCACGCCGCCTGCCGGCCGTCGAGCGTCGCCTTGTAGGCGTTGAACGCCGCCAGTCGCGTCTTGTGAATCCCCACCATCGCGGCGTGGTCCGGCCCGGCGGAGCGGAGGGCGGTCACGCCCGCCTCCGTCTCCTTCGCCGACGGCCGGCGGGCGAGCACCGCGAGGTAAACCTCCTCGACCACCTTCGCGTCGTCCTTCTGGCCGGCGACCAGCTTGGCGATGCGGTTGTTCGGATCCTTCAGCGCGTCGGCGACGATCGGCCCGTTCACCATCGCCAGCACCGGGCCAAGGTTCATCCCGCCGGTGCGCTCGCACTCGCACGCGCTCTCGCGGACCGGCTTGCCGAACAGGTCGAGGAAGCCGCCGGGCAGGTCGACGTTGCTGTCCGGCAGCTGCGCCGCCCGCGACCCAGGCGGCAGGCCGGGCAGCCGGCTCACCGAGCCGGTGACGCGGTGGATGCTGTCGTACAGCACCTCGGCCGGTAGCCGGCGGGCGACGGCGTGCGAATAGTTCTGGTCGTCGTCACGGTTCCACTGGTTGGTCGTGATCGACAACTGGTACGTGCGGCTCTTGCAGATGGTGCGGATCATGTGCCGCACGTCGAAGTTTGACTTCACGAACTCGCCGGTCAGGCGGTCGAGGAGTTCCGGGTTCGTCGGCGGGTTGCCGGCACGGATGTCGTCGATCGGCTCGATCAGCCCGACGCCGAGCAGGTACGCCCAGATGCGGTTGGCGTAGCTGCGGGCGAAGTACGGGTTCTCGGCGGACGTGACCCACCGCGCCGCCTGGTTCCGGCGCTGGTCGGCGGGGCCGATATCGGTGTTGACCACGAAGGGGAACCGCGGCGGCGCCACCTCACCGGTGCGATCGTGCTTGATCTCGCCGCTCTTGGCGTCGCTGATGACCTCGACCAGCGACTTCGCCCCCTCGACGGCCGTGCCGCCAATCTTCTGGCCCTTGAACGCCGGGTCTTCGGCGTGCTTCACCTGCGCGAAGTAGGCGGCGAGGTTGTAGTAGTTGTCCTGCGTCCACCGCTCGAACGGGTGGTCGTGGCACTTGTTGCAGTTGAACCGGATGGCGAGGAACAGCTGCGTGGTGTTCTCCATCACCGCGTCCGGCGTGCGGAGCACCTTGTAGTACGACGCCGGCGGGTTGGCGACGTTCGAGCCCGACGCGGTGAGGATGTCGAACGCGAACTTGTCGTAGGGCATGTTCGTGGCAACGGCGGTGCGGATCCAGCCGCGGAAGGCGGTCGCCCCCACATCGCCCAGGAACTTGCGGTTCACCTGGAGCAGGTCGGCCCACTTGTTCGTCCAGTGCTCGACGAAGGGGTCGCTGCCGACGAGCCGGTCGATGAGCGCGTCCCGCTTCTGCTGGCTCGGGCGCGGGTCGGCGAGGAACTCGCGCACCTCGCCCGGCTCGGGCGGCAGGCCGGTCAGGTCGAGGTGGACGCGGCGGACGAACTCTTCGTCGGTGCAGAGTGGGCTCGCCTGCACCATCACCTGCCGCAGCTTCCGGTCCACGAGTTCGTCGATCCAGTTCTGCACCGGCCGCTGCTCCCACGCGAAGCCCTTGCGGTCGCCGAGGATGACGACCGTGGAAGCGGCGTAGGCGCCCTCGTAGCGGGCGAGCATCGTCGCCTCGCCGCGGCGCACGCCGCTGACGACGCCGCTCTTGTCAGCCGCCGCGACCTCCGTGTTGCTACTCTCGACGAACGCCTCGGCCGTCACGTCGCGGGTCGAGCCGTCGGCGTAGCTGGCGACCACGGCGAACTGCTGCTTGCTGCCGATACGTGTCATCGTCGGGTTCTTGGGGAACACCTCGATCGACTTCACCTTCACCGCGTCGAGGTCGATCTTCGCGCCCTGGGCGACCCAGCGGCGGACGAGTTCATAATTCGGCGCGCCCGGCTGCGTCAACACGCCGCCCTGGTGCGGCACGGCGCCGCTCGTCTTCAGTAGCAGCAGCGAGCGCTCGGGGGCGGCGCGGTTGATGCGGCGGCTCTCCAGGTCGTCGGTCAGGGCGCGGTAGTCGAACACCGCGTCGTACCCGCGGAGCGACAGCTTGAAGCCGTTCTTGCCCGCCTGCGCGCCGTGGCAGGTGCCGGCGCTGCAGCCCATCTTCGACAGCACCGGCTGCACGTCCCGCACGAAGCTGACCGGCGGGTCGCTGGTCACGCCCTTCACCGACACCGGCACCTGAACCGTCTTGCCGGCGAGGGTGACGCGGAGGGTTCCGGTGCCGTCGGCGACCGGGCGGACGAGGCCGTTCGACTGACGGACGAGACTGCCGGGAAGCTCGAAGGCGGCGATGCGCGTCGCATCGATGATCTCGCCTGATTCGAGGCGGGCAGTGACGAGCAGTTGCGCGTATTGGGACGGCCCGGAGAGGTTAACCGCCGCCGGGCGGGTTTCGACCGCGGCGACCGCGGCGCCGGGCGGGAGAGCCTCGGCGGGCGGCTGCGTCTGGGCCAGCGCCGGGGCGGCGGCGAGCAGGAGGGCCGCCGCCGCAGAGAGGGAGCGGGTCATGTCGGGTGCCTCGGGAGGGTGTTAGTTGGCGGCGGCCTTCGCGGCCGGGGTGTTCGTGGGGCGGGCGACGAAGCTGCGGGTCAGCTTCCCGCTCGCGGCGTCGTGGAGCCAAACGGTGCCGTCGAAGCCGGCGGAGGCGATCGTCTTCCCGTCCGGGTGCCACGCCACGGCGTAGGCGGGGCCGGTCACGCCCTCGCAGACGACTTTCTTGCCGGTGTCCGTCTCGTAGACGCGGACCTCGCCCCTGCCGTCGAGACTGCTGGCGGCGGCGAAGAACATGCCGTCAGGGTTGAACGCCAGCCCGGAGATGCGGCCGGGCATCTTCTCGTACTCGCGGATCTTGTTCGCGTCGTCGCCGATCTGCCGCTTCACCTCGCGGTGCATCTTGTACAGCCGCGGCGTGCCGTCGGCGCCGGCGATGATGAGTTCGTCGTAAACCTTCGGCGGCACGCCCGGGGTGTCCTCGGGCACCTTCTGCATCTTCTTCTCTTTCATCGGCCGCCGGTCCACCGCCATCAGCCCGCCGCGAAGGCCGCCGGGCGTGATGCTGGTCACGTTGTCGATAAACCGCTGCGTCGGCACCTCGGTCAGCCGCATGCTCATGTCCCGGCTGACGGACACGAGGTGTTCGCCGTCCTGGCTGAACACCGTGCCGAGCACCCAGTCGGTGTGCGTGCCCATCTGGAGCTTCTGCTTGCCGGTCGTCGGGTCAATGGCCCGCACGGTGTTGTCGATGCACCCGAACGCGACCGTCTTCCCGTCCGGCGACCAGCTGACGCCGTACACCGTGTCGAAGGTCACCGGCGCGGACACAACGAGGTCGTCGCGCTTGTGGTTCCAGATTTGGATCTCGCCGAACCGCCCCGGCGCGCCGCCGGCAACCGCGAGGCGTTCGCCGGTCGGGCTGAACGCCACCGCGTTGACCCGCTCCGACATGCCGACCAGCCGCGACACCAGTTTGTCGTCCTTCGCCGAGTACAGCAGCACCTCGTGGTACCCGCTGACGGCCAGGAACTCGCCGGCCGGGTCGAACGCGAGCGAGGTGACGACCGGCGGAGCGGCGTAGACCGGCGGGTGGGCCATGTCGATGACCGCGCCCTTCGCCGACGCCGGCGTGTCGTCGGTCGCCCCCTGGGCGATCCAGTCGGCGATGAGCTTCACCTGCGCGGGGCCGAGCGGGTCGCGGCCCTTCGGCATCTCGGCCTTGCCGTCGTGGGCGCGAACGAGTTCGAGGAGGTAGCTCTTGGCCGCGTCTCCGGCGACGACGCCGGGCTTCTCGCGCTCACCCGCCTTGAACAGGTCGGTGTGGGCGGTCATGACGTACCCGCCCTGCGCCTTCGCCGGCTGGTGGCAGCCGTTGCAGTGCTGGGCGAAGACGGGGCGGACGTCCTTGTAGTAGCTGACCTTCGCGGGCGGGTTAGGCTGTTTGGCGTCCTGCGACACGCCGGCGGCCGTTCCGGCAACGGCGACGCCGAGCGCGAGGAGTGCGCGGGGGAGGGTCATGCGGCGAGCCCCGGGAGAACGCGCGGGCGGCCCGTGAACGGGCCGTGGTGGGTGGAATGATCTTACAGGCTACCGCGGGGGCGGTTCAACGAGAAATGCGGGACCGAGTCGCCCCGGAGGGAGTCGAACCCCCGTCTCCCGGGTGTGATCCGGGCGTCGTGGCCGTTGGACCACGGGGCGGCGAGCGGAAGCGGTGGGACTCGAACCCACAACGGGGGTGAACCCGTTACTTGTTTTCGAGACAAGCTCCTCATCCGGCCGGGTCGCTTCCGCCAGAAGGGACGCGGCGGCGGGGGCGAGGTTCGCGCCGGTCACGGCGGGTCGGGCGGGCGGTTCCAGAGTTCGACGCCGCGGGTGTCGGTCACGCGAATGTTGCGGAACCGCGTCACGCCCGACATGACGGTGAAGCCGACCTGACCGGCCCAGACTTCGGGACGGGTATTCGTCTGGCTCGACCACGGACGGCCGTCGACCTGTACCCGCACCGTCTGTGCCTGGGCCGTCAGGGCGACTGAAAACCACTCGTCCCGCGGCACGCCCCGCCACCCCTGGGGCAGCGAGGGCGTAGCGTCACTCTTCCACGCCTTCTCGGTGAAACTCAGCAGCCCGTTCCGGCTCGCGCGCACCGAAGTCGATCCCGGGCCGAACGCGGCCATCACGTAGGAGTCGGCGCGCGCGTGCCGGGCAAGGGCATAGAAGTCCGGGGGGCCGCCCACCGCCCTCGCCTCGAACTCCAGCGACACGTCCGTCCAGTCGGTGTTCCCAAAGAGGATCGTTCCCGGGGCGCCCGTCGGGCTAATACTCCCCACCAGTTCGTTGCCCTCGACCCGCCACCCGCGGGTCGCCTCGACCACGGGCGGGGGTGCGGTCGGTGCCGACGTCGCCGCGGCCTTCGCGTCGAGCCGCCACGTGCGCACCCGGCGGAACTCGGCGAGGAGTGGGGGCGTGGAAGCGGTGTTGATCGCGGTCATGGCGATGCGGGCCGGCGACACGTCGCGGTCGAGGGCGACCGGGTCCGTAGCCCGCACCCCGTTCACGAACACCTCCAAGACGCGGTTTCTGAGAATCAGCAGGAGTGTGTTGTACTCCGCCCCTCCCTTGACCACCGGGAGCGTGGGCGTGCGCACGTTCGGCCCGACCGCCTTGGCCTCCCGCTCAAACATGCCACGAAGCACGGACAATTCGCCCTTCCCGTTCAGCATGACCTGTACACCGTGGGCTGGAGAGACCTGGATGTTGGTCAGGTTCAGCCCCCAACTCCCGAACGACCCGCCCTTCATCCGCGCGACCGCCTCGACCGCGAAGTCCGCCGGCACGTCGGCGACGTTCCACGCCGACGAGATGGGGGTTGGGCAGTCGATGACGTAGTGGCCGCCGGACTCCCCGTGGCGGTTCGGCGCGGTCTCGATCGACTCGCCGGGAAACGTCTTGTCAGAGAGGAGGGCGCCCGCCGCGAACGTCGGCGCGGCGACGCCCGGGACGGGCGCGCCGGCCGCGGACCCGACCCAGCTTCCGGCGTACAGAAAACGCAACCGCGTCGGGGTTTCCACCACGAGACATTGGGTGTCGAGCAACCGGAGCCGCCCGTCCGGTTCGCGGAAGATCTCAACGTACTCGGGGGTCCGCGCCGTCTCACGGAAGCGGTACGTCGTGCCCTGGCTCGTCACTTCCACCCACTCACTCGAGGCCTCCCGGGTGAACACCCCTGAGACTGTCCCCGCGCTGTACACCCACCTCTGCCGGTCGGCGGCAGTGAAGGTCGGTGGCTGCGGTGGCTGCGGTGACTTGGGTGTTGGCACGGTGGGTCGTGGAGATGCGGACGGTATGGGTGCGGCACGCACCCGAATTCGCTCAAACCCGTCCTCGACCGACACGACGTTGGAGAAGAGCTCCTGCGTCCCCCGCACCACGCGCACCCGGTATCGCGCGCGGCGCGGGAGTTCAACCACACCGTCGTCGCCGTCGCGCGCCGCCGCGACCTTCCGCCCGTCCACCTCGACCTCGGCGTCGCGCGGGAGGTCGTCGATGACGAGCCGTGCGCCAGGAGCGGGGGCGAACGCGCCAGCCGCCCACAATGCGAGTACGGCAACCACGGCGGATGCTCCGATCGCGCCCGCCGCAATCCCGAACCTGCGGCGCTTCGGCTTCCGTCGACGCGACGGCACGAACGGAGGGTCGGCGTCTGCCGCGACACCCGACCCCGGCGGGAGACTCTCCCACGCTCCGGACGCGGGCTGGACCACCGTCGCCGAAACGGGCGGCTGCGGCGCCGGGTGTACCGCCCACGTCGAGGGCGGGACGACGACCGGCGGGCGAACCAGTTCGACCGACGCCGGCGCGGGGTCCACGGGCGGGTCAAACCCGGTGCGGGCGAACGGGGCGAGTGCCGCGGCGACCGCGGCCGGCGTCTGGTAGCGGCGCGCCGGTTCCTTCTCCATCATCTGGGCCACGACCGCCGCCAACCCGACCGGCACGTCCGGGCGGACGGTGTGCAAGTAGGCTGCGGTCGCGCTGCGGTGTTGGATGAGCACTCCCACGACCGTGTCTGCGCGGAACGGCGGGCGGCCGGTCAGGAAGAAGTAGAGGGTGCAGCCGAGGCTGTAGATGTCGGAGCGGGTGTCGGCCGACTGGGCGTCGAACGCCTGTTCGGGGGACATGTAGGCCGGCGTGCCGAGCATCTTCCCTGCCGCGGTCAGGCGGTGTTCGCCCCCGTCCTCACTCGTCACCCGCGCCAGGCCGAAGTCGAGAATCTTCACCACCGACCGCTTGCCGTCCCGCGCCAGGATCAGGTTCGCCGGCTTGATGTCCCGGTGGACCATTCCCTGCTCGTGGGCGTGCTGGAGCCCCGCCGCGACCTGCCGGGCGTAGTGGGCGGCGTGCGCCACCGGGAGCGCCCCGCGGTCCCGTACCAGCCGGTCGAAGTCGGTGCCGGCGACGTACTCCATGTTGAACACGAGGAGTCCGCCGATCATCCGCGCCGAGTACGCGCCGACCACGTTCGGGTGGTTGAGCCGGGCGGCCGCCTGGATCTCCTGTCGGAAACGGTCCGCGGCCCCGGGGCGGGACATCACCTCCCGCCCCATCACTTTCAACACCTCGACGCGGCCCATGAGCGTGTTGCGCGCCCGGTAGACCACGCCCATCCCACCGCGGCCGAGTTCGACCACGTCCTCGTACTCGCCCGACTGAAGGAGTTCCGCCGGGAGCCCCGGGAGCTGTGCCCGGACGACGCCGGTCGGCGCCAGCTCGGCCGCGCGTTTCCGACACAAGGGGCAGTTCTCGACGTGATGGGCGACCGGTCCGGTGGGGCCGGCGTTGCCCTCGCCGCGGGCGAACGCGGCGAGAGCGTCGGAGGAGGGGCATTCGTGGGCGGGAGGGGGCATCAACGCTCCTGACGGAACCCGGTCACTTCGCCCCGAAGCAGAACAGGTGCGTGGCGCCGCGGACGTAGAGGCGGCCGTCCACCAGCGCCGGCGACGCCGAAACGGGCTGGCCGAGGTCGCCCTTGCGGACCAGGTCGAACTCGCGGTCGGCCTTGAACACGAAGAACTGCCCCTTGTCCACGAACGCGAGGATTTCGTCGCCCGCGAGGATCGGCGACGCGGTCACATCCACCGCCCCCAACCTCTCCTCCCACAACACCTTCCCCGTCTTCGCCTCGGCGCACGCGGCGAGGCCGTTGTCCGTCGTCCAGAAGAGTAGGCCATTCTTGGTCAGCATGCACGGGACGTAGGGCGTGTTCTTGCTCAAGTCCCACAGCTTCTTCGGCGCCCCGCCGTTCGGGTCGATGCCGACCGTGTAGCGTGCGCCGCCGCCGTCGCCGGTGTAGCACACCACCATGTCGCCGACCGTGAGCGGCGAGCCCACGACGCGCAGCGGCATCTTCCCGGCCGGCCACTTCATCTCGAAGGCCCAGTTCGTCTTGCCCGTCGCCGCGTCGTAGCCGGTCACCTCGGTCGTCGTGCCGACCACCACCTCAGCCCCCTTCCCCGGCCGCTCCCACAGGAACGGCGTCGAGTAGCTGGCCCGGTGCGCCCGGCGGTCCACGGCCCACTTCTTCTGGCCGGTCTGGGCGTCGAACGCGAGAAGGGCCGCGCTGCCACCCAGGTCGGCGCTGCCGTCGAGATTCACGTACACGGTGCCGTCGTAGACCGCCGGCGAGTGCCCGGCGCCGTGGTCACTGCGGTACGAGCCGAGGGAGTGGCTCCACTTCTCGTTCCCGGCGAAGTCGTAGGCGGCGAGGCTCATGGCGTCGCCGTCCCACCACAGGCAGTAGACGAGCGTGCCGTCGCTCGCCGGCGTGCCGGAGGCCATGCTGTTCTTGGCGTGCGCCTTCGCCTTCTGCCCCAGCACTTCCTTCGTCCACTCGGTCTTGCCGGTGGCGGCGTCGAGGCAGAGCAGTAGCCGCTTCGTGCCGTCGCTCGACCCGGTCTGGAGGAACACCTTCCCGTTCACGACGATCGGGGAGCTGACCCCCTTCCCCGGGATCTCGACCTTCCACCGCGGCGCCTTCGGGTTGATGTCCGGGAGCGGCCCGTTTGCGGTGCCGGTCCCGTTCGGGCCGCGGAAGCGGGTCCAGTCGGCGGCGAGGGCGGTGGTCGAGAGGAGGAGCAGGCCGAGGCACGCGAGGCGGCGCATGAGGCGTCCGGGACGGGGGTGGTGGCAGGCTCCGGGTGATTATCTCAGACCGCCGCGCCGATGCAACCACCCGCCGCCGCGAACGCTGACCGCGGTCCGAGCGTCCCTCCGCTTGTCGGCGGCCCCTTGCGGACCTACTTCCTTTCGGTGAGACTGTCCGCCGACACCCTCCCCGGCGGACCCGAGGACCGTCACCCGGGGCAGGCCGCCCCCGCCACCCGACCGGTTCCAGAAAGGACCACGATGCACACGCTCCGTCACACCCGGCTCGCAGGGTTCGCCGCCCTCGCGGTCGCGGCCGCCGGCCTGACCGGGGTGTTCACCCCGGCCGTCGCCCAGGACGCCAAGGACAAGAAGGAAGCCCAGCCCGGCAAGAAGGTGAAGTCCAAGATCAAGGTCACCGTGCCCTACGAGGACGCGGAGCTGAAGATCGAGGGCAAGGAGACCAAGACGCCGGACAAGAACCCGGGCGTGCGCGAGTTCGAGACGCCGGAGATCGACGCCGGGAAGCTGTACGAGTACACGTTCAGCGCCACCTGGCGGCCGAACAACTACACGGTGCTCACCCGCTCCAAGACGGTCGAGTTCAAGGGCGGCGACGACATCGTCGCCGACCTGTCGAAGGTCGACCCGAAGACCCCGGACAAGGCGGTCATCCGCTGGGTGCCGACGCCGGACGACGTCGTGGCCGAGATGATCAAGCTCGGCGGGGTGAAGGACGGCGACGTGGCCTATGAGCCCGGCCCGGGCGACGGGCGGGTGCTGATCGCCGCCGTGAAGGCGGGGGCGAAGAAGGCCGTCGGCATCGAACTCGATGCGAAGAAGGTGGTCGAGGCGAAGGCGGCGGTGAAAGAGGCGAAACTGGACGGCAAGGTCACGATCATCGAGGGCGACGCGCTCAAGGACCGCGACTACAGCGAGGCGAGCGTCGTGTTCCTGTACATGGGGAACGAGTTCAACAACCTCCTGCGGCCGATCCTCGAGAAGCAGCTGAAGCCCGGCACGCGGATCGTGTCGCACCGGTTCATCCTCGGCGACTGGGCGCCGGACCGGTCGATCACCGTGCAGGGCGCCGACGGCGACGAGTACCGCCTCCACCTGTGGGTGGTGAAGGACTCGAAGAAGAAGGAGTAAGTCCGCCCCGGGCGGCGGGTCCGTCCCGCCGCCCTCACGTCGCCGCCACGACCCGCGGCTGCACGGCCGAACCCGCCCCCTTCGGCAGCTTCACGACCAGCACCGAGCACGGCGCCTCGCGCATCACCCGCTCGGCCACGCTCCCCATCACCAGCCGGTCGACCCCGGTCCGCCCGTGCGTGCCGATCACGATCACGTCGATACCCGCGTCGGCGGCGTACCGGGCGATCTCGCCGGCGGGGTCGCCTTCGAGCAGGACGTGGTGGACGGCGATGCCCGGGTTCGCCGGGCGGACCTGTTCGAGTTGGCCGTGCCAGAACGTTCGGCCCTTCGTCGCCTCCGGCGAGCCGGGCGTCACGACGTACACCACCGTGAGGCTAGCCCGGTACGTCTCGGCCAGCCCGACGGCGTGGAAGTACGCCTGGTTCGAGTACGAGGAGAAGTCGGTCGGGTACAGGATTTTCCTGACCTGGATCATCGGTGGGCTCCGCGCCGTGGAGAGGAATTGGCGACCGAGCCCCTGCATGTTACTCCCGGTGGCCCGCGTCCGCCAGCCGTCTAACCCCCGACTACACCCGCGGGCCGACCGGCTCAACGGCGAACGTCACCCCGTCGGCCTCGACCGTCGCCGGGAGCGGGAGTGGCGCCCGCTCGGCGTGGGGGCGGTCGTTCACCAGCACCTTCCCGCCCGGCACCCGCACCCCGAGCCCCTCCTTCGAGCGGTAGAGGAGCACGCGCTCGGTCACGCCGGGAACCTTGACGTGCGAGCAGTCGGCCGGGCCGAGGATCACCTCGTTGGCCATGAGCAACACGCCCTCGACCGCGTGAACGAGCCGGTGCCCGCTCGTCAGTTCGAGCCGGACCGTGGCACTCACCGCGACCGGGCGGTGGAACTGGAACTGGCACGTCGCCCCGAGCGTGACCCGGTCGCCCGGGTTCAGGATGGAGCGCGACACGTCCTTCCCGTTCACCAAAAGTGGTCTCTGGGCGGCGGGCGCGGCGGCCTTTCCCGCCTCGATCAGGAATCCCTCGCCGTCGCGCGACAACTCGGCGTGGATGCGCGACACGTCGGCGAAGAGCGGCACGTCTACCGGCCCGCCTTCGAGAACGGCCTGCCCGAACGTGACCCGCGGACCCGTGCAGACGAGGAACCCCGCGACGCCGTCCACCCAGAGGAGGAAGCGCCGCGGCAGGTTCGAGCGGTCCGAGCCGAAGTCGCCGCGGTCGGACGGCGGCGGGTCGAGCCGCGCCGGCCCGCGGGGCCGGGGCGGTGGGTCGTCGGACAGCCGCGCCAGCCGGGACGAGGACATACCCGGGCGGGCGGGCGCGGTGACCGCGGACGGGTTCGGCCGGTCGTCCGACGGGGTGGCGCCGGCGTGGGTGAGCGTGACCGCGGCCGGGTCGGGGGCGATGGGGTCGTGTGCGCCGGTCTCGGGGTACGCGGCCTGCCACGCCTTGTCGCGCATCGTGCGGGCGTGGTGGTACGCGGGTGCCGTCGCCAGCGCCTCGTCGGCCGCGCCGACGGCGTCGCGCCAGCGGCGCAGCACCGACGCCTCCTGGGCGCGGCCGACCGCGTCGAGGAAGCGCTCGTGCCGCGCCCTCACCGCGTCGCGGAAACGGTCGAGGGCGGCGGGCGGGGCCGGGAACTGGTCGCGGAGGCGGTGCAAGTCGTCGAGCGCCGGCAGGAAGTCGCCGCGATCGGCCTTCCCCGCCGCCGCCAGCCACGCCGCCGCGGCGACTTCCACGCGCGGCAGATCGGGGTGGCGCACGCCACGCTCGCGGAGCCGGGCGGCGCGCTCGGCGGCGCGCTCAGGGTCGCCCGCCTCTAGCGCCCCTCGTGCTTGGACCAGGCCGAAGCGCGACAGGCTCTGCCGCAGGTCGATCACACACTTCTCGCCGGTGTTCAGCGACTCGGCGGCGAGCAGGTCGTGCCACGCCGCCTCGGTGTGGTCGCTGTCCATCGCCCGCCCCGCCCGCTTGCAATAGCCCTTCGCCACCTCCCGCGCCGCCCGCCACGCCTTGCGGTGGCCCGCCTCGATCAGCGGCGCGAGCAGCCGGTGGGCGTCGTCCGGGCGGCCGGCGGCCACCGCGTCCGCCGCCTGCCGCAGCGTCAGCCAGGGGGAAAGGTCCATGAGTGGGCGCGAGTGCGGTCGGGCGAATGACTCTGAATCAGTGTACCAGCCGCTGAGCGGAAAACACTCGGGTCAGGATCTGTGTGTCGATCTGCAGTCGGGCCGATTCGTCCTTGCCCGGCGTTTATACGGAGTGTATGGTTGGAATTGGCCCACCCCACCGCCGGTCCGGTTCCATCCCGCCTGTTCGAACCGTTCTATGAGCCCCGCCCGCCTTCTCGCCGCCATCGCGGTCGTCGCCGTGTTGCCCGACGCTGTCACGGCCGCGGTCACGTGTTCGGTCCAGCGGTTGGAGCTGCGCGACGCCTTCGAGGGAAAGCAGCTCCTCGTCGCCGACGGCAACCGCGACGTGACGCGTGAGGCGAAGTACGTCAGCACCAACGCCGCCGTCGCCGCCGTGGACGCGAAGGGCTTCGTCTCGCCGACGGGTGACGGAACGGCCGTTATCCGTATCGAACGCGGGGCGGACCGACTCGAAATCCCGGTCACGGTTCGCGGGTTCGGTCGGGGGCGGGCCGTCGATTTCCGGACGGAGGTCGTGCCGCTCCTCAGCCGACTCGGGTGCAACGCCGGCGGATGCCACGGGAAGGCGAGCGGGCAGAACGGGTTCAAGCTGTCGCTGTTCGGGTTCGACGTGGCCTTCGATCACGCCGCCATCACCCGCGAAGCCCGCGGCCGACGTGTCTTCGCCGCCAACCCGGACGAGTCGCTGTTCCTGGCGAAGGCGACGGGCCGGGCGCCGCACGGCGGCGGGAAGCGCCTTAACCCGGACAGTGCCGACTACCAAGTCATTCGCCGCTGGATCGCCTCGGGCGCACCTGCGTCCGCGCCGGACGCGCCGAAGGTCGTGCGCATCCGCGTCACACCGGCCGATGGCGTTCTCGCACCCGAGGGCCACCAGCAACTCGCCGTCACCGCCGACTACTCGGACGGCACCAGCCGGGACGTGACCCGGCAGAGCGAGTTCCAGAGCAACCTGGACGTGGTCGCGGTCGTGGAACCCGACGGGCTCGTGACCGCGCGGCGCCTCAGCGGCGAGGCGGCGGTGATGGCGCGGTACATGGGCTACGTCGCCGTCTACCGAGCGATGGTCCCGCACGGCCCGGCACTGGCGGGCATCCCGAACTTCGCGCCGAACAACTTCATCGACGAGCTCGCGGCGAAGAAGTGGCAGCGGCTCGGCTTGCTCCCCAGTCCGCCGTGCGACGACGCGACGTTCCTCCGCCGCGTCACGCTCGACCTGTGCGGCCGGCTGCCGACGCCCGAGGAAGCGCGGGCGTTCGGCGCCGACCCCGCACCCGACAAGCGCACCAGGCTCATCGACCGTCTGCTCGACTCGCCGGATTATTCCGCGTATTTCGCGCTCCGGTGGGGGAGTATCCTGCGCAACTCGAACCTCGCCGGTGCCGATCAGGCGGCGGTCGCGTTTCACCGCTGGCTGCGCGACATGATCGCCCGCAACCGCCCCTACGACGAGTTCGCCCGCGGCATCGTCGCTGCGGCGGGCGAGTGGCAGGACGCGCCCGCGATCAACTGGCTGTGGCAGAACCGCGACGACCAACTCCATCAGGTCACCGCCGACGTGGCGCAGGTGTTCCTGGGCGCCCGCCTCCAGTGCGCGAAGTGCCACCACCACCCCTACGAGCGCTGGGGGCAGGCGGACTACTACGGCCTCGCCGGGTTCTTCACGCGCCTCGGCCGCAAGAACTTCGGTCAGCCGCCGCCGTACTACGCCAGCGCGACGCCGACGACGGGCGAGCGGAACCCGCTGACCGGCAAGACGCCAGAGCCCAAATACCTCGACGGCCCGGAGGCGAAGTTCTCGCCCGACGACGACCCGCGGCACGCGCTCGTGGACTGGATGGCGAAGGCGGACAATCCCTTTTTTGCCCGCACCTTTGTCAACCGCATGTGGGGCCA
>VFQN01004784.1_pt1 | contig 17407 bp, 26 predicted proteins | sample 3512371 | NCBI WGS metagenome assembly VFQN01 (sample SAMN10412370, study PRJNA504923) | tailings metagenome | isolation source: Replicate 2 from Balatoc abandoned mine | place: Philippines: Itogon, Benguet | collected 2017-08-28 | reverse complement strand
GAACCGTGTTCCACACGGGTCGTCCTGTTGTAAGTACACGGACCGTGTTAACACTGCCACTACACCCGTGTGAACACTAAGGGTAAAAAATGCAGACGTGGGGTGCAGAGGTGTGGTGCCGAGGTGGGAAGTGAGGCCGTGAGGGAACTGTAATGTTACAGGAGTGGCGAGGTGCCATTAGGAGGTCGTGCTGGATTGCGGCAAGAGCAGCGAGCTCGAGTGGCCCGAATTGTACAAGTGGATGAGCAGACCGATCAGAGCCCCAATCCGCTGTGACACCATGGAACAGTACTCGCGCATGTGAACTTTAGGAACATCCGCCACATGCACGCTCGGCAACAACTTGCTCATCGTGCCCGCTTCACGCTTTCCACAGTGCGTTTTCCATTACAGCTGATTGCACGTCTGCTCCAGCCCGGCAATTGAACCCCACAAGCCGCGAACGTTCGCAACTTGCGTGCAATGAATCTTGCGCTTCGTTGGCACGGGTGAACGCTCGGCTTTTTCTTCGCGTCTCTTTTGCGCTCAGTTTCGCTCGTTTTCGCTCGTTTGCGCTCTGGTACGCTCAGGTTCGCTCAGATTGCCTCAGTGGAGTCAGGCTGCGTTGCGTCCCGTTGCGTTGCGTCGTCCGGTCCGAGCTTGGGCGGGCGCCCTCTCCCGCGTCCACCACACTCACACCTTGTCGATACACCTGCGCAAGGAAGACATATGGTTGTGTATCGCTACCCGTGTGGCTATTGGCCAACCTCTCCACCGCCGGCTTGTTCAATGTGAAGGACCGTCGACCAGTCCAAGATGCCGTACACTCCTCACGCCTCACCAGCGCCTCACCTCATCCCCTTCACGGCCACGGCACGGCCTCATACAAACACAGTCATTTACAAGTTTTCATGCCCTTCACTTCTGCACTTGCGAACAGGCTCAAGGGTCTGTGCCCTCGTTTCCCGCCATTTTGTATGTCTCCTTGCGCACATGCACCCATCTTGCCCATTCAAAACATAACTAGATAAAACTAATTAAGTTATACTCCTGATACCATATTCATCCAGTGGAACGGCCTGTAGAGTTAGCGTCTGAAATAGCCAGAACGTGACCACTATAGGCGTGGCCAGGGAGGCACGCCAACAGGCATGCCCGCTGCAGGTTACCGGCTGGGCGCCCCAGAGGTACTCCATCAACGTGGCTACTGCGGCAACTGGACTGAATACCGGTACCCACTGCGCATGATCAAGTAGCCCTAAAGGCAGATGAGCAAAGTGCAACGCGTGTACATACGGTACAGATGCAGACGATCTGCACACATACGAGCCGCGCAATGCCGCATGTGCTACACGGAGTGCGGATGCAGCACGCTACATTTCGCTCAGTGTACGAGAGGCATTACACCCGAAAGCCAGGCCCGCAGCACGCCCAAAGCCGTTGCTACACGGCGCGGCGGTGCAGGTGCCGCAGGACTGCGTCCAGCGTGCTGCTGACATCCGGCTCTGGTCACATCCTTTGATTCCTTCGCTGTAACCCATCAGCATGCATGCCGCAATGGTTTTTGGCACAAACTGGACTGCAGCTGCCGTACATGCTGTTGCCATAGATAGCAAGTCAGTCTTGTGCAAAAGCAGCGCCACCTAAGCCTGCCCATGTATCAACTGCAACAACTATATTGTCAGCAACCGAAGTGCTCAAACATATGCCTGCCCAGCCACATGCCAAACAAAACTCACTCACAACTTCCTTCCGCAAGCGCCCAGCGAGGCTTCACGCCATATGCTCGCCTGCCCTGCGCCTGCCAGCTCGCGCCCCGCCCCAGCTTTCCTGTTTGCAGGTGCCTCTCGGCGGCGGTAGCACGCCGCCCTAGCAAGCCAAGACGCAATAAAGGGTCGGACGCCCTGGTCCGTTTTTTCCACCAAGTCCAGTACGTGCTCGTCTTCCTCCTCTCCTACCCACCATCCACGCCTCCCTCCTGGGACAGCCCCTGCTGCGCCTCCACACGCGCCGCCAGTTGAGCCGCCATGCCCTCCAAGGACCTCTGCTTCAGCATGCTCTCCTCCTCCTCGCTCAGCTGCTCCACCTGCGCTTCCCACACGTGCCCCGCCCACGGTACGCGCGCCAGCAGCTCCGCCGCCTTCTCCTTCGCCAGCGCCTGCCGCTCCTCCTTACTTCTCGCCTTTGCCCTCACCACCTCCTTCCTCGCCATCCACTCGCACACCCGCTCCGGGTGCGTCAGCAGGAGGACCAGCACAGCCCATCGGCCGGGAGCGCTGGCCTTGGCCTCCAAGGCAGGGTCCAGCCATGATGGCATTGTGATTGCCTCCCGGCCTCGCAGCACGATCGCACCGTCCATCGCCACAAGAGCCAGCAGCCGGCGAAGGGCCATCAGGGCGGGAGAAATGGACCGCACGTACGCCTCCTTGGCCGCCATGTGTGGCGAGTTGCGCAGGTGCGCGGGCAGCACCAGCGGGTGGCGCCGGGCCCCGGGGGGGCGGCGCAGGTCGGCCAGCAGAGAGGCCTCGTCCAGCTGGGGGATATGAGGTATGGAGGGCGGGTGAGAACGAGGGACTGGGCAGGGCGACACAGTGTGGAATACCAACGCGTTGGCGGTTATCAGCATGTGCCAGGCCAGCAGCTTAGTGCAGTGTGCTGGCTGTCGGTGAGTGAGGCAGGAGGACTACGCTTCGCTCCCACGCTCAGCGGGATGCGCGTCAGGCCTTGGGCCTTCTGGCATGCCGGCAAGCGTCGCCCTGTTTGGCGCTGCGGGCGCGCACACGTCCTATGGCTACGGCACAACACAGAACGCCGACGGCACACAGTAACCAGCACCCAAGAGCGAGGCAAGCGAAGCTCCCTCCCAATGTGGCAGATGCATAACACCTTGCCAAAGCACCGACAAGTTTTGCTTGCCGTCAGTTCCCATACCGGTACCCAATGGCAGGGGGCTAGCATGACGTCCGAGCGCCTACCGTGTACTCTGCTATGTAATGCCCGAGGCTCAAAGCTATGCGACTTGTAAGCAACACTATCTCACAAAGGCTTGCCTTCGCCTGAACCCCCAGCACTGCTGGCCCTCCTTCCCGTTGCACAACGCACCCTGTACGGCGAGAGGAGCAGCGCCAGGTCGTCCCAGTGCGTCACGCCGTCGGGCAGGGGAGGGTGCGTGTTGTACATGATGAGCCGAAGGGGCCAGTAAGCCTGGTCCGCAACTCCGAGGGCCGTGTACATGTAGCGGCAGCCGTCACTGATGTGGTTCTGGGGGGTGCTCACGATGATGGGCTCCACGGCGTTCAGGGTGAGGGCTAGCAGCTTGAACGTCGCTTCCATCTGCTTGACAGGGGTCGGTGCTGCCCCCCCATCACGGATGAGGGGATTGCTGAGGGCCAACTGCGCCTCAGCCCATTTTGCTGCCACCTGCAGTTAGGCAACCGAGGGGTGTGGGCACAGCAGGTTCAAAATCAGTCCGGACCTGCGAGTACTGTAGCCCATGGGCACTGGACCAACAGCAGCAAAACATGTACCGTGTCCTTTGCCACGCTTGCCTGGTGCATCCACGCTGATTGGCAAGGGAGCGGCAACATCTGCCGCACTGCAGGGAGTTCAAGCCCTGGACCTTTATTGCGCGCCTCCTTGCACACGCAGCTGTGCATCAGCAACTCCCTGCGTACATAGATAGTAGGATGACAGGTGCTGTACTACCCACCTTGTGTGTCCGCCTCTCGAGCGCCTTGAAGGCATCCTCGCCCAGCCCCAGCTCCCCCCTGCGCCCCCCGCAGTCGAGCGCAAGGCCGACGAGTAACGCCAGCTGCCGCGGGTCCACGGGCTTGGCGCCGTGCACGCCATGCCGTACCACTAGCGGCGTGGCTGGGTCCAAAGTAGCCTTGCGGCTGTCGTGGTAGAGCACGGCGTTGGTGGAGAGCGTGAAGGCCAGCTGGAACGCCTTGGATGCAGACAGCAGGTACGGCCCGTGGCGGCGCTGGCGCGCTGCTGGCTCCCCTTGCCGTACTGCGCCAAAAGCAGCTGCCAGTACGACGGCGCGGAAGGGCCGCCCGGGGCGTCCACCTCGGGGCCGCCTGCACCGATGCAGGGCTCCGCGAAGCCTGCGCATGTGGAAGGCGGGTGGGCAGACCGTGTCCTGCATGTGAAACACCCACCCGTTGTGCACGACCCCTTCTCCTACTTGGTTGCAGCGGCTCTCCCTAGACCCGTCACCACCGCGCAATGCAAATCCCTCACGTAGCACGCTGACTTGGGCCTCCGTTGGTGCATGACAAGGTGCCAAGCATGTCGCACCGTGGCCTTACCGAATGTAAAAGCCAACTCCAGAATGCTGAAGACACGGCTTATTGCGTCGCTCCCGCTGTCCTCGTTGCTGTCCGCACTGGCAGGGTCATGCGACTGGTTGTCCGTGCCCCGGAGCTGCACCCTGTCCATCATGGCGTGCAGGTTTTCCAGGAGCTCCGGCCGCCTGGCTTGCAGCCCCTCCAGCTGCTGCCACAGGACGGCCACCGTCCGCAGCACCAGCAGCACGCCGTCTCCGTCACGCTCCAGCTGCATGCCGCCCTGCTGGGCTGCCTCCGCCAGCCCCCGAAGCACCTCAACCACATAGTCCGCCAGGGGCGTGTCAGCGCCCTGCTCCTGCTGCTTGCCAGGCGCCTCAGCGGCCGCCGTGCATGCTGCTCCCTCGTCGCTCCCCACAGGCTCTGTGATGGCGCAGGCAGCAAGGCACTCCAGGTCGCCCAGCAGCTCCGCAGGGGTGCGGCGGCGTGGTGCGCCGCCAGCCGCCATGGCCTGCAGCATGGACCTCGCAGCCCAGCGCACAACACTAGGGCTGGCGCCGCAGCGGTGCATCAGGCAGGCGGCGCGCACGGGGGAGGCGCCTGCGTCCTTGTGCTCCGCCAGCTTGTCCACCAGGGCGCGAGCAAGTGCGTCCGGCAGGTCCACACCGCGGCCCTGCCCCTCCGCCAGGCCGTGCTGTACGGCAAGCAGCACCTGCTCTGACGGGAGCTGTGCGAGGACGCCCTCGCAGCTCAGCAGCCGCACAAGGGTACCCGCTGCGCCGCGCGGCAGCGCACACGTGCCGCCTGCGCATATGATGGCTGACGCAACGCCGCTGAGCGCCTCCGCTGAGAGCTCTGTGTGCAGGCTGTCTCCCGCAACCTCTATCCGCTGCAACAGCGGCGCCAGGATGTCCAGGGCGGCAACGCTCATGTCCGACAGTGCCATCAGCGCACGCACCACCTGCACCAGTCAACCAAGGGCGGGGCGGGGGCGAGGGGCGGGCAGGCAAACAGTGCTTGAAGGACATTGCAAGGTGCAGGTAAACAGCTCGTATACCCCAATAGTATATATGCCGGTGGCAGCGGTGGGATGAACAGCATTTGCAAGCGTTAAAGATGACATACCATACATGTCATGAACTAGTAAGGCAGACGCCAACACGTTGCAGAGCCAAGAGTCACACAATTGAGGTAACGTTACGACGGCAGGCAGGTGGGCATTGTAAGACATGCACTTGAACCTGTTTCAAAACAAGCCGAAAAGTAAGTGGGTCGGTGTAGGTCAGCTACAAAGTGCACGCAGTAAACGAAGGCCCGACTACCGATGTTCAGCTCGTCCCACGCTCACCGTCACGGTCTCCGCAAGACCCAGGGCCCCCGCTCCAGCGCCCCCGCCCGCGCCTTTGGCGCTTGCTGACGGGTTGGCTGCAGGCACCGCAAGAGCTCCCACCACCCCGCGCAGCTGTGCCAGGGACAGCGTGGAGGTTGGGGGACCGCCGAGCACGCTCTGAAGCTTCTCCACCGTGCCGACCCACGCCGCCACGTCGGCAGCTGACAAGCCGCTGACGCGACTGCCAAACGCAACAGCGCCCGTGCTGCTGCCTCTGTTGAACAGCGACAGGGACGTCTGTAGCAGCTTGTGCCTGCCGCCTCCCAGCTCCTCAGCCGGCAGGCACACCAGCGCCCTGGCAGCAGCAGCACCCGCAAGCGAACTAGCCTGCGGTTTCGCACTCAGCGCTCCAAAGACTCGTTCAATGAAGTCCTCCGGTGCAGGCGGTAGCTGCAGCCCCTCCGCCGCCGCCGCCGCTCGCAGCTCCACCAGCTGCGCCAGCTGGTACGGCAGCAGCAGCCGCAGCTGGTTGTCTGTGGCGGCGTGCACGGCAGCCCACACGCAGGGGGGAACCAGGGACAGGCAGCCCAGGCGGTGCGCGACCCACAGCACGTGCAGCTCCTGCAGCGGTGCGGCGGTTTGCAGGTGCCTCGCGTTGCTGCTGCTGCCGGCGTCCAGCTGTCGCAGCTGCCCCTCAAGCCACATGCGCGCGTGAGCTCCCAGCCCAGTCCCCGCCACCTCCAGCGCGTAGCACACCGCGAAGCCGTCTGCAGCAGCGGTAGGACCGCCCCCGGCTGCCGACAGCGCACCACTGCCCGTCCGGACCTCCACCGCCACACGGTCCCACATCCGCTGCGAGCCCAGCCCCGACTGTGTGGCGTACGTGCACAGCAGCGCCAGGTGCCGGGGGCTGCACGCCTGCAGCAGCGCCGGCGCCTCCAGGACGCGGGACAGCTGCTCACCACCGGAGCCCGCGGGCACCCAGGGCAGCTCGGGCAGCAGCACTGACGTAACTGCCTCCTCAAGCGCCACAAGGGCCGCTGACAAGTCCTCTCGAGCAGGAGCGTCACACCTCACCACGCCGTTTACGTACCTCACGACGGCGTGGGTGTACTGCTGCAGGACAGCGGTACTGGGGCGGATGCCAGCGGACTGCGCTGCGCGTACCAAGCTGCACCAGTCGGTAGGTAGGTGGGTAGCAGCACGGCCCGGCACCTGGGCAGCCTCGGCCGTGGCAAGGTCCGTGAGGGAGCGCTCCACGTAGGTCAACAGCAGCTCCCGAGCGCGGCCCTCCTCCTCGCTGCTGCTGCTGCGTGTGGGGTCAACCAACCCCAATGCCGCCGTGCCCCCGTCCTCCCTGCCGTCGAGCACGCGGGAGCCCAGGCGCAGCAGGTCCAGCAGCAGGGCGGGTGGGGGTAGGGCGCCGGCCGTGCGGCACTGCGGCAGGGCGGCCAGGAGGCCGGACAGCCAGCAGGAGTCCACCAACGTCGGCGAGGCCCCCGCAGGCGAGGCCAGCAGGAACGCCACCACACTGCCTGCTACCATGACCTTTACGGCAGGCGTGCAGGTGGGCAGCGCGTGGAGGCAGTGCGGCAGGAAGGTGGCGTGGGCGCGATCCCACACTTCCTGCGCCTCGGCGGACAGCGCGCCTGCCTGGAGCCCGTGCACCCCGCCGAGCAGCAGCCCCAGCTCAACCGGGTCGTACGACGATATGCCGTACGCACCCGCCTGAGTCAGCAGGGCGTCGACGAAGGACGCGGGCGGAGCTGCACGGAATAGCGCCAAGCTCTCCGCCGCATAGGCCAGGCTGCTGGCGGACAGCTGCGGCACGAGGCCCTGCGCCAGCAGGTTGGTCAGGTGCCCAACCCACTGCCCGTCTGGCAGCGCGCCCTGCACGGCGATCTGCCGTACAGAGGCCACCAGCACGTCGGGCTGGGCCGTTAGCGTGTGCACAGCGGGGTCCCGCAGCAGGCCCTGAGCCACCTCCAGGAGCAACCTGTTGCGGGCGTTCAGGTAGCTGGTGCTACTGCCAGTCTGGGGCGCCAGCTGGGGCGCTGACAGGGCGCTGAGCAGCTGCAGCAGCACGTCCGCATCAGCGGCGTCAGCTGCCCGCAGCGCCTTGGCCGTCGCGGCGTGGTGCTCCGCCAGCCACCGGTCGTCCGGCCGCCAGCCCGCCACCACGCAGCCCGCCAGGAGCTGGGCGTACGACAGGGGGCGGGCGCCCGCCATCTGCGGCTGGGCCATGTCCAGCATGCGCTTGAGCAGCGCGTGGTCGGGTCTGGGGTGGGGCGTGCCGTACAGGACGGCAACGGCGCTGGCGAGGTCGTCGACGGTTGGCCTCATCGTCAGCAGCTGCTTGACCGCAGGCTCAAAGAACCTTACCGCGCCCGAAGGACTCTCGCATTGCTCCTGTGTTTGCGGGAAAGCAGGATGAAGGACATTGTTGGGCGTCAAGGACCTTGTACGGGTCTACTCTTAGGTAATGGAGCCCGAAACCGCGGCGGATCTGACGTGCGATGTTGCTGGCATAGCAACAAAGCCCAAGCGCCCCAGATGCCCAACATGCTACCGGCGTTCAGCGGTGCAATCACTTGACCCAGAAGGAAACTACGTTAGATGGGGGACATACGCAGCGTTTATTCTGCGTTGTATCATGGCGTTGCATGCCGTTGCCACGGGGGCTCTCCGACCTGCAACCTGCTGACTAGCCATTGGCTTACCAAAGGGGCTGTGGCTTCGACAGCCCTATGTGCTGCCAGCAGCGCACTTGCTAGCTCTCCAGCGGTCTTGAACTGCGTTCGCAGTGCGGCCCCAGCCAGGTCCTCCACCACCTGCGGCAACGGGACCCCGCACGTGTGCATGTGGTAGTAGGTACACCGTACCGCGCATAACATCTCCTGGCCACTCGTGACAACAGCAACACGAGCCCATGGCACGCCTGACTCCTCGCCAGTCATTAAAACACGGACCGGTCGCTTTGTCGTCCTGTGCATCACGCATGCTCCGGTAGCCCCTGGCAACCCACCCTGCGCAGCCGGGGCGTGGGCGTCCAGCCGTGCCCTCGCGCCGCCCACCCCAGCAGCAGGGCGGCCGTGCTGGGGTCCAGGTCCGGGAAGGGCTTGGAGGCCCGGCCGCGCCACTGCTCCAGCGCGCACACAAACATGTCGGGCTGCGGCACACGGTGGGCAGGAAGTGGTGTAGCGCATGGCAGGGGCGCGGATGGCGAGGATGAAGCTCATAAATAGACACGTAATGGGAACAGTGCGAATAGGGAAGCCCGGTGAATACGGGACATATGTGTCTACACGGGCACATGGGTAGGCGACGTAGGTACACCGACATGGTGCATAAAGACATGACGTACCAACGCTGCCACCATCCTGAAGCCAAGGCTGCATAGGACCGCCAAAGAGGGGATCCTTGGTATGCCGCAATGCGATTATGTGCTCAGGAAACCAGGAGTAATGATGTCCCAGGCCGAGGTGTGGGTTGCGCCGTGAACGCACCTTGCCAAGGGACTGGCCTCGCCGCGCGACGGGCAAGATAACGTCGCTATGCAGCCGCCGCCGGAACGCCCCCACGCCGTTGGCCGCCGCTGGTACCTCCTGACCACGTCCTGCACTACCAGCAGCAGGCGCCTCGCAGTCGCCCGCCAGCCTGCTCACAAGCTCCTGCTCCAGCCCCCCAAACCACCCCTGGTCCAGGGGCACGCCCCACGAGGCGGCTGTGCCCACCACCGCAAACAGCAGCTCCAAGGGCGCTGAGGCCAGCCCGCCCGAGCTGACGGAAAGTGCGTTCGTAAGGGCTGCCAGGAAGCCGGCAGCTTTTGGTTCGGAGGCCCGCACGCCGGGGCCCGCCAGCGCACTGAGCATGTCCAGCTGCTGCCTGTGGCTTAGCTCGTCCAGGTGGGGGATCAGCGCCTCAAGCATCGCGTTGACCGTCGTCGTGGTCAACGTATAGCGCGTTGCTTCCACCACAGATAGCACCTGCAGAGACAAAAGAAGCGAATGGGTTCGCGCCAAGACAGCAAAGGCATAGCGTATGCACCGATCCCTGACGACACCACAGGGTCATAGCATGAGCTATCTTGCACGCGCACTCTACTGTCTAGTTTATTGCTTGCGCACGTGCCCTGAAAAGGCTTGCGTCGTCCCATTTTCCTCAGTGCTCTCGCTCCCCGCCCACCTGCATCAATTGCGCCGGATGCAGCTCCCTCAGCCTCCCCTGGACCAGGCCCTCCAGCGCCGCACTCACGCCCACTGTCACACCCCTGCCCGCGCCGCCTACGGTCTCAGCAGCCTTCGCCGCCTCCGCCACCTCCCCTGCCAGCTGCAACAGGGCTTCCACAGCCAGCTGCTCCCGCAGACCCACAACCCGCAACGCCAGCAGCTCGCCCTTTTTGTCCTCCACCAAACCCTTGGCGTCCTTCACCATTAACGCACTGTAGGTGTACACATCCTCCGCCTTCGCCAACGCCTCGTCCTCCGCACCCTCCTCCCCGCTCTGCTGCCCTTCCGCCGGCTTGGCAGCCGCCTTCGCCTTTGCCTTCTTCCTCTTAGCGGTCTGCTGCTGCCGCTGCTGCTGCTGTTGCACCTCCCGTGCTTGCAGCAGCGCATGGCGATCCTCGTCAGCTAACTTCAAGTCCTGCTCAGCTTCCGCCAGCTGCTTCTGCGCTGAGGCCACACCCTCCACTAGCTCACTCCAGCTGTTCTGCTTACCCGGCTGGTGCGACCGCAGCACAAGCGCCGTAGTCTCAGCCAGCCACGACGCCTCTGCGTCCCCTGGGCCTTTGGTCATTTTGGTCTCACCCCCAGAGGCCCGCTCCGCCTCCCTCTTGGCTGCCAGGTCGCGGCACATGGCCCCCAGCATCCCCGCCAGAGACTGCGCATCAAGCGACCCTGTGGCGCCACCGCCTTGTCCCTCTGTTGCCTCGGCTGCAACGGCGGCCGTTCCCTCGCGTGCAGCCCCCACCAGCTTGTCAGTGCGCTGCCGGACCGCGTCCCAGAAGGACGACGGCACGTCCAGAATGCCTGGCGGTAGTGCGAGGCGGTACTGTACGGCAACCTGTACGGCAACGTGCAGGTCCCCCATACCTACGCGGCCGAGCTGCCTGGCCAGGTCCGGGGCGCACAGCACGGTGCGGGACAGGAAGCCGTAGAGGGCAACGGCGGTCCTGGCGCCCTCCAGAGTGAGGGCGCCGGCCGTCTGGGCACGTGAATTGGTGTGGGTTAGCTGCAGCAGCTGCAGCATGGAGCCGTAGGCCTGGCACACGGGGTTCAGGACTGCTGGCAGCGAGTGTTTGGAGACGGCGTTGTTGGTAAGCAGCGGCAAGGCAGCCGCGAAGTCTTGCACCTGCTCGGGGCTGCAGATGAGGTGCAATTCCTCAGCCGGTGCCCCTTGCCCGCTCTGCCCCTCGCCTTCCTTGCCCGTTGCATCGTGCTGCTGCCCCTGCCCCCTGCCATGCTCCCCCAGCAGCGGCAGCAGCACCACCAGGCTGGAGGCCACGGCGGACAGCTGCTCCAGGGTCAGAATGTCGGACAGCTCATGCAGCTCAGAGACCAGGGACCGGACAAGCACCTGCGGGAACAGCGGCAGGGGCGGTTGCACGGGAGGAGGGAGCACGATGCGTCACTGCCTGTACCTTCCGTACGTAGCAAGCTCATAGCAAGTTCTAAAGAGTTACAAACTTTACACAGGCCAGAGGACCTCCGCTCCCGCACCTCCGGCCACCCGCCATATTACACACACCTGCAGCTCCTCCCGCTGGCGTTGGTGCAGCTTGGCGCCCGGGTGAGGGCCCAGCACGCGGGTGAGGTCCTGAAGTGCCGCCGCGCCCACCACCGCAGCTGCATCCTGCTGCTGCCCCTCAGGCGCGGTCTCGCGCCACTCGCTCAGCTCCTTCACGACAACCGTCGCACTGTTCGCCCGCGCTAGCCTTTTCAGCAGCTCCTGAACTGTTGGGCTGGACGCTGGGGCTTGGGGCGTCGTGTCCTGCTGGTGCTGCTGCCCCTCGCGTGACGTGGCAGCTGGACGCTGTGGGGCGTTGTTGCTGACAGGCCCCCTGCAGAATGTGGGCCGAACAGGACACTGGGGAGTGCTGGAGCCCAGCAGGGCAGGTACTGGTCCGTGGCCGAGTGATAACCGCCATGCTGAGCGGTGCGCGGCAAGTCCGGCACAGCCCCGGTGCCAGTAGGCCAGGTTGCCTCCTCCGCACGAGAGTCCCAGGCCCGAGCGGCGCTTGATCAGCCCTTCTTGCCGATGCATGTTGCTGCATACGTTACTGCATGAGAGCGCAAGGCCAGAGAACAGGAAGCGATCAGGGAAGCGATACCGTAATGGTGCGTTACGGTAACGACAGTGCGTTGCGTGGCCAGCGTTGATTGTCCTTCAAGGCATAGGCATAAAGAGTACAAAAAACATTTAGTGGATTACAGCTTAGGACAAGCTTAAGCTCGGCGTTGCAGGGTTTCGGAAATCGGTCTCCTTGTCAATGAGTTCGCAAACCCCTTCATTGCCGCGCGACGCTCATGTCGGCAAACTGATTACAAGCTTATGTGCGGGTATGGCGATCACTAATTCCACGGCACTAGTCAGAACTTGAGCCCCGGAGGGTGGGGCACGGAGCTGTGGCGAGCGCCGGGAAGCGAAGTGCAACCCTGCCCACGTGGGCCGACTACCCCCCGCCAGGCACTGCAAGTAAGCCTGCACCCCTTGCTTGGTGCACTCGCTGCGCCGAGAAGTGTTCGCGCGAATGCAGCAGTGCACGCACCGCCTAATGCCAAGCCATTTTTATCCAACTGAAAGGGAAAAGGCGAGCCCAGACCCCCAGTGCCCAACGTCCGCGGACACAGCCACAGCCCCAGCCAGGGCCAGGGCCAGGGATGCCCTTACTGCAGCTGCCTTATTTTCCTCCCTGCCTTCCAGCAGCTACGCCGAGAGTTCCACGAGGGCGCACTGCAGGCACATACAGGTGCATGGGCTTGGCTGCAGTGCATGGAGCCCTGGGAGGCCACTTATGGGCAGGGCCTGCTTATGGGGGATTCTGCCAATGTGTCATCTGGCCTGCCCTCAAGGGGCAGAGTTTGCGCCTGGGCTGTGTGTAACTGTGTTGACCAGAACCGTACCAGGGGCAACGACCTGTGTACAGCCCGAGCTTGACTGATGAGGGCGCCCTGTGAACATCTTGTAGGTGTCGGACCCCTACACGCGGCTGTTGTCGTGGGCATGCACCCAGCTGGTCGTGAACCCGAATGCGTCATCACGACAACATCGCGAGGTTCAATAGAAGTATGACGGGTGGTCCCGCTGGGCGCAGGTGAGGAAGAGACGGTTTTCGTGGCGCAGAGCGTTTCGCTTGGTACCTCTTACTGCTCCTGCTCTGCTCTGCCGCAGAATGGCACTTACGCTCTCCTTGCTTCATTGCAGGAGCAAACCGTAAGCCTATGCTGTATACCATCAGGAATTCCGTACTGGCTTTCGTGCATCTGCTGGGAAACCTGCAGTTGGTTGCGTTTGTACGGCAGCCTAGGACGCCTGCACTTGACAGAGGCCCATCATCACCCCCTACCTGCGCCCCCGCTTGGGCCTTGACCTCCTGGCCTGCCTTCAGGTCCCCGGATTATTCCATCATATCATTCATCAATCTTGTACTGAACATCATTGCAGTTGGAGGTCCTTCCCCGTTGCGCAGTGGCAAAACTCGACCCGTGGGTCGGCGTGCCGAGCGATAACGCGCGTGGGGCTGGAGCGATGGTTGGAGACGCCGCAGTTCTTACTTTGATTGCATAAAAGCCTCCTTGCAATTGAGTATCACACCTCAAATCTGGTGCAGAAGTTGGATCCATAGTTGTCCTGACAGCCTTTCAACTGCTTTCAAGCAAGCGTTCGTGGACATACCAACACAGCCTGACCGCGAACAGCACACGGACGCTCGCGCCACTGACCCCTTCCAGTGTACTGCATGGCTGCCGTGCCCCCTGCCGGTGAGGGGGCCGGAGGCGGCGGGCGGCGCGGCGTGCGTCTGCCCAGCCTGTCGTCCGTGTTCGGGCGGGGGCGCCACCGCAACGGCCAGGAGAGCGGCGACTCCACGCCTCGGAGGTGGGTGGCAATACGGCTACGGCAGGCTGTAGTACGCTTCTTTGACGTCCTACAGTCCTCGCAAGCGTAACATCGCCGCACGTCTGGACTTGCCGCACATGCACACGCCCTGCCGCCGCAAGTCCTGTGGGAGTCCCTCCGCTGTCACCTGGCCCGCCTCACTGCTCCCCTGCAAGCCACACGCCTCATCAGCCTGCAAGCCCTGCCTATGGTCTAGCCCCCTTCCGCTCTCCATCAGCCCGCCTGTGCCCCCCGCGTGGCCCCACCCCCAACCCGCCCCCCTAGTGACCGCTCCTCCGCCAACTCGGCCTACGCCGGCAGCACGGGGGGCGGAGGCCTGGGGCCCACCGCCGCCTCCTGCCGCCCCGCGCCCGTGTCCACCCTGCACATCCGCCTGGACACGGTGAGCCGGATACCCGCCTGTGCCTGATGACCCACAACATCGATTTACATGAAGCAACAGCTTGCCCCACATGCATCCGACTTCCCAGTAAGTTATGCGGGACGGCACCTGCAACGCCTGGAACACCTCACTCACCGGCTCTACCGCCTAGCAAACAGCAACATGACTGTATGTTGTTTGCACGCAGGAGGCGGGTCTCCGCCACCGCCACCCTGCGGGCTCGTCATCGACAACCGCTGGCGGCGCGGGAGGGGCAGGGGCAGGGGGTGGTGGTGCTGCTGAGGCCGACGCGGGCGCCCACTCCGCCGTCAGCGTGCTGCAGGCGCCCGTGGGGCTGGCAGTGTGGGTACCGGTAGTTGCGTGTGGAAAGCTGGCAACATGGCGTAATGGCACCAACGGACGGATTGCGGGTGTCGTTTGGCTTGCGTACGCGATGTGACGTTTCAAGGGCGCGTCTGCCGCTGAGCTGTGGGTACTGGCTGTTTGGCTGCTCAGGGCTCGTCATCGTTCCGCCATGCACCATCCGCGTTGCACCCGCAGGGACTTCGAGGGCCATGCCTACATCGCGGACACGGGCAACTGCAGGTGGGCTGTGTGGGTCTCAGGGTTGTCGGGAAGAGGGTGTTTTTGATAAGGGCCAAATGCTGCAGCCGTGGAAGGCCTGGGTTCAAGGCAAGTGCCACGGTAATGCTGCTTTGTAGGTATGGCCTACCGTCGGCGCTGTGATTACACTTGCTGAGACAGTTGGACACCACCCCGCCTCCTGCGCACCCCATCAAACCTCAACGCTCCCCTCCTCGTCACCACGTCAGGATCCTGCGCGTGCGCCTGGACACGGGCGAGGCTGTGGTGTTCGCCGGCGGGGGCGGCTACGGCCACCGCGACGGGCCGGGGCGCAAGGCCACCTTCGCCTGCCCCATGTACCTGGCGCTGGACCCGCGGGACAGCAGGTAGGGGGTGGAGGTGGTGGGGTGGGGGTGGGGGTTAGCGCTAAGACACAGCAAGGCCCTACCCCATGTGCCGGGCGCTGGACCCGCGGGACAGCAAGCGCGTTGTGGTGTAGGGTGTGCATCAGTTGTGGGCACACTGCAAGGTACTGCCGGTGGGCTCTACCCCACTACCCCCACTCTGTCAAGTACAGCAGCCTCTTATAGGTAAAAATGGAATGGTGCAGGAGGGCAGCCACTGGTGGCAGCTGGGTAAAAGGGCGCAAGGTCTGCAGGACTGCCATTCGGTGTCCGCCGATTGGACGCTTGGGTTTGGCACTCGCCTCCGGTACTGACTGCCCCAACCGCACCTCTAATTTGACCACCCTCCGCCCCTCCCCTTCCGCTTCCCTCCAACCCGCACAGCCTCATCGTGTGCGACCAGCACTGCCTGCGGCGTGTGGCCAGCGACGGCTTCGTCACCACCATAGCAGGTACGGTCAGCGCAACAGTGTCGAAACTGCCCATCAGCTACGGACCGTATCACTGCAAGAAGCTGCTGCAACGACGTACCTGTGCGTACGACATCGGACCGGCACCCACCTGGGAGCCCTTTTTGGCATCCCCATTCCTCGTCTCCTCCGGCAGGCGGCGGCACGCCCGGCCACGTGGACGGCCCCGCGGCGCAGGCCCGCTTCTACAACCTGCGCGGCGCCGCCGCCGACCCCGACGGCAACCTGCTGGTGGCGGACAGCAGCAACCACTGCGTAAGGGCGCTCAGCGCCGCAGACGGCATGGTCACCACTCTGGCAGGTGTGTATTAGCGCCGGTGTGTATTAAGGGGGCCGGGGCAACCTGCTGGTGGCGGACAGCAGCAAGCACTGCGTGAGGGCGCTCAGCGCCGCAGACGGCATGGTCACCACTCTGGCAGGTGTGTATTAGCGCCGGTGTGTATTAAGGGGGCCGGGGCAACCTGCTGGTGGCGGACAGCAGCAAGCACTGCGTGAGGGCGCTCAGCGCCGCAGACGGCATGGTCACCACTCTGGCAGGTGTGTATTAGCGCCGGTGTGTATTAAGGGGGCCGGGGCAACCTGCTGGTGGCGGACAGCAGCAAGCACTGCGTGAGGGCGCTCAGCGCCGCAGACGGCATGGTCACCACTCTGGCAGGTGGGGGACTGCGTAGTGACATGTAATGTGCTGCCCGGGGCAGAACTGCGGCAGCGGCAGCGAGAGCCAGGGGTGCGTGGCTGCGGGACGCGCAGGCAGCTGCATAGGATGAACACGGGGTTGGGAGCGTGGCGCATTGTCGCTGCGTTCCGCCGTATGGCTCTGCACGTTATGCAGTACATCCAGGTACATCAGCAAACGGTGTACAGACAGCTCAGGACAGCACCGACCCTTGGCACGTCCCACTAGGCGCCCCTCCCGGCACGCCCAACGGCGCGGGCTTCAAGGACGGCGTGGGGGCGGACGCGCGCTTCCGCAACCCGTGCGGTGTAGCCATCAACCTCATGGTGCGTAAGAGCGTGTGTGTGCGTTTGGGAGGTGGAGTTAAGCGGGGAGGATGGAGGAGTAAGCTGAGGTTGGTGGAAGGCTGGCCGATTGAGACGGTGGTGCGCCTGGGACGGTGGGCTTCAAGGTCAGAGTGCCGGTAATCGATATGGTTCGACAGAGACAGCGGCAGCTGCGAGCATGGGGGCACGGGTTGGGGACCGTAACGTGTTTGGCCTTTGGTACTTTCGGTGCTGTGCGCGCTTGTGTGGCTGCCGCTCAAAGGTAAATCCACACGCATGCCCCCTCCCCCTACCAACAACACGCCGGCAACGCACGCAGGACGGCAGCGTGGTGGTTGCCGACGCGGCCAACAACCGGCTGCGGAAGATCGACAGGAGGGACCGCGCGGTGACCACCCTGGCGGGGGACGGACTGGCGGGTGGGTGGGTGACGGGGCGCGTGTGGGGCCACTATGTGTGCAGCGGTACAGTCCGTCTTGGGCGTGCTGGGTAAGGGCAGATGGGGCCAGGGGCATACACCGGTAAGGTACGTTGTCCTGAGCCAAAGTCACGATCGTTACAGCAGCTGTTGGTGGTCGACCGGCTGGCACTAAGACCCCTGCCGTGTCGCCTGCTTGCGCCCACTCCGCGCGCAGGGCCTCCGGCGCCAGGGGAGAGCCTCGCCATCGCCGCACACCTCAACCACCCGCAGGTGCGTGCACCGTGCATATTGGATGCTGGATAAATCTAACTATTTCTTGCCGTACGCTGCGCGTTGGCCCGCCTTGCCGGCAGCGCCAGTCTTCACAGGTCATCGCTGCGCTGGTGCTTGTCCCATGTGCAGGGTGCAGGGTGCAGGGTGCAGGGTGCAGGGTGCAGGGTGCAGGGTGCAG
>VFQN01004783.1_pt1 | contig 17414 bp, 18 predicted proteins | sample 3512371 | NCBI WGS metagenome assembly VFQN01 (sample SAMN10412370, study PRJNA504923) | tailings metagenome | isolation source: Replicate 2 from Balatoc abandoned mine | place: Philippines: Itogon, Benguet | collected 2017-08-28 | reverse complement strand
GCGCCGTGGTCGCCCAGGTGGTCCCAGTGCGCGGTGTAGACGATGGCCTCGTCCGGCCGCTCGCTGCCCGGCAGCTTGGCGAGGATGTTGCGCGAGCTGGCTTCGCGGACGCTCGAGTTCAGGCTGGCGCTGAAGGTGGCGTCGCCCAGGTCCACGGCGGTGAAGCCGGGCTTGTTCGCGGCCGCGCGCATGGCCTCGAGGTCGAGGCCGGCGCTGGCGAACAGCTCCTTGGCCACCTCGCCGGTGATCCAGCCTTGCATCGGCAGGCGCGGCTCCGGGTCGGCGCTGGCGGGCAGGTCGAACTGCTCGCCCGACCAGCTGTTCTTCACCACGTCCCAGCCGTAACCGGCGCCGGCGTCGTCGTGGATGATCAGCGCGGCGGAGGCGCCCTGGCGCGCGGCTTCCTCGAACTTGTAGGTCCAGCGGCCGTAGTAGGTCATCTTCTTGCCGCTGAACAGCGACTCGTCGCCGGCGTGGAAGCCCGGGTCGTTGACCAGGATGACGACGGTCTTGCCCTTGACGTCCAGGCCCGCGTAGTCGTTCCAGCCCGCTTCCGGCGCGTTCACGCCGTAGCCGACGAAGACCAGCTCGCTGCCGTCCACGGCCACGCTGGCCTGCGCGGTGCGCGTGCCCAGGGCCATGTCGCCGCCCCAGGCCAGCGGGCGGTCGGCGCCGCCGAGCACGAACTTGGCGGTGCTGGTGGACTCGTCGGCGGTAGTCACCACCATCGGCACGTCTTGGAACCAGCTGTCGCCGTTGCCGGGCTGCAGGCCGAGGCGCTGGAACTGCGCCACCAGGTAGTCGGCGGTCATCTGCTCGCCCGGGGTGCCCGGGGCGCGGCCGCCGAAGGCGTCGGACGAGAGCGTCTTGACGTGGGCGGCGAAATCCTCGGCCGAGATCTCGGGGCCGAAACCGTGCTCGGTGGCCGGGGCGGCCGCGACCGGCGCCTCGGGGGCCGGCGCGTCGGCGGGCGCCGGCGCCTGGCTGCACGCGGCCAGCGCGAGGCTGGCGGCGGCGAACAACAGCGTGTGCTTCATGGGAACGGGGTCTCCGGTGGACGGGACCCCGATTCTAGCCCCATCGCCGCAGCCGGCAGCGGCCCGCGGCGGGGGCGGCCCGGCCGGCGGCCGGGGCGGGCCTCAGCGGCGGCCGTCCGGCGCGTCCAGCATCACCGGCGCCACGCCGTCCTGCTTGCCGACCTTCGCGTCCGGGTGCACGTACAGCTCGACCTGGTGCTCGAACACCAGCCGGCCCTCGACCACGGTGCCGGCCTCGATGACCACGCGCGGCAGGCGGGCGCGGTCGGGCTTCCACCAGCTGCCCTGCGGCTTCTCGACCACGATGTCGCCGCGCACCGTGGCGCCGCGCAGGCGGATGTCGCCGTTGGTGGTGGTGAGGTTGCCGCCGACTTCGCCGCCCTCGACGCGGATCGCGCCGTTGACGTTGCTGGCGTCGCCGGAGACCACGGCGTCCTCGCCGATGCGGATGCCGCCGTTCACGGCGTCCACGTCCAGGGCCACGCGCGCGCCGCGGCCCAGCGAAATGCCGCCGTTGACGGTCTCGAGCGACTCGGCCTGGGCGCCTTCCTCCAGCGAGATGCCGCCATTGACGGTCTCGGCCTGGCCGACGCGGGCGTCGCGCTCGATCGAGATGCCGCCGTTGACGGTTTCGGCGCTGCGCACAGTGGCGCCGCTGCGGATGGTGATCGAACCGTTGACGGTGTCGAGCGAGCCGTACTCCCGGCCGGATTCGGCGGTGATGGCGCCGAAGACGCGGTCGATGTCCTGCTGGGCCAGGACGGGGCCGGCCGCCAGGGCCAGGGCGAGGAAGGAGGCGAGGGGAAGACGACGCATGGGGTTCACTCCTGTGGACATGCCCGGTCCGATGCCGGGGCCGGCGCCAGGGTTTAAAGCCGGCGCGGGCGGGGCCCAGCCTCCGCCCGGGCGCTACAATCCGCCCGTGCCGAACGTCCCGGAGCCCGACTTGACCGCCGCCGCCCGCCCCACGCCCCTGCTGCTGCTGATCCTCGACGGCTGGGGCCACCGCGAGGACCCCGCCGACAACGCCCTGGCCCAGGCCCGGCTGCCGAACTGGCGCCGGCTGCTGGCCGGCTCCCCGCACACCCTGGTGCACACCGAGGGCCGCCATGTCGGCCTGCCGGACGGGCAGATGGGCAATTCCGAGGTCGGCCACATGAACATCGGCGCCGGCCGCATCGTCTACCAGGACCTGACCCGCATCGACGCGGCCATCGAGGACGGCGGCTTCTTCGCCAACCCCGAACTGCTCGCCGCCTGCCGCGCCGCCCGCGACGCCGGCCGGACCCTGCACGTGTTCGGCCTGCTCTCGCCCGGCGGCGTGCACAGCCACGAGAACCACGTCTTCGCCATGGTCGAACTCGCGCGCCGCGAGGGCGTGGCCGACATCGCCGTGCACGCCTTCCTCGATGGCCGCGACATGCCGCCGCGTTCGGCCGAACCCAGCCTGCGCGCCCTGCAGGCCCTGTGCGCCGATGGCGACGTGCGCGTGGCCACGGTCATCGGCCGCTACTACGCCATGGACCGCGACAAGCGCTGGGAGCGCATGGAGCGCGCCTGGAAGGCGATCGTCGAGGCCGAGGCCGACGACACCGCCTCCGACGCCATCACCGCGCTCGAAGCCGCCTACGGCCGCGGCGAGAACGACGAGTTCGTGCTGCCCACCATCATCGCCGGGCACCGGCCGATGCGCGACGGCGACGCCGTGGTGTTCATGAACTTCCGCGCCGACCGCGCCCGCCAGCTCACCGCCGCCTTCGTGGACCCGGCCTTCGACGGCTTCGCGCGCCGCATTCCGGCGCTGTCGCGCTTCACCTGCCTGACCGAATACGACGCCCGGCTGCCGGCGCCGGTGGCCTACGCGCCCGAGGACCTGCGCAATACGCTCGGCGAGGTCCTGGCCGCGAACGGCCTGCGCCAGCTGCGCATCGCCGAAACCGAGAAGTACGCCCACGTCACCTTCTTCATGAGCGGCGGCAAGGAAGCGGTGCTGGCCGGCGAGGAGCGCGCGCTGGTCCCGTCGCCCAAGGTCGCCACCTACGACCTGCAGCCTGAGATGAGCCTGCCGCAGCTCACCGCGCGGCTCACCGGGGACATCCGCGCGAGGAAGCACGACGTCATCCTGTGCAACATCGCCAACCCCGACATGGTCGGCCACACCGGCGTGATGGCCGCGGCGGTCAAGGCGGCCGAGGCCGTGGACGACGCCCTGGGCGCGATCCGCGCCGCGCTGGAAAGCGTCGGCGGCGAGATGATCGTCACCGCCGACCACGGCAACCTCGAGATGATGCGCGACCCGGAGACCGGGCAGCCGCACACCTCGCACACGGTCGGGCCGGTGCCGCTGGTGTATTTCGGCCGCCAGGCCAAGGCCCTGCGCGCCGGCGGCGCGCTGCGCGACATCGCGCCGACGATGCTCGACCTGCTCGGCCTGCCGGTGCCGGCCGAGATGACCGGGCGCTCGCTGCTGGAGCGCGGGTGATCCGCGCCGCCGCGGTCGCCGCCGCGCTGGCCCTGCTGCTGGCCGCGGCGCCCGCCTTCGCCCAGGCCGACCGCGCGCGCCAGGAAGCCCAGGCCCAGCAGCGGCTCGAGGCGCTGCGCAGCCAGATCAAGGCCATCACCGCCGAGAACCGCGCCGCCGAAGGCGAGCGCGGCGAAGCGACGAAGGCGCTGCGCGCCGCCGACGCCCAGGTGTCCGAGGCCGTGCGCGCGCTGCGCCGCACCGAGGCCGGCATCGCCACCGCCGAACTCGAGGTCGAGGCGCTGGAGGGCAGGAAGCGCGAACTCGAGGCCGGCCTGTCGAAGCAGCGCGAGGCGCTGGCCGCGCTGGTGCGTTCGGCCTACGCGCTGGGCCGGCACGAGCAGCTCAAGCTGCTGCTGGCCCAGGACCGCATGGCCGACCTGGCCCGCGTGCTCGCCTACCACCGCTATTTCCAGGCCGACCGCCAGGAGCGCATCCAGGGCCTGATCGCCGAGCTGCAGTCGCTGGCCGACGTGGCCCGGCAGATCGGCGAGCAGCGCGAGATCCTCGACGCCGCCCGCCAGCAGCAGCAGGCCGACCTGGCCGCGCTCGAGGCCCAGCGCGGCGAACGCGCCGCGGTGCTGGCCACGCTCGAGGCCGGCTTCAAGGACCGCGGCGCGCGCCTGGCGGCCCTGGGCCGCGACGAGAAGTCGGTGCTCGCCCTGCTCGAGCGCCTGCGCGACGCCGTCGCCGACGTGCCGGCCCAGGTCGACGACACCCGGCCCTTCGCCAGCCGTCGCGGCCAGCTCGGCCGGCCGCTGGCGGGCAGCGTGCTCGCCGGCTTCGGCGGCCGCCTGCCCGACGGCCGCGGCAGCGACGGCTGGCTGGTGGCCGGCACCGCCGGCGCCGAGGTGCGCGCGGTCGCACCGGGCCGGGTCGCCTATTCCGACTGGCTCAAGGGCTACGGCCTGCTGGTGATCATCGACCACGGCGATGGCTGGATGAGCCTCTATGCCTTCAACGACGCCCTGCTCAAGGACGTCGGCGACTGGGTGCGCGGCGGCGAGCCGGTGGCCACCGTCGGCAGCTCCGGCGGCCAGGGCCGGCCGGCCCTGTATTTCGAACTGCGTCGAAACGGCCAGCCCCAGGACCCCCGGCCCTGGTTCCGGCCCTGAGCCGACGGGGCATAATCGGGCCATGAAGACGCCCGCCGCCGCCTGCCTCGCCCTGGCCCTCGTCCTGCCGGCCGCCGCGCCGGCGCAGGAGGCCGCGCCCGCGCCGCCGCCGGCCGCCGCGTCGCCGGCCGCCGCGCCCGCGCCCCGGCCGGCGCGCTCGGTGCCGCTGGAGGAGATCCAGCGCTACGTCGCGGTCTACCGCGCCATCCAGGAGGCCTACGTCGAGCCGCTGGAGGACAAGGAGCTCATGCGCGCCGCGCTGCGCGGCCTGCTCTCCGACCTCGATCCGCACAGCGCCTACCTCGAGGCCGACGAGGCCGAGGCCCTGCGCGAGCAGACCGAAGGCGCCTACGTCGGCATCGGCGTCGAGATCGAGCAGGGCAACGACCGCGGCATCCGCGTGGTCGCGCCGATCGACGGCACGCCGGCCCAGCGCGCCGGCCTGCGCGCCGGCGACCTGATCATCGCCATCGACGGCCAGGCCCCGGGCGAGGGCACCGGCGGCGCCGATGCCGCGAGCCTGCAGCTGCGCGGCGAACCCGGCAGCCGCATCACCCTGACCATCCAGCGCCCGGGCGAACCGGCGCCGCGCGACCTGGTGATGACGCGCGAGCGCATCGAGGTGACCAGCGTCTCCAGCCGCCTGCTCGAGCCCGGCTATGGCTACCTGCGCATCAGCACCTTCCAGGAAGACACCGCGCCGCAGCTGCGCCGCCAGCTCGCCGCGCTCGCCCGCCAGTCGGACGGCAAGCTGCGTGGCCTGGTGCTCGACCTGCGCAGCAATCCCGGCGGCCTGCTCAACGCCGCGGTGGAATCGGCCGATGCCTTCCTCGAGGACGGCCTGATCGTCAGCACGCGCGGCCGCCTCTCGTATTCCAACGCGAACTACCACGCCAAGGCCGGCGACCTCAGCGGCGGCGCCGGCATCGTCGCGCTGGTGGACGCGGGCACCGCCAGCGCCGCCGAGGTGCTGGCCGCGGCGCTGCGCGACCACGACCGCGCCCTGCTGATGGGCAGCCGCACCTTCGGCAAGGGTTCGGTGCAGACGGTGGTGCCGCTGGACAACGGCGATTCGGTGAAGCTGACCACCGCGCGCTACTACACGCCCAAGGGCCGCTCGATCCAGGCCCGGGGCATCGCGCCCGACGTGCGCCTGCGTGGCGCCGCCGCCCGCGGCCTGCGCGAGCAGGACCTGCCCGGCCACCTGCGCGGCGACGACGAGCGCAGCGAGGGCTACGCCGAGGGCGAGGTGATCGAGGGCGACGAAGCGGTCGTGCAGGCCCTGGCCCGGCTCAAGTCCGGGCGCGGCGGCTGAGCCGGATCATTCCGACTCGCCGATGTTGAGCTCGTTGCCGTCGGCCCAGAACTCGAAGGTCTTTCCTTCGCCCTCGCAGTCCTTGCGCTCCGCCGCGTACGACGAGAGCCTGGTGACGACGAAGTTCGAGCCTTCGCCCAGGTCGTCGTCGTAGCGCACCTGGAAGGTCGGCGAGCGGTTTTCGCCCGGGCGGTCGTATTCCCACCAGTGCTCGTTCCAGTAGCCGGGCTCGACGCTGGTGTCCTTCCACTCGTCGTCCTCGCCCCAGCGGTACTGGTAGTGGATGGCGTAGCCCGTGTCGGTCTCGATGCAGGTCAGGGCCATCGTCGTCGCGGCGCGCGCCGGCGAGGCGATGCAAAGCAGCAGTGCCGCGGCCAGCGCGGCGGTCGTCGTGGTCTTCATGGAACCCCTCCCCCGGAGGCGGATGCGCCGGCCCCCCGCCGGCGCCCTCATTCTAGGCCCGGGCCGTGAGCAACAGCGACAGCGGCGCGCCACCGCCGGCGGGCCGGGGCTCCTGCACCGCGCCCGGCGACCAGCCCGATTCCCGCAGCAGCGCCAGCCAGGCCCCGGTGTCGCGCAGGAACCACGGCATCGCCGCGACGAAGCCCTCGCCGAAGCCCGCAAAGGCTTCCTCCCGCCAGCCGGTGGCCGGCGCCTGGCCGGGGTGCAGGGTCTGGATGAACAGCCAGCCGCCAGGCGCGGCCAGCGCGTGCAGGCCGCGCAGCAGCGGCGCCAGGTCCTCGTCGAGCAGGGCGAAGTTGCAGGCGATGGCCTCGAAGCGGCCGAGGGCCTCGGGCGCCATCGCGAGCGCGGCGTAGTCGAGCACCTCGAAGCGGCCGCCGCCGGCGGCGCGGGCCGCCTCGACCAGGGCCGGCTGCGCGTCGACGCCCACCGCCTCGATGCCCTGCGCGGCCAGCGCGCGGCACAGCCAGCCTTCGCCGCAGCCGACGTCCAGCACGCGCCGCGGCGCGACCGCGGCCAGCGCCGCGAGGATGGCGGCATCGGTGCCGGCGATGCGGCTGGCGATGCCGCCGCCGCGCACCACCCGCACCCACGCCGCCGCGTTGGCGGCCCAGCTGTCGCGCTGGCGGCGGGCGGGATCGTCCATGGCGGGGCCGGCTGCTAGATTGTGGCCATCTTCCCGCCTGCGCCCGCGCATGCAAAGCCCGCCGCCCGCCGAGGACACCCGCCCCTTCGTCGCGCCCTGCCGCGAGCCCGGCGCCGGTGCGCCGCTGCGCTGGCTGCGCCTGGGCTGGGCCGACCTGCGCCGCGCGCCCGGGCCCAGCCTGGCCCTGGGCGCCGTGGTGGCGGTGGTGAGCATCGGCGTCTCGTGGATGGCCTGGTCGCTCGGCCGCTTCGCGCTGCTGGCGGCGCTGCTCTCCGGCTTCGTCTTCATCGCGCCGCTGCTGGCGGTGGCGCTGTACGGCGTGTGCCGGGCCCTGGCCGCCGGCCGCCGGCCCTCGCTGCGCGAATCGCTGCGGCTGGCCCGGCGCGTCGTCGGCGAGGCCGCCGTGTTCGCGCTGGTGCAGCTGGTGATCCTGATGCTGTGGTCGCGCGCGGGCATGATGGTCAGCGCCTTCGTGCCGATGGCGGAGGGCGACGCCGGCGACCTGGTCGAGTTCCTGCTGATCGGCTCGCTGGCCGGCTCGGTGTTCGCCGCGCTCACCTTCGCCATCGCCGCGTTCTCGCTGCCGATGGTGGCCGACCGCGAGGTGGACATGGTGACCGCCGGCCTGAGCAGCGTGAACGCGGTGCTGCGCAACAAGGGCGCGGCGGCGCTGTGGGCGGTGCTGATCGCGGCGCTGACCGCGCTGGGCTTCGCCACCGCCTTCCTCGGCCTGGTCGTGGTGATGCCCTGGCTGGCCTACGCGGCCTGGCATGGCTATCGCGAGGTGATCGACGCCGGCGACTGGCCGGCGCGCGACTGAAGTCGCCGGCGCGCCCGTCCCGGCTCAGCCCACTTCGCAGCGGTTGCGGCCGGCGTGCTTGGCCGCGTACAGGGCCTGGTCGGCGCGATGCACGACGTCCTCGACGCGCGCCTCGCCGCGGGATTCGGCCACGCCCAGGCTCAGCGTGACCGGCAGCTCGCCGGCGCGGGTGGCGAAGGGCTGGCCGCCGACGCCGATGCGGATTTTCTCGGCCACGCGCCGGGCGGTGGTGGCGTCGGCGTCCTGCAGCAGCACCAGGAATTCCTCGCCGCCCCAGCGCGCGACGAAATCCTCGGCCCGCACCGCCTCGCGCAGGCGCTGGGCCAGCTGCGCCAGCACCTCGTCGCCGACCGCGTGGCCCCAGGTGTCGTTCACCCGCTTGAAGTGGTCCAGGTCGGCCATCAGCACCGTCCAGGCGCCGCCGTGCCGGCGCGCCCGCGCGTGCACCGCGCGCAGCTGCGCATCCATCGCGCGCCGGTTCGGCAGGCCGGTGAGGGCGTCGGTCATGGCCGTCTCGGCCAGGCGCAAGTGCGCCTCGAAGGCCTGCCGGTTGCCCCGGTGCAGCATCTCGGCGATCACGCCGCCCAGGCCCATCGCGATGACCGGATGCACGACGTGCATCGGCCCGTCGGGCACGCCCAGCACGTGCATCGCGCCCAGGCCGACCAGCAGCGCCGGCAGGTAGATCCAGCCCAGGTCGCGCGCGCCGCGCGTGGCCAGCACCGCCACGGCCACGGTCGCCATCGCCAGCACGTGCGACACGCCGTGCACGCCCTCGTCGCCGGTGTTCGCGTGCATGGCCAGCATCAGCCAGCCCACCACCATCAGCGCGCCGCCGAACGCCAGCGCGGCCGGCCGCGGCCAGTGGCCCTGCGGCCGCGCATAGCGCAGCGCGATGACGACCAGGGCCATCAGCATCAACGGCAGCCGCAGCCAGGCATTGGTGGCCTGCAGGGCCTCGGAGCTCGCCCCGGACAGGTATTCGAGCAGCTGCAGCCCGGGCAGCAGGCCCAGCGTCGACCAAGCGGTGACCGTGGCCACGCGCCGGGCCAGGCTGCGCTGGAAGGCCGCCTGCGCGGCCACGGGATCCCGGCTGTCGGGCTCGGGCATCGGCACCATGGATCAGCCCGCGAGCGCCTGGCCCAGCCGCAGCGTCCACCACGCGGCGATGCCCATCTGCACCGAGAACGCGGTGAAGCGCAGGGTCACGGCGGTGGGGTGGGTGGAGGCGAGGTGGATCAGCGACTGCAGCAGGCGCGCGGCCAGCAGCCAGGGCGCCAGCGGGTCGGTGATCGCGGCCAGGTCGGCCAGCAGCGCGACCACCAGCAGGCCACCGAAGATCGGCAGGCCCTCCAGGCAGTTGGCGTGCGCGCGCGCCAGCCGCTGCATGAAGGGCGAGAGCCCCTCGTTGCCCGGCGTGAAGCCATTCGCCTTCACCTGGCCGCTGAGGACCAGCCAGGCCCGGATGGCCTCCATCAGCAGCAGCAAGGCCAGGGCCCAGGCGATCAGTGCAAGCAGGACGGACAGGCTGGACATGCATGGCCCCGGGCGGATTTCCCGGCGCCAGTATCCCCCGATTCCCCCGGCCGCGCAGCCGCCGTGCGCGCCCTGGTCAGCCGCGCAGCCAGCCGTACAGGCCCTGGGCGCGGCGCCGGCGCAGGCCCTCGACCACCGGGTGGCCATCGAGCCGGCCGCCGCCGGTGGTCTTGTTGATGTCCAGCAGCACGGCGCGGCCCTCGTGCACGGTGTAGTCGAACTTGCCGTAGTCGAAGCCCAGGCGGTGGCGCAGCGCGACGATGTCCGGATGCGGTTCGCACTCGAGCAGGGACACCGAGGTGCGCACCTGCAGGATCGGCGATGGCCCGCTCAGCCGCTGCGCGGTGTCCGCCGTGCCGAGGAACAGGTAGCTGCGCACGTGGTACAGGCCGTCCTCGAATTCGGGCAGGAAGCGCTCGACGAACAGGTCTTCGCGCGCCCAGGCGTCGGCGGGCACCTGCGAAGCGTGGTCGAGGATGCGGTAGTCGAGCTGCGAGCGGATCACGATGCCGCCGCGCAGCCGTCGCCATGCGCGCCCGAGGGCGTGGCCCACGCGCGCAAGCCGCGGCCCGTGCCCGCGCTCGGGCGCGCCGCCGCTGTTGGCGTCGCTCTTGATGATCACCGGCCCGTCCCAGCCATCGCCCGGGCGCACGCCGTTGGCGCTGAAGCGCGACTTGCGGATGTCGGTGGCCGCCAGGTTCAGGCAGCGCGGATAGCGGCGGGCGAAGTCCAGGTACTCCGGCGGCACCACCGAGAGGTCCACGTGCAGGATGGCCACGTCGGCCGGCACGAAGCGCGCGGTGCCGAACACCGGCACGACCTCGTGGCCGTCGGCCTCCCAGTGCGGGCTGACGCGGAAAAGGTCGTAGCGGTTGAGGTCGCGGCCGCGGTCGCGCGCGTGCATGAGGATGGCGATGCGCATCCGCTCACTCCCGCAGCCAGCGCCGCATCGCCGGGTAGGCGGGGCCGTCGCCGGCGGCGGCGGCCAGGCCGGCCTTCACCAGGCCGTGCGCGCCGGGATACACGCCCAGGCTGAACATCTGGACCAGGCCCGCTGACCGGCCGTGGTAGCCGCCCTCGTGGAACAGCACCGAGGGCGCCAGGCCGAGCGCCACCGTCGCGGCCCAGGCCCAGGCGGTGGCCTCGACTTCGCCGCCGTGGGCATCCACCGGCAGCGCGTCGAGCACGCCGGGCAGGCGGTCGCGCAGGGCGGCGGGCGTGACCGCGATGTGCCCGGCCTCGTGCAGCAGGTCGCCGGGCCAGCGCAGCGTGTCGCGGTCCACCACGAGCGCGCCGCCCTCGATGCGCACGCCGGGCAGGAAGGCATCGCCGGCGACCGGCGCCTCGCGCACCTCGATGCCGATCTCGCGCAGGAAGGCGAGGATGCGCTCGAGTTCGCTCATGCCCCGGCGCGCGCCGCGCGGCCGGCCGCCAGGCGGTGGCCCAGCCAGGCCATCGGCAGGTAAGCCACCAGGACGTCGAGCAGGGTGAACCAGAGCGGACCCGGCAGCATGTAGTTCACCGCGATGCCGCCGAGCAGGAAGACGATGCCCACGGCGAGCGCCGGCCCGCGGGTTCGGCCCGGCGTCAGCCAGGTGGCGACCATCGCGCCGGCCAGCGTGCCCAGCGCGTGCGCGAGGAAGGGAAAGAGGAAATTCTCCGGGCCGAACAGGTGCATGCCCGCCTTCAGCCCTTCCATCGTGGTCACGTCCACGCCCGCGGGTGCCGGGATGAGGCGGCCGCCGGCCATCACCAGGCCCATGTTGACGGCACTGCCGGCCAGCCAGCCGGCGACGAAGGCGATCACGAGGCGCAGGGCGCGGGGCATGGCGGCTCTCCCGGGGTGGACGCGCCGACGCTAGGCGCTGGCGCGGCCCGAGGCAAGTCCCGGCTCAGAGCGGCCGCAGCTGGTCTTCGATCGAGCGCGTGTGCGCCGTGACCTCGTCGCCCGAGTGCCGCGTGCTTTTCCGCTCGATCAGCAGGATGTGGCACTCCTGCTCGGCCACCGGGTTGTGGCGCACGCCCTTGGGCACCACGAACACCTCGCCTTCGCCCAGCTCGACCGCGCCGTCGGCCATTTCGATGCGCAGGCGCCCCTTGAGCACCATGAACAGCTCGTCCTCGTCGGCGTGGTCGTGCCAGCCGAACGTGCCCTGCACCCTGGCGACCTTGACGTAGGCATCGTCCACCTCGGCCACCACGCGCGGCGACCAGAGTTCGCCGAGGGCGGCGGCGATGGTGGCGGGGGAGAGGGCGTTCGGCATGGCGGCTTCCTGGGGAATGGCGCTCGAATCTTCCGGCCGCGGCCACCGGGCCCGCCCGTGCCGTGGGTCAGGCCCGCGGCGCCTGCGGCGCGACCCAGAAGGAAATCTCCGGCGGCCCCGCGAGGAAGGCGCCGGCCGACGCGATGAAGGCCTGGATATGCGGCTGCTGCATGTGCGGGCCGAGGAACACTTCGCGGCTGGGCCAATGCTCGACCAGGGTGAAGCGGGCCGGGTCGTCCTGGTCCTGCAGCATCGTGATGCCGCCGCAGTCCGCTTCCTTCGCCAGCACCGTCGCGACCAGCGCCGCGAGCGCCTGGCCGGCGGTGGCGACCTGCCCGGGCTGGGCCCGGTAGGCAATGAGCACGGTCGTGTGGGTCATGTCGGCGCCGTCCGTTTCAGCGGGGCTTCGGCGGGAAGGGGAAGGGCGTGACGACCTTCTCGCCGGTGCCGGCGTCGCGGATGCTCAGGCTGCCCTTGCGGTCCACCTCTTCGACGCGGATGACGCTCTGCATCGGCAGGTGCAGCACGCGGGTGTCGGCGAACTCCTCGCGCAGGCGTTCTTCGGTCGGGTCGACGACCACGCCTTCGTTGACGTCGAACACCAGGTCGGACACTTCGGTGAAGCCCCACAGCGAGCTGGCGGCGACGCGGCGGGCGTACAGCTCGTACACCTTGCCGGCGTTGAGGAAGGTCACCTTGTAGAGCACGCGCGAATTCATGGCCGCCGATTATCCGCCGCCGCGGGCGCGCCGCGCCAGCACCGGCCGCAGCGCCAGCGCGTACAGCAGGCCGACCCCGAAGCCCGCCAGGTGCGCCCACCAGGCCACCGCGCCGAAGCTGGGGCCGACGAAGGTGAAGACGAGCTGCAGCAGCGCCCACAGGCCGATCAGCAGGGCGGCCGGCAGCTTGATGAATTCCAGCCACAGGCCCAACGGCACCACCACGCCCAGGCGCGCGGTCGGGAACAGCGCCAGGTAGGCGCCGATGACCGCCGACACGCCGCCGCTGGCGCCGATGATGGCGCGCGCCGGCGTGCCCATCAGCAGGGCCGCGGCCAGGTTGGCCAGCGCGCCGCCGGCCAGGAACAGCAGCAGGTAGCGCCACGGGCCCATGCTGCGCTCGGCGGGCAGGCCGAAGATCAGCAGGAAGAGCAGGTTGCCCAGCAGGTGCAGCGGGCCCGCGTGCATGAACAGCGCGGTGACCAGGGTGAGCAGGCGCTCGTCGCGCAGCGCCGCGCGCCATTCGGTGACGCTGCCCGAGAGCGTGCCCCAGCGCAGCAGCGCGTCGCGCCAGGCCGCGTCGTCGGGCAGCAGGGCGATCCACAGGTAGGCCGCGCCCATCAGCGCCGCCAGCAGGGGCGTGGCCCAGCGCCAGCGGGTGCGGCGGCGGCTCGGCAGTTCGACGAACACCGCGGCTCCTATCGCGCCAGCCAGTAGGGCCGGCCCTGCACCGACAGTACCAGCCCCTCGCGACCGATGGATTGCACCAGCACGCCCTCCGCCAGTGCGCCGCCTTCGCCGAGGCGGCGGCCGTCGAGGATGACGAAGCGCTGCGCCGGGTCGTCGGCGTACACGTGCATGCTGAGCTTGAGCGGCGGCAGCGCGGCGCGCTCGGCGACGGGCAGGTCGGCGATGCGCGGCAGCGCGCCGGATTCGCCCGCCGGCGGCGCGGGTTTGGGTTGCGGCGCCTCGCGCAGGTCCGGGGTGGCGGGGATCTCGTTCGGCGGCCGCGCATCCACCTCGTAGCCTTCGATCGGCGATGCGTCCGGTGCGGGCGCGGCGGGGTTGGACGCCGGTGCGGGCGTTGGCGCCGGCGTGGGCGCGGGCGACGGCACCTGCGGCTGCGGCGCCGATGGGGTGCCGCCGGCCGCGGCGGGCACGGTCGCGGGCGCGGACGCCGGGGGCGGCGCTGCGACCGTCGTCGCCCCGGCCGGGGAGGACGGGGCGTGGGACGGCGGCGCGTCGGCCAGCGGCGCGGCGGCGGGTGCATCCGCCGTGCGTCCCGCCCGGCCCGACAGCCAGTCCCTGCCGACCCAGGCCAGCGCGGCGACCGCAAGCAGCGCCGCGCCCAGGCCCAGCCAGGCCGCGGGCGGCCGGCGCCGTCGCCGCGGCGGCAGCGCCTGCTGCACGAACAGGCCGGGCGCCTGCCCGCGCTGGCGTTCGGCTTCGGACTTGCGCAGCGCGTCGAGGATCAGCGACATCAGTCCAGGCTCCGGCGCAGCTGCGGGCCTTCGTCGTCGCGCGCGGACAGGGCCAGCAGGGTTTCGGGTCCAAGCAGGCCGTCCACGGCCAGTCCTTGCGCCGACTGCAGTTGCCGCACCGCCGCCACGGCCCCTTCGTCGAGCACGGCCGGGCCGGCATCCGGCAGGGCCAGGCCGGTGCGGTCGCGCAGGCGGTCGAGCACCCAGTCCACCGCGGGCCCGCTGGCGCCGGGGGCGATCGGTGGCGTGATGTAGCCGGGGCCGCGCCAGATGGCGGCGAACTCGCCGCGCCAGATGCGATCGAGCGCGAGCCGGTCGATGTCGACGCGGCCGCCACCCAGCCACAGGCGCACGCGCAGGGCGTCGGCGCCGAGCAGCACGGCCCAGGCCTCGGCCTCGCCGCTGCGCAGGCGAAGCAGCGCCGGGCGGCCGAGCGCGACCAGCTGGTCGAGGCTGGCGCGGCCGCGATGGCAGAACAGGCCGGGCGCCAGCACCGGCGCGCAGGCGTCGGCCTGCGCGATCGATGCCTCGCCGGCGCGCACGGTCCACAGGCCCAGCAGCTGGCCCCAGGCCGGCGTGGCGGCCGGGCCGGCGGCTTGCAGGCGCGCCGGCAGCCCGTCGGCCGGCAGGTAGGGCACGGGCTGGGCAGTTATCGCGGCAGCCGCGACGGTCGGTGCGGCGGGCGGGTCCGCCGCCGGTGGTGCCGCCGGGCGCGACCACAACCACAGTGCGCCCGCGACGAGCGCCGCGGCGACCGCCCAGGACAGCTTCGGCGCCGGCAGCCTCGACAGCCGCGGCGCCAGCGCCTCGCGCGCGGCCGCGTCCACCCAGCGCTCGCCGATCTGCACTTCGTCGTGGGCGTAGCCGGCCAGGAGCGCGCGCTCGGCGATGATGTTCATCAGCCGTGGCACGCCGCCGGCGTGGTGGTGGATGCGCTTCACCGCCAGCCTGGTGAAGGGGAAGCGCTGGCCGCCGGCGACCGCCCAGCGGTGGCGCAGGTAGGCCTCGGCCTCGTCGGCATCGAGCGGCGTGAGGTGGAAGCGCGCGGTGATTCGCTGGGCCAGCTGGCGCAGGTCCTCGCGCGCCAGCAGGTCGCGCAGTTCGGGCTGGCCCAGCAGCAGCACCTGCAGCAGTTTCTGCGTGGGCGTCTCGAGGTTGGTGAGCAGGCGCACCTGCTCCAGCGCCTCGACGCTCAGGTCCTGCGCCTCGTCGACCACCAGCACCACGCGCAGGCCTTCGGCGTAGGCGTCGAGCAGGAAGCGGTTGAGCGCGTCCACCAGCGCCTTGAGGCTGCCGCGCGCGCCGGCCACGTCGATGCGCAGCTCTTCGCAGATCGTCTCCAGCAGCTCGACCGGGTTCTGGCGCGGGTTGAGCACCAGCGCGACGCGGGTGTTCTCGGGCAGCTGCTCGAGCAGCAGGCGGCAGAGCGTGGTCTTGCCGGTGCCGACTTCGCCCGTGAGCTGCACGAAGCCGCCGCCGCCGCCCTGGCCGATGCCGAACAGCAGGTGCGCGAGCGCATCCCGGTGGCGCTCGCTCAGGAAGACGAAGCGCGGGTCCGGGGTGATCGAGAACGGCGGCTCACGCAGGCCGTAGTGCTCGAGGTACATGCGTCTCTCGCGGGCGGGGAGCGCCTAGCCTGCCACATCCCCCCGGCCGCGACGTAGGAGGGCCTTCAGGCCCGAGGCGCTTTCGCGCAAGGCATCGGGCCTGAAGGCCCTCCCACAGGTTCAGTCATCGAGCGTGAGCAGCGAGGCGTTGCCGCCGGCCGCGGTGGTGTTGATGGTCAGCGTGCGCTCGGTGGCGAAGCGCAGCAGGTAGTGCGGGCCGCCGGCCTTGGGCCCGGTGCCGCTCAGGCCTTCGCCGCCGAAGGGCTGCACGCCGACCACCGCGCCGATCTGGTTGCGGTTGACGTAGCAGTTGCCCACCTTGACGGTGCGGGCGATCTTCTCGACGGTCGAGTCGATGCGCGAGTGGATGCCCAGCGTCAGGCCGTAGCCGGTGGCGTTGATCTGCGCCAGCACGTCGTCAAGCTGGGCCGCCTCGTAGCGGATCACGTGCAGGACGGGGCCGAAGACCTCGCGGGTCAGCTGCGACAGCGACTTCAGTTCGTAGGCGCGCGGCGCGAAGAAGCAGCCGTGGGCCGCGGCCTCCGGCAGCTTCACTTCCTTGATCAGCTTCGCTTCCTTGTCCATGCGCGCGGCGTGCTCGGCCAGGATGCGGCGCGCGTCCTCGTCGATCACCGGGCCGACGTCGGTGCTGAGCAGGCCCGGGTCGCCGACGACCAGCTCGTCCATCGCGCCCGAGAGCATGCCCACCACCTTGTCGGCGATGTCGGCCTGCACGAACAGCACGCGCGCGGCGGAGCAGCGCTGGCCGGCGGAATCGAAGGCCGAGGCCATCGCGTCCTTGACCAGCTGCTCGGGCAGGGCGGAGGAGTCGGCGATCAGCGCGTTCTGGCCGCCGGTCTCGGCGACCAGCGCGGCGATCGGCGCATTGCGCGCGGCCAGGGCGCGGTTGATCGCCCAGGCGGTTTCGGTGGAACCGGTGAAGCAGACGCCGTCCACGCGGGCATCGCGGGTGAGCGCGGCGCCGACGGTGGCGCCGTCGCCCGGCAGGAACTGCAGCACGTCCTTCGGGATGCCGGCCTCGTGCAGCAGCTGCGTGGCGACGAAGGCGGTGAGCGTGGTCTGCTCGGCCGGCTTGGCGATCACCGCGTTGCCCGCCGCCAGCGCCGCCGACACCTGGCCCAGGTAGATGGCCAGCGGGAAGTTCCAGGGGCTGATGCAGACGAACACGCCGCGGCCGTGCAGGAACAGCTGGTTGGTCTCGCCGGTCGGGCCGGGCAGGTTCTCCGGCTGGCCGAACAGCTTGCGCGCCTGCATCGCGTAATAGCGCAGGAAATCCACCGCCTCGCGCACTTCGGCGACCGACGAGGACAGCGACTTGCCGGCTTCCTTCACGCACAGCGCCATGAACTCGGGCAGGCGCTTCTCCAGCAGGTCGGCGGCGTGCTCGAGGATCAGGGCGCGGCTGGCGGCCGGCGTGCGGTCCCAGCCTTCGTGCGCGGCGACGGCGTTCTTCAGCGCCTGCTCGACGGTGGCGGCGTCGGCCGGCGTCCAGGTGCCGACCTGCTCGCGCCGGTCGGCGGGGTTGGTGACGGCGACCGGCGCGCCCTGCGGGTTCCCGCCCGGCACCAGCGGCACTGCGTGGCGCGGGGTCAGCGCGGCGTTGATCTCGCGCGCGAGGGTGGCGAGGGTGTCGTCGTTGGCGAGGTTGGCGCCCATGGAGTTGGTCCTGTCTTCGCCCGCGGCCCGGTACAGGTCGCGCGGCTGGGGAATGCGGGGATGCGGCTTGCTGGCGTAGGCCGAGACGACGGCCACGGGATCGGCCACGAGTTCGGCGGCCGGCAGCTTCTCGTCGGTGATGCGGTTGACGAAGCTGGAGTTGGCGCCGTTCTCGAGCAGGCGGCGCACCAGGTAGGGCAGCAGGTCCTCGTGC
>VFQN01004782.1_pt1 | contig 17416 bp, 15 predicted proteins | sample 3512371 | NCBI WGS metagenome assembly VFQN01 (sample SAMN10412370, study PRJNA504923) | tailings metagenome | isolation source: Replicate 2 from Balatoc abandoned mine | place: Philippines: Itogon, Benguet | collected 2017-08-28 | reverse complement strand
CAGGCGGATGATCCGCGGCACCGGCGTGCTCGCCACGATCGGCTCCACCGCCCCCTTTGTCGGCCTGTTCGGCACGGTGTGGGGCATCATGAACAGCTTCATCGGCATTTCGGAAACGCAAACCACCAACCTCGCCGTGGTGGCGCCCGGCATCGCCGAGGCGCTGCTCGCCACCGCGATCGGCCTGGTCGCGGCCATTCCGGCCGTGGTGGTCTACAACCACTTCGCCCGGCAGATCACCGGCTACCGGGCGCTGGTCGGCGACATGTCGGCCGAGGTGATGCGCCTGGTCTCGCGCGACCTCGACCGTCGCGGCCTGCCCGGCCGCGGCCGCGCACGCATGGCGGCGTGAGGCGACGATGGCGGCAAAGCTGGATCAGGGCGACGACCTGGGCGACAATCACGACATCAACGTGACGCCGTTCATCGACGTCGTGCTGGTGCTCCTGATCATTTTCATGGTGGCGGCGCCACTGGCGACGGCGGACATCGCGGTGGACCTGCCGCCGGCCAACGCCAAGGCCTCGCCCCGTCCGCAGGCTCCCGTATTCGTTTCCCTGCAAAAGGACCTGCAGGTGGCGATCAACAGCGACCAGGTGAGCCGCGAGGTCCTTGGCAGCGGGCTGGACCGCGCCACCGGCGGCGACAAGGAGCAGCGCATCTTCATCCGGGCCGACGAGGGCGTGCCCTATGGCGAGGTGATGGCGGTGATGAACCTGATGCGCGCTGCCGGCTACCTGAAGGTGGGCCTGGTCGGGCTCGAGGTGGTTTCCGCACAGTGACGGCTGTCTTGCTCCCTTCCGAAATCTCTGATCCCGGCGGCTTTTCGGAGATACGGCGCTGGATCCTGGCCTTTGTGGCGGTGGCGGCCCTGCATGCCGCCCTGGTCGCGGCCGTGATGTATTGGCGCAAGCCGGTCGAGGTTCCGGGTGAGCCGCCGGCAGCGGTGATGATCGATCTGGCGCCGATGCCGACCGCACCGGATGCCGAGGAGATCCTGTCCGAGCTGCCGCTGCCCGAGCCGGCCCCGGTCGAGCTGCCGGACCCGGTGACCGAACTCGCCATCGAGCTGCCGCAGGAAGCGCCGGTCGAGCTTCCGGCAGAAGTGTCGGAACTCGCCATCGACCTGCAGGAGCTGGCGGAAGTCGACCTGCCCGAGCAGCCGCCTGCCGTCATGCCGCCGCCGCCGCAGACCAAGCCGAAGCCGCCGGCAAGGCGGCCGCCGAAGCCGGAGAGGCCGGTGGAGCAGGCGCGGCAGGCCAACCGGGAACCGCCGACGAGTGCTGCGCCACAGCCGACCAAGTCGGCCCAGGCCGCAGCGCCCCCGGCCAGCAGGAACAGCCAGCAGGCGGTGCAGCCACTTACCTCTGCGCCGCCGAGCTGGCAGGGTGCCGTGCTCGGCAAGCTCCAGCGCGCGATCCGCTATCCGCGGATGGCGCAGATGCGGCGCAAGCAGGGTGTCGCCGCGATCGTGTTCCGCATCAACCGCCAGGGCGAGGTCCTGGCGGTCAGGCTGGTGACCAGTTCCGGCACCGAAGCCCTGGACGAGGAGGCGGTGGCCGTGGTCCGGCGCGCGAGCCCGCTGCCGGTCCCGCCGCCGGAGATGATGGCAAGCGAGGCGGTCAGCGTGGCGGCGCCCATCACCTTCGCGTTGCGCTAGAACAGGTCGTTCCCGAACGAACGCGCATGGTCTGGATTTGGGAAGGAAGGCTACACGCCGGCCGACTGCTGGGGCAGGCCGAAGCCCTGTGTCGTGAGCTTCTCCATGGCCTCGGGAAAGGCTGCCACCAGCGCCTGCAGCGCCGCGCGCGGCATCCGGATCTGGTTGCCGGGCTCGGGAAAACGGGTCAGGGTCACCTCGTCGCCGCTGCCCGATGCCGCCAGCCTCGCGCCGTCGGTGAAGGGACCGCCTCCACTTCGACCGCCTCCGCCGCCAGCTCCAGCACCTGGGTCTGTTGCGGCGACCCGGCATCGTCACGCTGCCACCAGCCGATCTCCACCGTGCCCCGGTCGGGCAACTGGCGCAGGATCAGGAGCCGGTCATCGTCCAGCCGCACGCTCGCCAGCACCACCGCATCTTCGTTCGTCCTGGCCATGATCATCCTCCGCCCTTGCCGGCGCGACATCGGTGCCGGCGCCGGCCATCCTGGAACTGTCTCGCGCTGCCGTCATCCCTGCCGGCCCGGTTGCCGGGAAAAGGAGGCGGCGCGCCCGACGGGGAGCTTCACGGGTCCCGGTAGCCCAGCACGCGCAGGTCGAGGCTGTCCATCCGCGGCTGGCGGCGGAACAGGACGGCGCCATGCCGGGTCGAGTGGCCGGGGACATAGTCGAAGGTGACTTCGCCATGCTCCTCGGAACCGTCCTCCGCGCGGGAGCGGACGTCGAGCCTGGCCTCGGCGGCCGTCCGGCCGCCGCGGTTGCTGACGGCCACCCCGACCCGGAAGCCTTCCTGCACGGGGGCGACCTCCTCGACCCGGACCGTCAGGTCCGCCGGCGTGTCGGCGCTGCCCAGCCCGTCCCAGACCAGGTAGCCGATCGTCCCGATCGCCATCACGGCGCCGATCGAGGCTGCGATCCATTCGAGAAGCGGGGTTCCCTGGTCGGCCTTGGCGGATCGATGGCTCATCGCGGCCTCACACGATCAGCCGGGCGGTGGCAGCGCCGATCGAGGACGGGAATCCCAGAATGACGACCATCGTGATGGTTTCGGCCAGCCCGGTATCATCGGTTCGCCCGAAGGTCCAAAGGATGTAGAGGCTGACCGCCAGGGCCAGGCCGTAGCCTGCCAGGCTGAACCGGTAGAACACGGTGAGGAAGCCGGCATTCTGCGGCCATTCCTCCTGGCCGGAAAAGCCCAGGTTGTAGACCAGCAGGTGCAGCAGCGCCACCGAGCACAGGGCCAGCAGCATGGCATGCCAGGGGGTGATCAGCTGGGCGATCAACTGGATCTCGTCGGTCGGCGCCACGTTGAACGCCACGAACACGGCGCCGCCCAGCATCAGGAAGAGTTCGCCGGCATAGCTGGCCGGCGGCGGATCGTCCGGCGTGTCCTCGTCCTGCTCAGGCGCTCCAGTCAGCTGGGACCGCGCCAGGATCGCGCCGATGCCCGCCGGCACCGACTGCACGGCGACCTTGCCGACCCACTGGCTCCAGGACATCGTGCCGTCCAGCATCCCGAACAGCGCCAGGCACGCCAACGTCACCAGGACGCCGACCGCATAGGCGGACAGCGCATCGCCGATGTCGTCGAACCAGCGAGCGTTCTGCGCGAAGCCGACCTGGCGGGACAGGCCGATCAGCAGGATCAGGCCGAGGCCGACGAAGAGGGCCAGGCGCAGCCGGTCCATGTAGAACCCGAGCCACCACATCTCCATGGTCATCAGGAGCGGGAAGGCGAACAGGATGGCGCCGCCAGCGGCGCGCGCCAGCTCCTTCGCGTACTCCAGATTGGCCTCGTCGATCATGCCGCCTCGGTCGGGCTTCGCGTGCCTGCGTCGTGCTCAAAGAAAAACCCGCGCGGCTGGCCGCGCGGGTTTCTTGTTCGTCGTCCTGCTCTGACGTTGGCCGCCTGAGCGTGGCGACGGTCAGCGCTGGCGCACTTCGACGCGACGGTTGCGCGGCTCAGGCACCTGGTCGCCGGTCGGCACGGCAAGCTTGGTCTCGCCGAAGCCCTGGATGGTCAGGCGCGAGGCGTCGACGCCCTTGCTTTCCAGATACTCGGCCACCGCGTCCGCACGACGCACCGACAGGCCCATGTTGTACTGCTCGGTACCCACCGTGTCGGTGTGGCCCCAGACCAGCAGGCGCTTGTTGGTGTCGGCAACGAGGTCGGCAGCGATCTCGTCGAGCTGCGGCTTGAACTGCTCCTTCACGACCGCCTTGTCGAAGTCGAACAGAACGTCGGACGAGATCGAGATCACCTCGACTTCCTCGGCCGGGGTCAAGGCGGCGATCGCGTCCTCGAAGCCCTTGCGGCAGGTCGCGATGTCCTCGATCTGGAAGTTCTCTTCCTGCTGCTCCATCCAGCAGTCAAAGCTGGCCTGCGCCTTGGCGGCGGTCGCAGGGTCGGCCTTGGCCTGCTCGGTGGCGAGCGTGCTCACCAGCGTGGCGCGCGCCTGGGTCAGGGTGCCGACCATGTCGGCCGGCTCGCGCCGCGCGTTGATCGGCGTCGGCTCGGGTGCCCGGCCGCTGGCCGCCATCTTGGCCCGCTCGGTGTAGAAGAGCGAATCCTTCCAGTCGTACTGGTCGTATTCGTACTGTGAGAGAGCTGTGTACTCCTTGAAGAGCGCCTGGGTGAACGCGTCACCACTGGCGTTGGTCTTCTTCAGGTCGTTCAGCCCAGACGTCGAGGTGAAGGCCGAGCACCCGGTCAGGAGCGCGAGCATTCCAACCCCGGCGATCAGGCGGATCTTGGATTTCATGATACCTCCGCGCGTTCGTCCGTGACAAATTTCCTAACGCCTCGGACGCCGCAGGCGCCGTGAGCGGGGTGCAGCATAAGGGCTCCGCCGCAAATATGTCGCTAACACCCTGGCTGTCCCCGCATTTCTGACCCGGTTGCGACAACGAAGCAACGTCTTGCCGGACGAAGAGCACAATTTTGCTGCTCTGTGCGTGTCAAACACCCAGTTGGTCGACCAGTTCCCGCCATTCCCGCGCTGAAAGGCCGCTCTTGTCCGCTGTCACCTTCTCGCCACGCAGCATGCGGCGCAGCACGGCCAGTGCCGGACCGGAAAGTTCAAGTGCGTCCAGGCGATAGTCGGTGAAGGCTTCGTAGGTCGCCGGCACCCACCGGCGAAGGATGTCCGCCAGTATTTCGGCATAGGCGCGGATCTCCGCCTGGGCGTGGCGATCCAGCCGCAGTGCCACGAAATGCAGCAGGTTCTGGAGATCGATCTTCCAGTACCACTGCGTGTAGGTCGACAGCGGCAGCACCACCCGGGCCAGCTCGCGCGCTACCCCGGGGCGGCCCTCGACCAGGGGCTGGCCGGCGCCGTTGTCGTTCAGCAACGCGTGGTAGCGCTGGAACGCTTCCTCGCCGCTGGCGCGGATCCCGGCGCGGACCTGTTCCGCTTCCTGCGCGTCGAAGGCGACGCCGCGCCCCTGGCGATTGTCGGACGACTGCACCGCCACGCTGTCCGCGCCCGGCACGTAGACCTCGTCGTCCAGTACCGAATAGCGCGCGGAATATTCGTTCACGGCGGCCGTGCGGTGGCGGATCCACTGCCGGGCCACGAAGATGGGCAGCTTCACGTGCAGCTTGATCTCGCACATCTCGAACGGGGAGGTGTGGCGATGGCGCATCAGGTAGCGGATGAGGCCGCGATCGTCGGAAACCCTGCGCGTGCCCTTGCCGTAGGACACCCGCGCCGCCTGCACGACGGCGGCGTCGTCGCCCATATAGTCGACGACCCGGATGAAGCCGTGGTCCAGCACCGGCAGCGCCTGGAACAGGATCTCTTCGAGTGCTGGCGCCACGGCGCGCCGCGTGGGCGCCGGCTCAGTGCCGCGCGCTTCCTCGATCTCGGCCGACTGGCTCTCGTTCAACCGCATGACCGGCCTCTTCATGGATGGGGCGGACGGCAGGGCCGTGCCTTCTGGCCGTCGGTTAGCAGAGCGGTGCCCGATGCACTATCGGTCAGGCAACAGACGTCAGCGGTAGATCAGGTACTGGCCGTTCCCGGCCGCCAGACCCTTCCATAGCGGCCGGTTCGCTCCTATATTCGGGCTGTCGGCGCAAGCCGACTATGGCGATAAACATCACGCGGCATAGGCGTTACGGACCCGGGGGCAGAGCCCGGCGCCTCCACCAATTCGCCAGGGCCGGCCCGGTTTGCGGGCAGGTCCTGGCGCCTACGGGGGCGAATCAGGATCGACGTGCGTAATAAAGGCGTGACTTTTGCCCGGCATGGTACCGCCGTTACCGGACCAAAACACAAGTGCCAACGACAATAGCCGTCTGGCCCTCGCTGCCTAATCATTAGGTAAGCGCGGTTCGGGGGGGCGCCGGGCAACAGAAGCCCCCCCACTTCGATGCGAGCTTCCCGGATCTTTCCGGCCCTGGTGCGGCTTCAAGGTCGAGATGAGCAAGGACAGCATTCAGTACGGCCAACTGGTCGAGCAGGCCCTGCGCGGGGTGGTCCGTGACGTCCTGCTCCGGGTCGCCCGCGAAGGGATGCCGGCGCCGCACCATTTCTACATCACCTTCCGCACCGATCATCCCGGCGTGGGTCTCGCTGCCTCCCTGCGGGAGCGCTATCCCAGCGAGATGACCATCGTGCTGCAGCACCAGTACTGGGACCTGCAGGTGGACGATTCCAGCCTCGCGGTCACGCTCAGCTTCAACAACCAGCCGCAGCGGATCGTGATCCCGTTCGCGGCGCTGAAGGTGTTCGCCGATCCGGGCGTGGAGTTCGGGCTGCAGTTCACCATCGAGCCGCCGGCCGAGGAGCCGGTCGCCGAGGCGGTGCCTCTCCTGTCGCCGCGCGAGCGCGACACCAAGCCGGCCGGCGACGAGGATACGGACCTCGCCGAGGCTTCGCCCGAAGGCGGCGCGCAGATCGTTTCGCTGGACCGCTTCCGCAAGCGTTGAGTCGCGCTCGGAGGCTGGGCGGAACGTCCGCACCGGCTTTCAAGCGCCAAAGAACCCGGCGAACCCCCAGGGTACGCCGGTGTCCAGTGCCGTCCTCGCTGTCGCCGCGCCCTGCATTGCCAGCCCCATCCTGCTCCGGAACCGTTGACGGACGCCGCGAAAGTAGCGACCTGAGCCGCAAATCTTGGTCGCAGGAGCGTGGTGATGAGTGAGTCCAATGGGGTCCGGGTCGAGAGCGACACGTTCGGGCCGATCGAGGTCCCGGCCGACCGGCACTGGGGCGCCCAGACCCAGCGCTCCCTGCAGAACTTCAAGATCGGCGGCGAGCGGATGCCGGCCCCGCTGGTCCGGGCGCTGGGCATCGTCAAGCTGGCCGCGGCCAGGGTCAATGTCGGCCTGGGCGAGCTCGAGCCCAAGATCGGTGACGCCATCGCCAAAGCCGCCGAGGAAGTGGCCGACCTGCGCCTGGTCGACGAGTTCCCGCTGGTGGTCTGGCAGACCGGATCCGGCACCCAGTCTAACATGAACGCCAACGAGGTGATCGCCAGCCGCGCCAACGAGCTGCTCAACGGCACCAAGGGCGGTAAGTCGCCGGTCCACCCGAACGACCATTGCAATCGCGGCCAGTCCTCCAACGACACCTTCCCGACCGCCATGCACATCGCCGCCGGCGAGCAGGCGATGAAGGCGCTGATCCCCGCCCTCGAACACCTGCACGCGGCGCTGGCGCAGAAGTCGGACGAATTCGCCGACATCATCAAGATCGGCCGCACCCATCTGCAGGATGCGACTCCGATGACGCTGGGCCAGGAGTTCGGCGGCTATGCCTGCCAGATCCAGTACGGCATCGAGCGGGTGAAGGCGGCGCTGCCGCGGGTCTGGTACCTGGCGCAGGGCGGGACCGCCGTCGGCACGGGGCTCAACGCCAAGAAGGGCTTCGCCGAGGGCTTCGCCGCCGAGGTGGCGAAGATCACCGGCCTGCCGTTCGTGACGGCGCCCAACAAGTTCGAATCCCTGGCCTCGCACGACGCCATGGTCGAGCTCTCCGGCGCGCTGAACGTCCTGGCGGTCTCCTTGATGAAGATCGCCAACGACATCCGCCTGCTGGGCTCCGGCCCGCGCTGCGGCTTAGGGGAGATCTCCCTGCCTGAGAACGAGCCCGGTAGCTCGATCATGCCGGGCAAGGTCAACCCGACCCAGTCCGAGGCGCTGACCATGGTCTGCGCCCAGGTGATGGGCAACCACGTCGCGACCACGGTCGGCGGCTCGAACGGCCATTTCGAGCTGAACGTGTTCAAGCCGGTGATCATCTACAACGTGCTGCAGTCGATCCGGCTGATCGCGGATGGCTGCCGGTCCTTTACCGACAACTGCGTGGTCGGCATTGAGCCGAACCGCGAGCGGCTCCAGAAGATCATGAACGAGAGCCTGATGCTGGTGACGGCGCTCAACCCCAAGATTGGCTACGACAACGCCGCCAAGGTCGCCAAGAAGGCGCACAAGGAGGGGACGACCCTCAAGGAGTCGGCGCTGGCGCTGGACCTGCTGACCGAGGAGGAGTTCGATCGTCTGGTCCGCCCGGAGCTGATGCTGGGCCCGTCGGACTGATCTCGACCGTCTGGATCCGCCCGGGCGGCCCGATCAGGTGCTGCCCGGGCTGGCCGGCTTCGGGCAGCAGGATGGCATCCAGGAACCAGACCGGCAGGTCGAGCATGGCCTGGGCATAGCGCCGGCTTTCGTCGGGCAGGTCGATTGCCAGGTGCGGCGGAGCGCTGCGCAGGATCCCCCGTGTCGCCTCCAGCCTTCCCTCGATGCTGGAAAAGGCGAATGGCGGCGCATCGCTGCCGGTCGGCGGTGGGATGCTGCCGGGTCCCATGGCGACACGGACGTCGCCCGCGAGATCGGCCACGATCGCGGCGACCGAGAAGCCCTGTCCGGCAAGGTCGATCTCGGCTGCCAGCCTGCCGCCCGGTGCCCGCGATATCCCCAGCTTCTCCCCGGCCGTGGCGGCATCCACGTCGTCCAGGGCCAGCGACAGCCCGAGCAGGGGGACCTCTCCGGTGCCGTCGATGGCGACGCTGCCCTCAAGCCGCCCCCCCGATGGCAGTCCCAGGTCCAGCCGCTCCAGGTCCAGCCTGCCGGCTTCCAGGCGTACCCGGCCAAGGCCGCCATCACCGCTAATGCCCTGCCGGCGCAGGGTGAGGTCCAGGTCCGCCGCGAACAGCCAGCCCCAGTGCAGGTTGACCTCGGGCCAGTTGCCCGGCCAGCGCAGGGGCGAGCCCGGCGCGAACGCCAGGGACGTGGACAGGAAGTCGTAGAGGGCCTGGAGCGGGCCCGGCGCCAGCGGCGTCAGCGCCACCTGCCCGGACAGGCGCGGCCGGTCCCCCGACAGGCGCAGGCCGAGCTGGGCTTCGCCCCGCAGCGGTCCCGCCCGCAGATCGACATGGCCAAGCCAGTGGCCGTCCTTGCCCCGCGACAGGTCGGCGCTGGCCGTCACCGGCCCGGCCAGGGCGCCTGGCTGAACCGGCAGGAGTGCAAGGTCGCTCAGCAGTGCCGCCAGATCCGGCGCATCCGCCTGAAGCCGCAGGGCGGTCGCCTCCACATCCGGTCCATTGCCCAGCACGCCGGTCACCGTCAGGTGACGGTCGCCACTGCTGGCATCCATCATCAAGCCGAGGCGGTCGACCGGGCCGCGCATCGACAGCGTGCCCTGGAGCGTCCCCAGGCGGGTCAGCCAGGCAAGATCCAGCCCCAGGATCGAGTTGATCCGCGCCGGCTTCGGTGCGTCCACGCCGACCACCAGGTCCACGGCCTGCCCGTCCGGCTCGACCGTCCCGGCCAGCGTGACGTGCAGGTCGTCGCTGCTGCCGGCGGACGCCTCGGCGATCACCAGCCGGCCCTGTACGCGGGAAGCCTCGATGGCGACGTCGCCGATCCAGGCAGGCCCGCGCGACAGGCGCCCGATGCTGAGCTTGGCCATTCCGTCGGGCAGGCGCGCCAGAAGAGCCCGAAGGTCGGCGGGCGCTGCCGGCCATTCGTCCAGGTCCAGGCGGTCCAGGCTGCCATCGACCGAGACCTGGCCATCCGACACCGCCAGCCTGCCCTGGAAGCTGGACTGGTCGGCGCGCAGGAGCGCATCCGCCAGTGCCAGGCTTCCTGGCCGCCACTGCAGGGCGCCTTCCACCAGCAGCGCTCCCGGCCCGTCCTGCGCCAGCCAGTCCGGCAGGCCGCCGAGCTGGCTGAGGACGGGCCAGGCGGTCGGCAGGTCCAGGCTGACCCTGCCGGCGAGCATCGGCCGCGAGTCGGGGAGGAAGCGTGCGTCTTCCAGGCGGAACGCCCCGTCCGTCGCGACCGAAGCCACCATGCGCGCGACGGTCAGGCTGCCGTCTTCCTCGACCTGTCCGGTCACGTCCAGGCTCGGCACCGCGACGTCGTAGAAGCTGAGGTCGCGTCCGACGATCCGGCCGGCGATCCGGTAGCCTTGTGCGGATGGCGGCAACGCGGCCCGACCCAGGTCCTGCAGGTCTTGCAGCGCAGCGCCATGCAGTTCCAGCCGCAGGCCGCCCCGCCGGCTCGCGGCATCGAGCTCAAGGCTGCCGGCAAGCCCGGCCGGCCCCGCCTTGGCGTCGATCTCGGTCAGCTTCAGCCCGCCTGGCGAAAGATCCAGGCGCGCTGCCGCTTCCCAAGGCTGCTCCGGGGCCATGCCGCCATAGGGCCCGAGCCAGGGCGGCAGGGAAGCTCCGGCCTGCACGGAGATCTGGCCGAACAGCCGGTCCGCGGCGATGAGGCCCTGCCAGCGCAGCGAGGTCGGTGCGTCCGCCTCGCCCAGGCGCAGCAGGAGGTCGGCCGGGACGCCGCCACTGGCATCAGCCCGGCGCAGGCTGGCCTCGAGCGCGAAGGGCAGGCCATTGGCGGTAGCGTCGACGGTCACCCTGGTCGCGCCGGCCTCGTCCTGGCTGCGCTCCAGGCTCATGCCGCTCAGGGCCAGCACCGGCGCGCCGGGCACGACCTGGAGGCCGAGATGGCCGTCGACGATGTCGATGGCGCCGACGCCACTGCCCTTGGCCAGGAGGAACAGGTCGTCCGGGGCCAGTGGTGCGGCCAGGGCGGGCCGGACGACCGTGAGCCGTGAAACCGGCTCCTCGCCCGTCACCAGATCGACCGGCGAGAGCGCCAGGTCGATGCGGTCGGCGCTGGCGAGCAGGCGGCCATCCGCCGCCGCCACCACCTTGGGCGTCATGATCGCCGCTTCCGGCCACGGCAGGAAGTTCAGCCCGATCGGGCCGGTCAGGTGGACCTCCATGCCCAGGGCGTCGCCGAGCGAGGTCTCGGCGGTGCGGCGCACGCGCTCCGGGTCGGAAAGGAGGAAGAATCCACCCACCGCCACGACAAGGAGCGCCGCCGCCGCGACCAGGATCAGGAGGACGGCACGCAGGCGCATCGCATCGTTCAGGCTCGACCAGACAAGGAACGTGCCGACCCTAGGAAGACCGGCCACACAACGCAAACGGGATGGTCACCGATCGGCCGGATCATGCCCGCGGATGGGTGGCGCCATAGAGCTGGTACAATTTTTCCTGGTCCACCCGGGTGTATTTCTGCGTGGTGGACAGGCTGGCATGGCCCAGCAACTCCTGGATCGAGCGCAGATCCGCGCCGTTCTCGAGGAGATGGGTCGCAAAACTGTGGCGCAGCGCGTGCGGTGTCGCCGTGTCCGGCAGGTTCAGCACGCTGCGGACATGGCGGATCCGGCGCCGCACCGTGTCCGGGTCCAGCCGGCCGCCCCGCACCCCCAGGAAAAGGGGTGTTTCCGGCTCGTGGTGGTGCGGGCACACCGCCAGATAAGCGGCCATCGCCTCGGCCACCACTGGCAGGACCGGCACATCCCGGACCTTGTCGCCCTTGCCGCGCACCCGCAGCGTCCGCATCGAAGCGGCCTCAGGCGGCACGGCATTGCGGGCCAGCCCGATCGCTTCGCCGATCCGCAGCCCGCACCCCCACAGGAGGAGCAGCAGCGCCAGATCGCGCTTGGCGACGAAGGGCGAGTCCGCTTCCCCGATCAGCGCCGTCACGTCGCGGGCCTGCTCCACCGAAAGCGGACGCGGCAGGCGGCGCGGCACCGGCTTTGGGCGCAGCGCGAACAAAGCCGGGTTGTGCAGGTCCTTGCGCTTGTCCAGCCAGCGGAAGAACGAGCGCACCGCCGCCACGCCGCGCATCACGTAGCCGCGCGACAGGCCGCCGGCATGCCGGTCCGCGAGCCAGGCACGAAAGTCCTTGGGCTCCAGCGCCATCAAGATGCGCAGGGAAGGCGGCTCACCCAGGTGGCGCGCCAGGAATGCCGCGAACCTGCGGACCTCGTCGCCGTAGTAACCGACCGTCTGCGGCGAGAAGCGACGCTCCTTGGCCAGCTCGTTCAGCCAGGCGAGAAGCGCGTCGTCGAGGTCGTCGGTGCCGTGGAGCATGGCGGGGACCGGTAGCACAGGCGTGCGCGCCTACCTATATTCCACCAGCGCATGACCCCCGACCTGTTCCGCGAATCCGTCCGTACCGTGCCCGTCGTGGTGACAGCGCCACTGGACGGCCCGTTCGACTACCTGCTGCCCGAAGGCCGGCCGATGCCGGAGCCGGGTGCTGTGGTGGCGGTGCCGTTCGGCCGCCAGGTCCTGCCCGGTGTCGTCTGGGACCACCGGCCGGAAAAGAGCGTGGGTCCCGGCCGCTTGTGCCCGCTCGGCCCCGCTTTGCCGGTGCCGCCCCTGCCGGCACCCCTGCGCCGGCTGGTGGACCATGTGGCGCGGGAAACGGTGAGCCCGCGCGGCCAGGTCCTCAAGCTGGCGCTCTCCACCCATGCCGCCCTGGAAGAGCCGCGCAGCATCGACGTTTATCGCCCGGCCGAGGACGCCCCGGCGCGCAAGCTGACGGCAAAGCAGCGCCAGGTGGTCGAGGCTGCCGCCCTGGACGCACGGCCGCCTGCCGACCTGGCGCGCGCCGCCGGGGTTTCCGCCGCCGTGGTGAAGAAGCTGGTCGACGCCGGGACCCTGGTCGCCGAAGCCCGCGCCGTCGCGGAGCACTGGTCGGTTCCCGATCCCGAACATGTCCATGTCGTGCTGAACGAGGGGCAGGCGGCGGCGGCCCATCGCCTGGAGCAGGCGGTCGCCGCCCGCGAGCAGGCGACCTTCCTGCTGGACGGCGTCCCTGGCTCGGGCAAGACCGAGGTCTATTTCGACGCGATCCGGGCCTGCCTGAAGGCCGGGCGCAGCGCGCTCGTGCTCCTTCCGGAGATAGCCCTCACCAGCCAATGGTCGGCCCGCTTCGCCCGCGCATTCGGCGTGCCGCCGGTGGCATGGCACGCCGATGTCGGCTCGGCCCGCCGGCGCAAGATCTGGCGCGCGGCGATCGAGGGCAGGCTGCCTTTGGTGGTGGGGGCCCGGTCCGCCTTGTGGCTGCCGCTCCAGGACATCGGCCTGATCGTGGTCGACGAGGAGCACGACACCTCGTTCAAGCAGGACGACGGGGTCACCTACCAGGCCCGCGACGCCGCGATCGCCCGCGCGCGCTTCGAAAACTGCCCGATCGTCCTGGCCTCGGCCACGCCATCGCTGGAGACCATGGTCGCCACCGAGCGGCCGGGGCCGGACCGCATCCATCGCCTGGTCCTGCCCGAGCGCCATGGCAGCGCGCCGCCGCCACCCGTTCAGATCGTGGACCTGCGCTCCACCAAGCGGCAGCGCGGCGTGGGATTCCTGGCCCCGCGCCTAGTCGAGGAGCTGCAGGCCACGCTGGACCGCGGCGAGCAGGCGCTCCTGTTCCTCAACCGCCGCGGCTACGCTCCCTTGTCCCTGTGCCGCGCCTGCGGCCACCGCTTCCGCTGCCCGAACTGCTCGGCCTGGCTGACCGCGCACCGCCTGCGCCGCCGGCTGCAGTGCCATCATTGCGGCTTCTCGATGCCCGAGCCGGACCACTGCCCCGAATGCGGCACGGTCGATGCGCTGGCCCTGTCCGGCCCGGGCGTGGAGCGGATCGCCGACGAGGTCCGCCATCTGTTTCCCAAGGCGCGCGTGGCGCTGCTCACCAGCGATACCGCCACCACCGCGACCCAGGCGGCCGCGATCGTGGACGCGGTCGAGAACCGCAAGGTCGACATCCTGGTCGGCACGCAGATGGTCGCCAAGGGCCACCACTTTCCCGAGCTGACCCTGGTCGGCGTGGTCGATGGCGATCTCGGCCTGAGCGGCGGCGACCTGCGCGCCGCCGAGCGCTCCTTCCAGCTCCTCTACCAGGTCTCGGGACGGGCGGGCCGCGCCGACAAGCCGGGCAAGGTGCTGATCCAGACCCATCTGCCCCAGCACCCGGTGATGCGCGCCCTGGCGTCCCGCGACCGCGACCGCTTCATCGAAACGGAGATCGAGGAGCGGGCGGATGGTGGCCTGCCGCCCTTCGGCCGCCTGGCTTCCCTGATCCTGTCCGGCCCGCGCCAGCCGGACGTCCAGGCCGCCGCCCGCCATGTGGCCCTGGCGGCGCCGGCCGACCCCTCCGTGCGTGTGCTCGGCCCGGCCCCGGCGCCGATAGCGCTGCTGCGCGGCCGCTGGCGCGAGCGCATCCTCGTGCGCGCCGCATCGAACGTCGACCTGCCGGCCTGGCTGCGCGTCTGGGTCGGCCCCTTGAAGCTGCCGGCCTCGGTGATGCTCTCAATCGACGTCGACCCCTACGACTTCCTCTGACCGCCTCCCGTCGCTCGCAAGGCCCGCCCAATCCCGTCGCTCGCGGTGTAAGCGTCCAGTTCTCTATTCTTGCCACCAACGGGTGGAAGGCCTGGGCGCTAATGAAAAGATGATCTCGTTTCTCTAGAATAGCCGGCCAACCTTCAATTCAGATCAGTACTTGCGTCGAGGTGATCCCCCTTTTATTGGGGATTCAGGTGAGGCAACGCAGATTCTTGGTAGAACGGGAATCGAAAAACCATAATTCTACAGCTGGTACGGGCGACTTTCCGAGAAAGCTTCGTCGGTAGTGGTCGTGTTCCCGGTCCGGCCAGACGATCTGATTCGATGGAGTCGAGCATTGGCGACGATCACGGGCGACGCTGGCAACAACCGGCTGCTGGGGACCGATTCGAGCGATGGCATCTACGGCCTGGGCGGCGACGATGTGCTGCTCGGGCGTGGTGGACCCGATCACCTCGATGGCGGAACCGATCGCGACCGGTTGTATGGCGGCACCGGCGATGACGTCCTCGTCGGCGGGGCCGGCAACGACCTGCTGCATGGCGGCGCCGGCCGGGACCGTCTCGATGGCGGAGCGGGAACCGACACAGCCAACTATTCCGACGAGAAGCTTGGCATCTTCGCCGACCTGTTCGTCGGAGAGGTCGTGACGCAGGACGTCACGGATCATCTGACCTCGGTGGAGCGCTTCTACGGCGGCGCAGGCGGTGACGTGATCATCGGCATCGGCAAGGAAGGGGCGGTCGCAGGGAACGTCGAGCCTGGGCGGGGACTGGCCTTGTTCGGGTTCGGCGGCGACGATTTCATCGTTGGCGGGACCGGCAACGACTACGTCCAGGGCAATGCCGGCGACGACACCCTGTCCGGCAACGCGGGCGGCGACCGTCTGCTCGGGGGCGGAGGCGACGATGCCCTGTTCGGCGAGGCTGGCGACGACCTCCTCCAGGGCGGTGCGGGCGACGACCGGCTCGACGGCGGCGACGGGAGCGACACGGCCGACTATTCCGATGGCCGCGCGATGCTCGTGGCCAACCTGAGCACCGGCGAGGTCTTCGACGAGAACGGCAAGGACCACCTCGTATCGGTGGAGCGCTTCTACGGAAGCCGGACAGGCGACATCATCACCGCGTCTCCGACCGAGGGCGACGACGCGGGGGCAGCCGACGGGGCGCCGGGGCAGGGGCTGGAGATCTTCGGGCTCGGCGGCAACGACTTCATCGGGGGAGGCGCCGGCAACGACCTCATCGAGGGTGGCAGCGGCAACGACAGCCTGTCCGGCGGTGCCGGCGACGACCGCATCCTGGGCGGCGAGGGCGACGACAGCCTGTTCGGCGACCGGGGCACCGACCTGCTGACGGGCGGGGCCGGGAGCGACCGGTTCGACATGCTGATCGAGATCCCGGAGGACCCGTCCGAGCTGTCGTTCATCTCCGGGCACACGATCGCGCTCGATTTCACCCGGGGCGAGGACAAGCTCTACGCCGACGTGTTCGACGGCGATCCGTCGACGCGGCTGGACAGCTACGCGGTGTTCGCCCGGCTCGACAGCAACCACGACGACAGCCTCACCGAAGCGGACGACTGGGTGGATCTCCGCGATGTCCAGCCGGACAGCATGGCTGCCCGCGGCTCGCTGGTGATCGATTTCGGCAACGCGGTGGCGCAGGACCTTGTGGGGTCTGGGCACACCCTGACCCTGTACGGCGTGACCTCGGTGGCGAAGAGCGACTTCGTGCTGGACCCGGGGCCGATCACGGCCCCCTGAGCCGGCACGGGTCCGGTCCATGCGGGCCGGACCCTCCATGCCTGCTGCCGCCAGCCCGTCCATCTTATCGGACGGGCTGGCGTAGTTTTCCTGCTCGCGCGGCCGCGCTTGTGGGGGCTTTTCGCCTGCGTCGAATCCGATCAGGTTGTGCGCTGGCGGCGGGGGGTCGCTTGCAGGGCTCACACGGTCGTGTTATCCGCCGCACCGCCGAAAGTCGGGTGGCATATGCCGACGCTATACGCGTGCCGCCCGTAGCCGAAGACGGGGTTCCGTTTGTCCGCCAGAACAGCCACGAGTTCGGGATTGGCTGCGCGATACGCGCAGGCGATGTTCGAGCTGGCGAACGAGCAGGGCGTGCTGGATCAGGTCGCGACCGACCTGGACAAGCTCGACCGCACGATCGCTGAAAATTCGGAACTCGCGCGCTTGATCGCGAGCCCGGTCGTTACCCGAGAACAGCAGGCAGGCGCGATCTCGCAGGTCGCCCAGAAGCTGGACTTGAGCGAGATCACCAGGAACTTCCTGGGTGTACTCGCGTCCAAGCGCCGCCTGTTCGCGCTGCCGTCCATCGTGGAGTCGTTCCGCGCGCGGCTGGCCGAGCATCGGGGGGAGGTCGCCGCCGAGGTGGTTTCCGCCACGAAGCTCGACCCGAAGCAGGTCGCGGCGCTGCAGGACGCAGTGAACGCCCATACCGGCAAGAAGGTCCGGCTGGACACCAAGGTCGACCCGTCCCTGATCGGCGGGCTGGTGGTGACGGTGGGTTCCCGCCAGGTGGATGCATCCTTGAAGCGCAAGCTTCAGCAACTTGACGTCGCGATGAGAGGGTTGGGCTGATGGATATCCGTGCGGCTGAGATTTCGGCGATCCTGAAGGACCAGATCGCGAACTTCGGTGCCGAGGCGGAAACCGCCGAGGTCGGCCAGGTGCTGTCGGTCGGCGACGGCATCGCCCGCGTCTACGGCCTGGACGACGTCCAGGCCGGCGAGATGGTCGAGTTCCCGAACGGCATCAAGGGCATGGCGCTGAACCTCGAAGAGGACAATGTCGGCGTCGTGATCTTCGGCAACGACAGCGCCATCCGCGAGGGCGACGTCGTCAAGCGCACCAATGCGATCGTCGACGTGCCGGTCGGCAAGGGCCTGCTCGGCCGCGTGGTCGACGGCCTCGGCAACCCGATCGACGGCAAGGGCCCGATCCAGTCGACCGAGCGTCGCCTGGTCGAGGTGAAGGCGCCGGGCATCATCCCGCGCAAGGGCGTACACGAGCCGATGCTGACCGGCCTGAAGGCCGTCGACGCGCTGATCCCGATCGGCCGCGGCCAGCGCGAGCTGATCATCG
>VFQN01004781.1_pt1 | contig 17419 bp, 32 predicted proteins | sample 3512371 | NCBI WGS metagenome assembly VFQN01 (sample SAMN10412370, study PRJNA504923) | tailings metagenome | isolation source: Replicate 2 from Balatoc abandoned mine | place: Philippines: Itogon, Benguet | collected 2017-08-28 | reverse complement strand
CTCCTCTCCTTCCCTGCCACAGCCCCCGTCACCTCCCCCTTGTCCACCTCAATTTCCTCCCCCCAGCCCTCCACCACATCCATCGCCCAGCCCTCCCCCGCCCCCTCCGCCCAACCCTACCCCGCCTCTGCCTCCACCACCGCCCCCTCCGCCCAGACCTCACCCGCCTCCGCCTCCATTCCCGCTGGCCCCAACGCATCAGCCACGCTGGGACGGATGCTGGAGAAAGACGGCAGCGGCAGCTCCCGTACCCAACTCGGAGGTGTAGGGCAGCGTAGGGCGAGGTTGCTGCCTGTGCGACCAGGTCCACATGGACTTGGCTCTGGCGCCGGTACGGTATGGGTAAAGCGCTCCTGATGCGCCGGAAGCGGGAGTGGTGCACACGGACTTGAGCAGTGTCCAGCGGGAGGCGGAGAAGGGTGGCTACCTGCTTGCCGTCAGCGAGCCTGCATGGATGAGCGATAGCGCTTTAGGAGGCCTTGATGTGCGCTTTGTCAGTTGTGACACAAGAGAGCAGCATGGGAGCAGCCCGCGGCCGACCCCTGGAGACGTGGACAGCAGCCCGCGGCCCACCTGGCCGACGGTCTTGCCAGCAGTTATAGCGTGTCTGACCAGCTCGCCTGTTTAAGTCATGGCGAGCAAGGGAGTGTCCACTTCAGCTAAATGATTTGGCCCAGGGCCACATGGTGGGTCCCAGTATGAGAGGCTGGTGGGCTCCTGCAGGTGGCTGTCCGCCGCGACGGTTGGAAGTTGCAACCGACATCCCTACCTTGCTCACCGCTGGCACGGTGCAGGTGCCGACTGGCCAATTGACAAGCGTGTGAATTACAGTCGACAAATATATTCACCATGCTTGCGCAAGCTCAAGGATCTCTTCAGCAGAGGTGCTCGGCGCGTCGGAGCCAGCTCCCGCCCTGCTGCAAAGCCACAACAGTACCAACTACACATTTTCGTAATGTACCATTTACGTCAAGCAATGTCGCGGCAGCTGCTCCCCTGCGCAAGCAGTTAGCACCCCAGTGCCGCGACCGCCGTCGCGCGCTCACGATCTCGGCAAGTGCAGTTGCGACGGGTGGACTTCAGCCAAAGTCCGTGTCCATCATCCTCCTGGCGGGCGGCGTAGGCAAGCGCATGGGTGCGGCCATTCCGAAGCAGTACTTGGAGCTGCGTGGCCAGCCAATCGCGACCTACTCCCTGGAGACCTTCGCAAAGATGCCCGAAGTGGGTGAAATCGTCATCGTGTGCGATCCCTCGTGGCGCGACGTGTTTCAGAGCCGCTTCGCCGGGCTCCCAGCTGACATGAAGTACAAGTGGGCGCTGCCAGGGGCCGAGCGCCAGGACTCGGTCTACAACGGCCTACAGGAGGTCAACCCCAGCTCCTCCCTCGTCGCCGTGCACGACTCCGCACGGCCGCTGGTCACCAGGGCCGACGCGCTGAAGTGCATGGTGGACGGGTTCACAGTGGGGGCTGCTGTGCTGGGTGTCCAGGTCAAGCCCACCATCAAGGAGGTGGATAAGGACCTCATGGTCATCAAGACCCTGCAGCGCGCCAAGCTGTGGGAGGTGCAGACGCCGCAGTGCATCCGGCCGGAGCTGCTGCGCAACGGCTTTGCGCTGGTGAAGAGCCAGGGGCTGGAGGTGACGGACGACGTGTCCATCATCGAGGCCATGGGCCAGCCGGTCAAGATCACGCCCGGGTCGTACACCAACATCAAGGTGACCACCCCGGACGACATGGCGGTGGCGGAGAAGTTCCTGGACGAGCAGGCGCAGGCGGCGGCGGGCACCAAGGCCATGGTCACGGCCTAGCATGCGTGCGTGTGTAGCGGATAGGGTGGCAGGGAGGGACCCTGCGTCCGTGTTCTTGCTGTACTGGCTGCGTGGGCATGCGTGTTGGGTGCGTAGCTGTGTAGAGGAGAAGAAGCAATTTGTTGCGGGAGTGGAGGACCGTTGTTTTTGGGTTGGTAGTGCACCGCCGGTGTTGGCCGTGCGCGTGATAAGCAAGGGGGGCGGCCTAGCGTGGCTCCGAGCTGCTCAGGTGCTTGGCTGTCAGGCAAGCAGCTCTTAGGGAGAGCTAATGGGAGGCAGTGACAGTATGAAAGGCGAGAGGAGTGAAGCGAACCCTACTGGACGCCATCTTAGACCGTGAGCATTGAGGGCTGCGTGCCAGAGCTTGTGTGGGCACTGCAGCATGCGGGATTCGGGAGCTTGTGTAAAGTGCGTACGGCATAGGGAAAAAGTGCATGCATCCTTGGTGCGCTGGTGATGCTCCGGATTTTATAGTTACGGCAATCATAACCTGCTGCAGCACCTTGCTTGCACAACATTGTTAGTTTCCTGGGATGTATTCGCCGGCACGACTTGCCAGTTGGGTACCGGTTCCGCCAGGTTCCGCTTGTATCCTCGACCAGCCTGACTGTGGGGTAATGTTTCAGCGGGTACAAGACCCGTGTTGCTGGACGCTGCCTGCTTTTTGGCTGTGTTGGTGTTGCTGGCTGTGCACGGACTGGACAGCATAACGGTGGCGTGAGGCGGTGTACGCCACGCCCAGCACTGGGTACCGCCATGCGACACAGCCGTACGGTATGCAAAGTGCCAGCTGTTGTGCAATCAACTGCTTTCGTCTGTTGCCACCACCGTGTTCATCGCTGCATTATCCTTAAGCATCTCAGCCTCGTTGTCTACCGTACTCTCAGTAATGGAACATGCACTGTGCCCATCTGGACGCACATGCAGCCTGGACGAACGGACCCCTTGCCCATGCAGAACGGTGTTAACGACGCATTGTGAGGCCAACAGGCATCAGCGTCACCCATACCGATTCTTGTAATTTGCGCTTACCATACTCCAGCTCTCCAGGCGGTGTGGCCACACTGCGACCTTTCCCACCCTATACCAGCATAGGGTCATACAAAAAAATATATCGCCACACCCGTACCACCCACCACCCACATCGACATTGAACAGGACCACTTGGGCCAGAGGGTGACAATAGGCCTAACTTGGCCTTACCATAGACACGCGGCCGAGGACTGCAAGGCGTGGCAAAAAGGTCAGTCGTGTCCCAGCTCCCAGGGCAACGCTAAAAGTGGAGGCGCCACAACCGGCAGGTGTCATATATGCCCTGATAGCTCACACACTGCATTCACCTTCATAGCAATGGACGGTAAATGTTGACATTGTGTACACTCATGCTAGATAAGAGGGTGCACACGTGCGGCAACCGGCCGCAGCTCATGCTGGGCAGGCCCCAGGCTCGCAGCGGTGCTCGTGCTGATTAGTGGCGTCGCCATGCATGTACCGATATGCGGCGCTGAAGTCAAGGAAGAATGGCTGGCGAATGGCCATTGACCCGATATAGCACGAGAAGGAGCTTCGTGCACAGTGTTCATCCTGTTGGTCTTGATTGCCTCACGAGGCTGCTCCCAGCACTCGCACAAGATGCACAATGATCAGTTGATGACAGGTCATCCGGAGACCGCACATAGCCCGACTGTGACTGCAAGAACAGACTCCGAGCCTACCAACACTCTGCACCGAAAGAGCTACATGTAGTATGCTACCGCTGCTGCAGGTACACAGCCGCCGCCACCACCGCGGCCACCGACCCAGCCACCGCCCACCGCCACGCCCGCGCCCCCGCCGCCGCCCCTGCCGCCTCCCCTCGCCCTGCCGCCACACCAGCCGCCCACCCCTCCGCCGCCATGTGCTCAACCACCTCCTGCCTGTCGTACACTGCGGGCTCGTACCCTAGCTGCTTCCGCGCCTTGCTGATGTCGTACCAGTGTGTGATGCTGCATTTGTCCACCTCCATGCGCGTCAGGGGAGGCTCCACGTCCAGGCGCAGCAGGAGCAGCAGCGGCCACACCAGGTCCATGAGTGCTGCCACGTAGTATACAACGCGATACGGCACGTTGAACGACGGCCACGTATAGCCGAGGCCCACGACGAAGGGCTTGAAGTGCCTGGAGGGTGCAGGTTTGGGTTTGGGGAAGGAGGAAGGAGGAATGGGACAATTGGAAGGGCGCATCAGGGCGCATAAGGCTGACAAAGCCATCCAGATGTGCTGGGCGGGCAAATAGGGCAGTAGGCGGGACCACAACGTGGCAGCGGAAGTGAAGTATACGTAAGCGCATGTACGGTGGCGCTGTGCAAGCAACGTTGGTGGCCCAAACGTGCGCCAATCGCTCGGTACTGCGGGCAAGCTTGCACTCACTCGAAGTTGTTGATGGGCTCCCCATCGCTGACGTTGTACGCCTGGCCCGCCGCAACCGGGGGGCACTCCCCCGCCTCCCCGCCATCCTGCAGCCCCTCATGCCCGCTGTCGGCGCTGCCGCCAGTCACAGTCTCCTCGCCGCCGCGTGGCCCTTGTAGCGATGGTAGAGCAGCTGGGCGGGGCGGCGGGCGCAGCGCCCGCTCGGCCAGCACCAAGGCCTGTATGAGGTTGTCCACGTGGACCCTGCAGCATCCAAAGAACAGCACGCCAGGGCATCATGGAGAGCATCTTAAACTAGGATCGTAACCGGTAACCACCTCCGGGTGTTTAATGGGCTTGCGACAGCAAAGACCAAGGCGATCAACGGATGCGCTGGGCAGCGCGGATTCCCCAGCCTCTGCCCCACAGGACATCGCAGCCACCGAGCGCGTGCATGGGCTGCCCACAGCAAGGGAGGTGCACACGATGCACTGTAATTCCAACATGCCGTAAACCTGTACATTTCCGCCGAGGCGTCACAAACGTCGCTACCGAGCACCCCCGCTCCGCTTGTTGCTGGGGCAACCCGGCCCTGGCAGCTGCCACCCACCAGTCCATGACGCTGCTCCGGTCCCCGAAGGTGCACACCAGCAGCCCGGCGCGCACCATGCGCAGCACCCGGACCTGGTGCCGCATCTCCCCCGGGCCCCAGATGCCCGCAGGCCGGATGGCGCACGTGTACAGCCTTGTGCCTCGGCCGTGGCCGGCTGCGGGTGCAGCAGAGGCAATCGTGAAGGCGTGGTTTTGCCGGCTGCCGGCGGCAATGACCGGTAGCTTGCTGGTAGGGTCCTGGAATTGCTGCCCCCCGTTCTAGGACCTACTGGTTAATCCTTCCTGGACGGCTGGCGGCTGTGCAGCTGTGGATGAAGCGTTACGTTCCTCGGAAGCGGCGGCGTCGGGGGTCACAGGTAGCCACGTGCCGTTTCCGGCCAGGACCATCTGCTCCGCCTCCGCCTTGGTCCTGCTGTACTCGTCCTTGTACTGCCATGGAGCCGGGTACGGCACGGTCTCGTCCCAGCCCTCGATGGCGCTGGTGTTTGGGGCGCGAGCAGGGCAAGAGGGTCGCGCAATGTAAGCCCCAACGTGCAAGCTGCACGACTCAGATGCCAAGTCGTCCCCAGTGTCCTGTGTTGAGTGCGGATGTGTTGGGCAAGCTGTCGAGCGTATGCCCAAGACACGCTGCCGAACCTACAGAGATCCGAGCTGACCAAATTGCAAGTCACACTGGTCGCCGTACTGACGTGCCGCTACAGCAGTGTGCCGATGGTATGCCATGGTAGTACGCCTGCAACCCAAGCGGTCATACTTCCGCCCCCCAGGACGGTTGCAGCCCCGCCCCGATCCCCAATTGTTACACCGTACCCCATGCACGCATGGCAGGTACAATCCGCACCAGCCTGTGAAGTAGACGTTGTTGGTGCTCACGTACACCAGGCGAGGCACACGGTTCCGCCGGCAGGCCTCAATGACGTTGGCTGTCCCGCCAATATTGACCCGGCGGATGGGTCCCGGCCCCCCTCTAAGCTCCTTTCCAGACATGCCGTAGCTGGCAACATGGAAGACTGCGTCCACGCCCTCGGCTGCCGCGATGACCTTGTTTGCATCCGCAACACTGCCAGGAATAAACGTCATGCCTGGCAAGAGCGGCTGGATTGGAGGATGGAGGTCTAAAAGCACAACTTCGCATCCTTCCTTGCTTAGTCGTCTCCCAAGGCGGTAGCCCAGGTAGCCTGTCCCTCCTGTAATGAGAACTCTCCTGGTCTCCGTCTCTCTAGTCATCGTGTAGAAAATTTATGTGCACCACAAAAGGCGTAGTAGCTTGCGGTTGGCTGTCTCTACCTGCACACACGACACAGTTTGCCCCGTACCGGTAACCGCTAACGTCGTGGGTCGGTGGGCCAGGGGAGTCCCCTGTCGTGGGTAGTATGGAAGCTTCCACTTTTCCCCTACTCTCTCCTTGGTCCGGTGTCTGGCCCCTTCTTACGACGGCAGCTTATTGGGGTTGGTGGAACAATTCCCAGCAAGGCACTACGCATCACAAGCCCGGCAGCCCCTACAAGGCTTCAACCCCTCCCAAGGCCAACACCACTCCATCTGTGGAAAGGTTTACAGGTGAGGAGATGGCACACTGCCCTCCTCGCCTTATCAATAAGTGCCCTAACATTTACTCGAACCAAGTAGAAGCTCCGTGAGATGTAGATGTGGTTTCCCTTGTCGGTTTGCTATGCCAGCGCACCACGATCGCCACCCAGCTCGAAGGCAACGGGACGTAGCCCCACAGCACCACCTCACCACCGATGGAACACCACCTGGGGCACACAAACGATCATGACCCCATGCAACATGCCTGCTGTACTACAGGCCTGTTCCCGCACCCTACGCCACGCCAACTTGCAACTGTAGTGCTGCTGGCACCTCGTCACAACGGCTAAGGGGTGCATCCGAAAGACATGCAACAAGGCGTTTGCGCCGCATACGGCTGGATGCATGCAGTGCAACATAAATTAATTTCAATCAACGCCTTCAGCCTGAGTGCAGGCTGGTCCAGCTCTGGCGGCCGGGTGCCCCCTTGCACACCCACCACGCCACCCACCCTGCTATGCTTCAGGGTGCAGCCACCCACGACAGTATGCCCACTGCCGTATCCCGTACGGCCAGGGTTCGAATCCCAAGCACTGTGCACTATGCATCACACCGTTACAGCGCGCAGCCAGTCCTTGACAAAGCACACAGCCACGTGCCCCAACACCAGGTTGGCCCAGCCGGCGTCCTGCATCTAACCCACTAGCTCACGATGCTGTTATACCGTTGACTACGCCGCCTTGGCCTTCTTGTCATCCAGCGGGAAGTGTTTCGTGAAGATGCGGTCCCGCCACTCGATCAGGTCCCGGAACTCCTCCTGGTACGGCTGCGCAAGTTGGGTGTGGGGCCACAGGGGGAAACGGGTTGGCTGTCAGAAGTGCAGCGCTGTCGTGCAGTGCTGTGGGCCACGTGGGCCACGCCTTGCACACAGTGCCGGAGCAACGCCTAGTACGACTGTGCAAATTGGACCACGGCAGGTGAAGGGTCACAACTCACAAGAAGGAACTTGGGTTGCAATCAGTGCACCGCTGTGGGTCACACCGGTCGCGTGGGCCTACCTTGCCATACACACTTGCCAATCCGGGGCTGTCTACAATCCTGGGCTATTCATTCTAAAGGCGTTCGAGGGCCCTCGCATGCAATACCCAGCCTGCCCTGCGCCCATGCTCCCGCCGCACCTGCAGCACCTCCAGGGGCAGCCGTGCCAAGGTGGCGAAGGGCGGCTGCAGCGGCTTGACCACCTGGCCACAACGCGTTCCATGCGTCCAGGCAGCGATCGCGTTCACTCAGTTGTGCAGCAGTAGCATACGGTACTCAGTCTTGCGGGCCCTTCAGTCAAGGTTGACTACTGTACGCCAGGAGCAACTGACAGAGCATGACACAAACTGCCTGGGCAAGAGGATGTTCAGGCACAGTTGTGGGAGCGTTCGCCCGATTGGCCCATGCGCGCCCTGTCCGTACCTGTACGGCAACCGCCATGGCCATGTCGGCGTACGACAGCTTGCCGCCCACCAGGTAATCCCCCCCGGAGCGCTTGAGGGCGGCCTGCAGCTCACGCAGCACGCCCAGCACCTGGGCCGGCGGGGGGGGGGGGGCGGGAGCAGGGGCGGAAGGCAGGCGCCGGGGGGGTGGGGGTTACAAAGGCACTGTGGGATGCACTCGGGATGGCACTCGGTAGGCAAAGAGTGCCGAGCGGGACTGCTGTTTCTGGTCGGTTGAGTACTGATAGGAGGATGCCGCGGAACGGATCATACTATTCGGTGGAAAGCTTCGGAGGTTCTCTCCTATGGTGCACCGTTTATGCCCCTGTTGCTGGCAGGACCGCTGTCGTGAACCGGACAGCTGGCTCATCTAGGCACCATCCACAGGCACCACCCGGTTGCCCGCCAACATGCATGCGGCTGACACCAAGCCGATTGGAACCGCGGCGTGACATGCCCCACCTTGTCCAGGGAGGTGCTGCTCCCCTCTGCCTGGTACTTGCCCCGCAGCCGCACCACCACCGCCCGGGTGAACAGGAAGCCCAGGGGCCCGGCCCACCGCATGCTGCCGGGCACCTGCTTCACCAGCTCCGCCTGACATGTAGCAGCATCAGGGGGCATTGCGGTGGTCGTGAAGTTGTCCCAGAATAGTGTTTGTGCGCAGCAGTGTCCTGGGCGTCAGCAAAGTTGCGTTCCTGGCGTGCATGCAGGGCGGACGCATGCCATTTGCCTCCTCCTGCAAGCGTCTACTGCAAGTGCGTTGTGGATCATGGTGGTAGTGTGGCTGAGGCACGCCCCACGAGCGACAACCGTTCAGGTTGTAACACGTATATGCGGCTTCCGTACCGGGTTGGTCAGGAGGGAGTCCATGAGCGCCGAGCGGCCAAAGTAGATGACCGTGTCACTCTTGGCGTTCCACCTGCAGGGAACGGCCATGTGGGTTTGAGGTGAATCTACCCATAGGTTTTCGTAAAAAATCACGAAAACAACAAATTTTAATTATGCCAGCAGCAGCGGTGCAGAGCCGTGAGCACGTCCTGAACAGCAGAGCTCTCCATGGGGAACGCGGCAAGCCATGGACCCATGGCACAAGCAAGAAGGACAACTACCCAGGCGGCCGTCTCAGGGCCCAGACACGTACGCCTACGCAAAACTCACGCGGCGACCTGCTCCTCTGCGCCCGCCGGAAACAAGCTGTGTGCCTCTGGCCGGGCGCTGTGGCTGTCAGCCCACTTGGCGATGTCGTACGACTGCACGGGGTAGGTTTCAGAAGAGTCGGGAGTGAAGCATGGCGGGAGAGGTGGTGTGTGCAGGAGAGGTAGGTGTACATGACTGCTGGACTCCGCACCCCGTGGCAAGAAGCATAGGGTGACGCGAGGCACCAGCAGCAGGCAAGCAGCAACAGAAGGCTTGCACGACCTCCGGGTCCGGTGCGTCAATCTACGTCCGGTGTCCGTGCCGCACCTGCATGAGTACACCGTCCTTGGGTGTGAACATGACGGGGACTGTCAACTTGCGCTTCCACTCCCACAGCCGCAGCCGCAGTGTGAACTCGCCGATGAGTGGCATGTAAGGAGTCGTACGGTAGCGGATGGCATGGTGCTTGAGCGCAAAGCGGGCCTGGGGATTGGGACATAAGGGCTAGGTCGTTTTGCAGACCGTGTAGCGGTTGTGGGCTGTCTCGTGTCGCATGGTAGGTAGCCCCGGGCTCATCGAGGACTAGCGTAGGCACGTGTGCGTGTCGTCTACTGCCGACAAGGGCCAGAGCTTCACACACTATCCAGGCAAATGCTTAGTGCTTGTCCATGGATTAGGTAATGCATATGCGCCCGCTGTCGACCAAGTAGCCTTGGCGCCAGCATGGCTGTTCAAGGTTCTCCGCTCCACCACGTGCTTGTCTCCGGTTGGCCAGCGTCAAGTCACGCACCTTAAGGCTCCATGCGGAAACAGAGAGGGAGACCAGCTCCGGCACTTCTGGGCGGCCCATGCTGTAGCCTTGTCGCCTGCGTGATGCCCGAAGCAGCTGTGATTGACGCTTGGGGCCCGACGTAATATGTCTGCCGAGCTGATCATGCCTGCCTTTGACAGTGCGCCATTGAGGCTTCGCTGGGGCAACGCCACCTGTTACGCAGGTCAAGTTCCGCGATTACGCACCAACCGCCCCAACCGCTGCTCTGGATCGATCGAAGCAAAGTACGCAATTAATTCACTGCTTGAGCAATACATACCTTCCCTTTATAATATCAGTAGCTGACCGTAGACCCGCTGTCGCGCGTCCTACCTTGCAATTGCTTGGCCTTAGGGTGTACAGTGCCTTGTATCTCTTGCCATAAGTAGATCCATCCCATTGTTAGATGCCACCGAAGAAAGGCGATGGCAAGGGAAAGAAGTGAGGCGGTACCCTCGCATGTTGCATGCTTGGAGACTTGGACAGCCCGTTCACCCGCAGCTGACTTCGTGTTGTGACTCTTCAGGACAAAGAAGTCGAAAGCAAACAAGCCACCATGGATGTCAGATGCGATGTGGGATCTGTCGCAAAACCTGCCCAAGTTATCGGAGTTCTACAGCGGCGAGCTCAAAGACACGAAAGTGAAAGAAGGGCAGCAGCCTCCTCCAAATATCACGAGAACACAGGTAAGCGGAAGTGAACGAGACGAGTGTACGCCGTTCAGCTCGGCTGCACGCTGACACGCACATGACAGGCGCTGGACATCTGCACACAGACCTACACCATAGACCGTGTAGTCCGGAGGCTGCCATGGATGGTTGTGCAGGATCAATGCCCTCGCTCATGAGCCCACAGTAGGTGCCATGGTATGAAACCCCTGTTCCATAGCACGGGTGCTGCCTCCACACCTAGAACCGCAAGCAGGTTTACACGGCTACTGCGCACCCTCACCTGCTCCCATCCAACACCTCGAACCGCAACAACACTGGGCTGACCCATGTTGTCTTTCTGAATTCCCTCAGGCGGGCATGTTCATATGGCAGCTGCTCTTCCCCAACAACAAGCAGGGCAAGGAGAAGCGGGAGGAGTGCATTAAGCTTGGGATAGTTGAGGTGGGGCCAGGATTGCTGGTTAGGGCATGCAAGTCCCCCTTGCCCCGCAGCAGTGGAACACCACCAATGCCGTGTCAGGTGCCATAATAGAACAGCAGCCAAGTAAAAGCAATGCGCATCGCACTACGGCGCACGCAGGCTTGTTGCAAAGCGGTCACAGAGTGGGTTAGGGGAGGTCCGGGAGTGCATGCCCTCTCTTGAACCTCTGCCTCCTGCCCTCCCATCCGCACGGCGATGTCTCCCCCCATCCACCTCCCATACCCATGCTCCCCTTCCTCACCACCGCCCTGTGGTTACCCCTCCTCAGACCTCCGTCAAGATCCTGGCGAGCGGCAAGGCCCCTGACATGACCCCCGCGCTGGGCATCCTGGTGGCCATGACGGCCGACAGCCTGCAGCAGCGCACCATCATGCTGGACGCCAAGCCCGCGCCGCTGCCCAACCTGCTGGGCGCGCTGGGGGACGAGAGCGCCAGCCTGCGGGCGGCGGCATGCGGTGAGCATGGCAGGGCCGGTGGGAGGGCAGCAATGTACCGCAGTGCGGCGCCGTGAAGCAGCTTGCGGCCTGACACAGATCGGGGTGCTGAGAGGGGTCGCACAGCCTTGTGGAGCGGTTGGCGTACCTGTGGGGCGCAGCCGGTTTGCCCGGGTTGCGCAGGGTCATCAAGCGGAGCGTACGCAACCTGTAGGCCTATGCAGGCTATGCCGCGTTTGCAACTCAGTTGACCGTCACTGCCGTGCGCGCACTGCTGCCCCGTGCCCCTCAGCCCTGCTGCGTGTGGTGGCTCGCGAGGTGGACGCGCGGCCGCGGCTGTGGCGCTGCATGCGGATGAGCGAGTGGGACTGGACGCCGCTGGTGCACTGCCTGGACCTCACGGTGGGCGCCAGGGCCGGGGGCAGCCGGCAGCGGGCGCAGGAGGAAGGGCCGTACATAAGGCAGCGAGGGGCACAGGGGCTGCGGCCAGGCAGCTGAGGAGTGTGGTTAGTTGAGAAGGCCCAAGGCATCCTTGTCCATACCGTATGGTGCCTAAAACGTACCCTCCCATGTGCCGCTACTGCTGCTCATGTATGCCGCGAACCGGTATCGATGCCACGCAGGACATGTCGCAGCTGGGCGGGCGCAGCGCCTGCTACGACGCGGCTGCCGCCATGGAGGCGCTGTGCTGCGCCCCCGAGCTGGACATCGCCAACGGCGCGTGCAACGGCCTCATGGCGGCGGGGGGGCCGGCGCACCTCGTGCGGGTGGGCGCAGGGGCTGGGGGGAGCATCGCCATGGTCGCCACCGCTGCGCATTGTCGTGGTAGCGGGAGAGCACCAGCACGCCGAGGCGCCGGGCCCAGGTGGTTGCTGGTCATCGGCGGCAGCCTGTGCCCGTATGTAGTAGTGATACTACGCCAGGGTGATGTTCTAGGTTCTTACGGCGCGATCCCGCGGGTGCAGCAAGAGCAGCAAGGGTTGGATGGAGGGCTGGCCAGGCATCCGTGATGGACCCAGGCCAGCGCAGGCCGTGGCTCCTCAGCAGCGGGATGCACCTGCTAGCACAACGCGCTGCAAGGTAGTACCGTAGCCCCACGCCCCATGCTGCTGCGTGCCGATCTCCGCCCCCAGGTGCTGCGCACCAAGAACGCGCACCCCATGGCCAAGGCGGCCTGCGTGGCGGTGCTGAACGCGCTGCTGCGCCGCTCTCCGCCCGAGGGCTGCGAGGCCATTGCCGTGGGGCAGGGCGCGCTGGAGCCGCTGGCCGCAGTGTTCCTGCACCCTGTGGTGCCGCTGGTGTACAAGGCGCACGCCGCGGGTGGGTCAGGCGTGCGAATGCCGCTGAGCGGGGTGCGAGCGTACGGCGCAGCGGGATTGCCCGGAGGCCTGTGGAGCAGGTACACCAGTGGAATGGGTGGCGGTCATGCCAGTTGATCGGTGCTTCCCAGGCCTCCTGGACGCACCAGTGCGCTGCAAACGCAGCTTTGTACTGCCGGTCCCAGACGGCACCCGCTCGCCAAACTACTCCGCGGAACATCCCATCTCGCCTGTGGCTCTTTGCTATTGCTTGATTGCAAAGCCAAGTAGCCAGCGACCACGGTCATTCTCAAGCACCACAAGAAACTGACTTACCTCTGCCGGTTTGTCCAACGCCTCACCCGCACCCCCCGTGCAGCCTGCATGCTGCGGTACGTGATGCCGGACACGCTGTGGCAGGCCACGGCGGCGGCGGCCAAGGCGGCGGCGGCGGGGCAGCCCCCGGGCTCGGCAGGCGGCCTCGTGGACGTCACGCGTGAGTGCAGGGGTGTGGCTGGGAAGGGAGGAAGCACATGGACCCATGGCCACTCCAAGTCTGCACTGTGCTGGTGTAAGCCTACATGGCCTCTGCCTGAACAGCTACGGCACTCTGCAGTCACACACCTTATCGGAAGTCGTTGGTACTTTGGACTTGGGCTAGCGCGATGCCGACCCTGCCGACCTTGCCTTGTACTCCCGTGCCGGTGTCCTTCCCACTGGCAGCGGAGGCTGCGGCGGCAGCGGCCGGCGGTGCGATGCCAGGCGACCTGGCGGTTGCGGTGTCGCGGGGCCTTGAGAGCGCCGGGGCGGGCGGGGGCGCCGGGGGGCCCCGCGAGGGCCTGGGGGTGAGCGGCAGCGGCGTGGAGGTGCCCAACCTGGACCTGCTGGACGACGAGACGAGGGAGCAGGTGGGCGTGTGCTGGTGTGTGTGCGGTAGCAGGTGGGCGTGTGCTGGTGTGTGTGCGAGAGCAGGGGGGCTTGCATCGGTGTGGAAGCTGGCTGCATGAGCGCTTTTGTATGGAACTCTATGGATGGTAATGGTGCCATTTGGCACGGGCTAAGTAGTGGTCGTGTACGACACTGTAGCCTCACGGCCGGGTGGCAGGTTGCGGCAGGGGAGCCGCCGGGGGACGGCCTCCTTGGGCTTGTGTCACAAGGGTTCGGGGAACTCTGCAGCTCCCTGGGTCCCCGCCTTTGTGCCTCCATGCCCCGGTATGTACAAACCTGCTGCGCGCCTGCCCCCTCTTGCAGGTGGTGTCCCGGGCGCGGCGTGTGGCCGCCCTGGACGGCGTGCTGCGGTCGCTGGTGGGGCTGTGCGTGGGGCCGGACGGGCCGCTGCCGGACCTGGAGGTGAGCGATGGGGAAGGAAGGAGATGGGGGTGGAGAATGGGGTTGGCTGCCTTGCGGAGGTGTCGGCGGTGGGTTGGGCCAAGGGGGCAGCGTAATAGAGGGGAGGAGGGAATTGCGGAGCAGGAGGACGAGAATGAGGACGAGAAAGGGGGATGGGGGAGGAAGGGATGTCATGCAGGTAGTATGAAATGAGGGCTGCGGGAGACAAGGCTTGGGTGTGGGGTCCTGCAGTTGGCTGCGACCTTAAGGCTGGACAGCAGGTGCCCGTCCCGTCGCAGCTAGGTTGGACTGATGGTGACCCACATGGACGACTGGAGGCCTACGGGGGGTGGCGCGTGGGTCGGGGCGCCATGCGAGGAACTCCCACAGAATATGCTGCAGAAGCTCAGCTCAAGCGGCATTGTGATTGCCACGTCAGCCTGTGTCCACCTCTTCGCCATTCGCCCTGTATGTGCAGGCGGCGGCGGCTGCAGCGGCAGCAGGGGAAGCTCCTGCCGCTGACGCAAAGTCGGAAAAGGGCAAGAGGAAGAAGGGGAAGAAGGGGAAAAAGAAGGGCAAGCCGGAGCCAGGTGAGCGACTCTCCGCCCACGCACCGTAGCAGGCTTGTGGCTGCACGTGTGCCACAGCGCCGCACTGTTGACCCTGCCGCCTGCATGTGCATCCCACACGGCGTAAGCCCACTAGGCCCCTGTACCTGAGTACCTCCTTTCCAGCTTCATGCTTGGCCCGTACCGCCCCCTCCCCGTCCTCCTGCTCCCCTGCCCCCTCAGGCATGGTGGAGGCCCAGACGTACGCCAGCGCGGTGCTGCGGCTGTGCAGCCTGGCGGAGGAGCAGCGGGCAGCCATGGTCAAGGCGGGCGCGGTGCGCTACCTGCTGCCGCTGCTGGACGCGAAGAACAGCCCCGCACGGTGGAACGCGCGGCAGGTGCGGAGGGGCCTGGGGGCTGGGGGCTGGTGCGGGCATTGGCGCAGTGCCACCGGGCTGCCCACTGTTCGCTTTGTCGACCGACTACGAGGGCTGAAATGAGTGGGGGAATGTGCACTTGCTGCATCGCGCGTCAGTTGACATACCAGCAACCCGCAAAGGGTGGGCTACAGGCAAGGCCGCACGTTGCAGCCGGACCCACGGGAGGAGACCCTTGGCACCACTGCGCAGCTGCCCCTGGGTACGTGATGCCCTCGGTTTGCCTACACGACCCTTACCTCTCACGCCTTTGCTCCCCGTGGCGCCCCCTACCGCCCCCTCCCCTGCCCCCAGACGCTCATCAACCTGTCCATGAGCCCGGCGCTGATGCCCACGCTGCAGCTGTACAAGGTGCCCGACTACGTGCACGGCGCCAACGTGCCCGCCACGCACTTCGAGCGGCCGGCAGGGACCACGTCCGGGGCGGCGCCGACCAAGCTGGAGCACCAGGACTCACTGGTGGGTGCGGGCTTGGCTAAGGTCCACGGAAGCACGAGGCAGGGTGCGAGTGTGTGCAGGTGTGCGAGGTGCCTGGCCAGCCTGGGTACACGCTGGAGCACCAGGACTCATTTGTGGGCGGATGTGTGGCGAGCTTAGGCAGAGCTTAGGTCCTAGCGAGGTTTCATGGGGCTTGGGGCTGGGTGCTGGACCTTATGCAAGTGTGCGGCGTGCCGCACACTCAGCTTTACGGTGTGGGTCTGGGTGATGGAGGTGCTACACGCGTGCAGTGGCTAACTTTGGTCCCCTGCTTGGTGTGTTACACGCACCGCTGTTGCTCTGACCGTGCCTGCAGGGTCGGAAAAGGGACGCTGGGGCAGCGCCGAGCAAGTCCGGCCTATCCAAGCCGCCCCCGCTCAAGGCCACGGCAAAGTAGTTTGCTGGACAGGGGACGTGGCGAGGCAAGATTGATGCTGACGGGAACGCATGCAGCGTTGCTATGTTGGTACCCTTTCAGTTGTTCTGTTTTAAGTGTTGGCGCGGTGTTACTCCGCAGGCTAGGGTAGGCTGCACCAGGCTGGTAGGCACTGCGTACTGCACCACTTAGCAGCAGAGGCTGTAGGCGTGTAGGGCAGTACCCGCTTGAACCTGCTTGAACGCGGCAGTGCCTAACATTGTCGCGAGCAACTGCGCTCTCGTATGCAATGCCATACCCTGTATCGGGCGCAAAGTACGGTGGCCTGCACGCAATTCGACAGCCCTAGGCCGCAAACTGACCCCAAGGCACTGCAATGTGCTTCTGCATGCTCCCGCGGTGATGGTTACATGCTTGCACGTGTCAGGACCGTGTTACAGGCCTGACAATGCTACAAGGCATGCGCCTTGAGCCTGTAAGGATACGCCCTGGTGCCTTGTTCCCGAGGTAACAACGCCCCTGCCACGGGAGCAATCCTGCTCCCGCCTGTGGGCGGCAGCACAACTTGGTGCAAAAGGCAGCTCTGCTTACGGAATCGATTAACTTGACTACTGAAATGGTCACATACCTTGCACACAATTACAGGCACCGTACCGGTGTACTGTTACGCAACTAAAAGCAGTCTGTACCCCAAGCAAGCCTTGCAAGGTCGCCGACGTGCACAGGGTCCCGACGCAGGCGCGTGTGAAGGCAAGACATCGGAGCACACCGGACACCGCACAAGCTGCACACTCCTGCAAAACAAACGGCAATGTTGATGCGGTGAGGCGACATCCCAAGCGGCACACATTGTTGTGATCCTCGACGTCAAAAAAAGCTACTCACTGCAATCTCAGCAGCACGCAGCGAGGGGCAACCTGTCCTTTCCATCCTATGCTCAGCAAGGGTGTGGCAGGAATGCATCAGTACACTTGGGTTTATCCACAATTAAGCACGACCGGACCATCATAAGGCCGTTGCTTCTGTGCACCAACGTAGGGTACCACGACTTTGATTCGTTATCTTCATTGATGTCACTTCAGCTCCGCAGTGAAATCACGCGCGCAGCTCGCCCAACACCCATGAAGCCTATTCCCCATTCCCTAAAAATGCACAAACATGATTGCAGAGCAAAGCATGCTATTGCAATGTTCATGAATGCGCATGCGCCCCAATGCCCACGGCCACCACGCCGACAGACCAACCAATGACCACTGTACAGCACCCCGTCTGTATCCAGGCTGCACCAGGTACCATTACGACGCGTTGCTGGCTGCTGCCCACCAATGCCCCGGAGTCGTTTGCTGTACCCAAAACCCCTGCCCCCGCCATCCCGCCGCCATCTCCTCCAGCCGCCCACACACGTCCTCAAAATTGGGCCGCGCCCCGGGGTCCGCCTGCAGGCACTGCTCGGCCAGCGCCGCGTAGGCAGCCGGCAGGCACGTATCCTCCGCAGCCCCCTCCGGCCCCCGCCCCCCGCTGCCCAGCTGGCCGGCCCCGGGCCACGCCAGCAGCTCCGCCGGCAGCGCCGCCGCCTCCTCCGGCGGCACGAAGGCCTGCTGCG
>VFQN01004780.1_pt1 | contig 17425 bp, 12 predicted proteins | sample 3512371 | NCBI WGS metagenome assembly VFQN01 (sample SAMN10412370, study PRJNA504923) | tailings metagenome | isolation source: Replicate 2 from Balatoc abandoned mine | place: Philippines: Itogon, Benguet | collected 2017-08-28 | reverse complement strand
GACGACATCGCCGCCCTGATCGACGAGCTCGGCTACAAGAAGGTCCACATTCACGGCACGTCGATGGGCGGCATGGTCGCGCAGCAGTTCGCGGCCAAATATCCCGAGAAGACCGACCGGCTGATCATCAACTGCTCGGCGGCGAAACTCGACCGGGCCGGGCAGCTGACCTTCCGCAACTGGATCGACATCGCCGAGCACATGGGCGTCGGTTCGCGCACGCTGGCCGAGCTGATCGCGATGCAGGCGCTGTCGCGCCAGTTCCTCGAGGGCGAGTCCGGCGCCAAGGCGATCGACCTCGTGCAGGAGATACTCGACAAGTCGAACCACAAGGAAGTCTTCAAGCGCGCCTGCCAGGCCATGATCGACATGGACCTCAGGCCGCTCTTGCCGACGATCAAGTCGAAGACGCTGGTGATCGGCGGCGACGCCGACATCATGACGCCCTGGGACCAGGCCGCCAGCGGCGCCGGCCAGCAATACATCGCCGACCACATCCCCGGCGCGATCAAATACCTCATCAAGGGATCGAACCATTCGTCGCTGTTCGACGGCACCGAAGAGAACTGCCGCGTCGTCGCGGACTTCCTTCACGGCCGCATGGACTGAGCAAAGAATCGAAGCAGGGAGGAGAGAATGCGCAGACACTGTCTTTTGATCGGTGCGGCGGTCGCACTGACGGCCACACCGGCGCTTGCCGAAGACGCGGTTTCCAAGGCGAAAACCGTGGTCGCGGAATATTCGGAACTGCCGAAGTTCATAGCGCCGGGGCCGGCCTTCGACGCGAAGGCCTGCATGGCCGGCAAGAAAGTGGCCATCGTGCCGCTCGCCAGCGCCGTGCCGTTCCTGCAGGACATCATGGGCGGCATGAAGGACGCGGCCGAAAAGGTCGGCTTCGAGCTGCCCATCTGGGAAAACCAGGGGCAGCCGACGCAGTGGGCCGCCGGCATCACCAACGCGATCAACACCAAGGCGGACATGATCGACCTGACCGCCGGCGTCGATCCGGCGACGGTGCAGCCGCAGGTCGAGCAGGCGACCGCTGCCGGCATCAAGGTCGGCGCTGGCCATTTCTACGACTACAGCCAGAGCCCCAACGAGGCGCTGACCACGCATGTGCCGAACGACTTCGCCAAGGTCGGCACGATCCTCGCGTCCTGGGCGATCGCTAAGACCGAGGGCAAGGCCAACGTGCTGGTGATCGGCTCGGACGAGGTCGTCCCGACCGCGCCGCTGGTCGACGCCATCCGCAAGGCGATCGAGGGCTGCGAGAACTGCAGCATGACCTACCAGAACGTGCCGGTCACCGACTGGAGCACGAAGATCCAGTCGGTCGTCCAGTCGACGCTGCTCGCCGACGGTGCAGTGAACTACGTGCTGCCGATCTATGACGGCATGGCGCAGTTCGTCGAACCCGCAATCACGCTGACCGGCAAGGGCGACAGCGTGAAGATCGCCACCTTCAACGGCACGCCGTTCGTGATCGACATGGTGCGGGACGGCACCGTCGAGATGGTCATCGGCGAAAGCCCCGACTGGCTCGGCCGCGTCATCATCGACCACGACATGCGCACGCTCTGCGGCGCGGAAGCCAACGGCAACCCCAACATCCCGCTGATGATCTGGTCGGCGGCCAATGCCGAGACCGCCGGCGTCCCCGCCAGCAGCGCCAACGGCTACGGCAGCGACTACATCGCCGAGTTCTACAAGCTCTGGGGCGTCGAGTGATCGACACCGCCCGGACAGATGAAGCGGCGCCCGCGCCGCTTCATCCCGTGCTTTCCCTGCGGGGCATATCGAAGACCTTCGGCCGCACGAAAGTGCTGGATGGCGTCGACCTCGAGGTGCGTCCGGGCGAGGTGCATTGCCTGCTCGGCCACAACGGCTCGGGCAAATCGACCCTTATCAAGATCATCGGCGGCATCCACGCTCCCGATCCCGGCGGCTCGATGACGGTGAACGGCAAGGTCTGCGAGACCCCGGTATCGGGTCGCCAGATCCACGATCTCGGCATCCGCTTCGTCCACCAGTCGCTGGGCCTGATCCCCAGCCTGACAGTGGCCGAGCATTTCGCGCAGGACCAGCTCGACGGCGCCGTGGGCTGGTACTACTCGCCGGCCCGCGCGGCGGTGCGCGCCCGCGCGGCGCTGACTGCCTTCGACGTGAAGATCGACCCGGCCCTGCCGGTCGAGAAGCTTTCGGCCGTCGACCGGGCGATCGTGGCGATCGTGCGCGCGGTGGCGTCGCTCGAACGCCGCCCCGAAGGGCTGGCCGGCAGCCTGCTGGTGCTCGACGAGCCGACCTCCTTCCTGCCTCGCCGCGAGGTGGAGCGGCTGTTCGAGACAACCCAGCGCATCGCCCGCCAGGGCGCCGGCGTCGTCCTCATCACACATGACACCGACGAGGTGCTGTCGATTGCCGACCGCGTGACCGTGCTGCGTGACGGCAAGGTCGCCGGCGTCGTGAAGCGGGAAGAGCTCGATCGCGACCGCCTCGTCCAGCTCATCGTCGGCCATCAGCTGGCAGCAGCCGAGGTCCAGGCCGGCCCCACGGCTTTCGTCCCGCATGTCGACGTGCAGATCGAAAGCGCGGGACTGGCGCAAAGGATGCGGTTCAACGTCGGCCGCGGCGAGATCGTCGGACTGACCGGCCTGATCGGATCGGGCTATGCGGATGTGGTCCATGCACTGTTCGGCAGCCGCCAGGGCAGCGGGCGGTTGACGGTCGGCGACCGCACGGCCGCGCTTGAGAGCTTGACGCCGGGCCGCGCCATCGATCTCGGCGTCGCCTTCATCCCGTCGGACCGTGCCGGCGCGGGAGCGGCCATGGAGCTGACGCTCGCCGAAAATGCCGCGGTGCTGTCGCTGAAGTCCCTGGTCAATCCGCTGTTCTTTTCGGCCGGCGCGCTGGAACGCGCCGTGACGCCGCGGCTGAAGGACGTCAGCGTGCGCCCGCTGGCGCCCGCCTTCGAGATATCGAGGCTTTCGGGCGGCAACCAGCAGAAGGTCGTGCTGGCGAAGTGGCTGGCCATGAAGCCGGCTCTGCTGCTGCTTGACGAGCCGACCCAGGGCATCGACATCGGCGCGCGCGAGCAGATCTTCGCTCTCCTGCATCAACTGGTCGCAGCAGGATCGAGCATCCTTTGCGCATCGACCGACCACGACCAGCTCGCCAAGATCTGCGATCGCGTGCTGATCCTGAACAAGGGCCATCTGGTCGCCAAACTCGCCCGGCCGAACCTCAGCTCAAGCTCGATCGGCGAGGCGGTCCTGTCAGCCCCCGCGACTCCAAAGCCGGAGAAACCCGCATGAGCACCCCCGCCGCGCCCGTAGCCGAAGAGCGCCCCCGGCCCGACGTCTTCGCCATTTTCGAGCGCTACGGCCTCATCCTGATCTGGGCCGCGATCGCGCTGATCTTCGCGCTGATCCGCCCCGACGTCTTCCTGCAATGGGGCACGGTCTCGCTGATCCTCGGGTCGCAGACGGTGCTGGTCGTGCTGGCGCTGGCGCTGATGATCCCGCTGGTGGCCGGGGACTTCGACCTTTCGGTGGCGGCGAACATGACGCTGGGATCGATGGTGTTCGCCATCATGATGCAGTGGGTCGGCGTCAGCATGCCGGTGGCGCTGCTCGTGGTCCTCGCCGTGGCGATCGTCGTCGGCCTGGTGAATGCGCTCTTCATCATCTGGTTCAACGTGAACTCGCTGATCGTCACGCTGGGCACCGGCACCTTCCTCGGCGGCGTCATCCTGTGGATCAGCAATTCGCAGACGATCTCCGGCGTCGCCCGTCCGCTGGTGAACTTCCTCATCGTACAGAGACTTTTCGGCATCCCGCTGGTGTTCTTCGGCGGCCTGATCCTCTGCCTCGCCATCTGGTACGTGCTGAACCGCACCGGGCTCGGGCTGCGCATCCTGTTAACCGGGCGCAGCCGCGAGGTGGCGCGGCTGACCGGCATCAATGTCGGGATGATCCGGCTCGGCTGCCTGCTGGCCTCGGCGATAGGCTCGGCGCTGGCCGGCGTGATCTATGTGGGCACCAGCGGCGCGGCCGATCCGACGTCGGGCCTCAGCCTGCTGCTGCCGGCCTTCGCCGCCGTGTTCCTCGGCTCCACCGTATTCACGCCCGGGCGGTTCAATGCGCTCGGCACGATGGCCGCCGTCTACTTCCTGACCACCGGCATCACCGGCCTCACCATGCTGGGCGTGCAGACCTACGTGCAGAGCCTGTTCTATGGCGGCGCACTCGTGATCGCCGTGACACTGTCGCAACTGGCGGCAAGACGACGCTAAACCGACGAGGGAACATCATGAAGCTGAAAGACAAGGTCGCCATCGTAACCGGAGCCGGCTCCGGGATCGGAGCCGAAACCGCCCGTCGCATGGCGCGCGAGGGGGCGAAGGTCTACTGCGCCGACATAAGGAGCGAGGCCGCCGAAAAGACTGCGCAGGAAATCGGCGGCGATGCGAAAAGCCTCGAACTCGACGTGACCTCTTCATCGGCCATCGCGGCGGCGGTCGAGCGGATCAGCCGGGAAGCCGGCCGCATCGACATACTGGTCAACAATGCCGGCATCACCATCGTCGGCTCGATCATGGACCTGTCGGAAGAACAGTGGGACCGCGAGCTGGACATCAACCTGAAGAGCATCTTCCTGATGTCCCGCGCGGTCTGGCCGCAGATGGCCGGGCAAGGCGGCGGCGTCATCCTGAACACCGCGTCGATCGCCGGCATCACCGCCATTCCCGCCGATGCCGCCTATTGCGCCAGCAAGGCCGGCGTCGTCATGCTGACCAAATGCATGGCGGTGGACGGCGCCCGCAGCGGCATCCGCGTCAACTGCGTCTGCCCCGGCTTCATCGACACGCCGATGATCCACGGCTACTTCAACGACCAGCCCGATCCAGCCGCCGCCCGCGACTATGCGGTGAGGCTGCATCCGCTCGGCCGGCTGGGCCGTCCGGACGATATCGCCGACGCCTTCGTCCATCTCGCCACGGACGACGCCAAGTGGGTGACCGGCACCGCTCATGTGGTGGACGGCGGCCTCCTGGCGGGCCTGCCCGGCTGACCGCGGGCCTCTTCAGGCCTCGTCGCGGCGGACCGCCTTGGCTCCGATCCAGCGGTCCGAACGCGCGAGGTCGATGAGGGTCGCGGCCGTCAGGTCACAGATCGCCTGCGCCGCACTCGTCATCGGCCGGTCGCCCGGCCGGGCGAGATAGACGCGGCGGCGCAGCGGCGGATCGCTGATCGGCCACAATTGCAGGCGACCGGCCGCCACCTCGCGGGCGATCGCATGTTCGGGCAATACCGAGAAGCCCAGCCCCTCGGCGACCAGGTCCTTGATGTTGTTGTAGGAATCCACGTCCATCACGGTATCGAGCGCGGCGCCTGCCTCGCGTGCCGTGCGGGTGAGGAGATCACGTAGCCCGTGCCCCTCGCCGGGCAGGATCAGCGGCATGCGGGCAAGCGCCGCGAAGGTGACGGGCTGCCCCGGGGCCGGCAGCCCGGCCTCCGCCGTCCCCTGCGCGGGACCGAAGAACAGAAGGTCCTCCTCCAGGAGGCGCTCGGTGCGGATGCCGTGATCCTCGACCGCGTCATAGAGCACCGCCAGATCGATCCGGCCCTCGCGCATCCATTCGAGGACGAAGCCGCTCATCGCCTCGGCGATGCGCAGCCTGATCTTCGGCCAGCGCGTGCGCGCCGCGGTGATCAGCGGGACCGCAAGTATGTGGCTGATGGTTCCCGGCAGGCCGAGCTTCACCGTGCCGGAAGGATCGTTCAGGCGGCCGCGAATCTCCTCCTCGCCGAGCGCAAGCTGATCGAGGATGCCGCGGGCATGGCGCAGGAGGATTGCGCCCGCCTCGGTGACCGTCACGCCGCGCGGGTTGCGGTAGAGCAGCGGCGTGCCGAGCGCCTCCTCCATGTTGCGCACATGCAGGGACAGGGCGGGCTGGGCGACGTTCAGAACCTCGGCCGCGCGTGTGAACGAGCCGTGTTCGACGATCGTCACGAAGTAGCGGAGCTGGCGGATGTCCATGTCCTGTACCCGGGCCTCGGCAGATATAATGTTTCTATATAGAAACCAGACAAAGCAGATATTTGACTTATGGCGCGCTGCTTCCGATGGTCAAGGCAATCCGGCGCTGCCGGAAGGTTTCCCCTGAGGATCGAGGACCATCCATGTCGCGTCTTGCGCAAGACCAGTACCAGGACATCCGCGACGCCGTGCGCGCGCTCTGCGAGCAGTTTCCTGCCGAATATCACCGCAAGGTCGACGAGGCGCGCGGCTATCCCGAGGAATTCGTAGAGGCGCTGACGAAGGAAGGCTGGATGGCGGCGCTGATCCCCGAGGAGTATGGCGGGTCGGGGCTCGGCCTGACCGAGGCGTCGGTCATCATGGAGGAGATCAACCGGGCCGGCGGCAATTCCGGCGCCTGCCACGGCCAGATGTACAACATGAACACGCTGGTCCGGCACGGTTCGGAAGAACAGCGCCAGCACTACCTGCCGAAGATCGCCAGCGGCGAGCTGCGCCTGCAGTCGATGGGCGTGACGGAGCCGACGACCGGCACCGACACAACCAAGATCAAGACCACCGCCGTGAAGAAGGGCGACCGCTACGTCATCAACGGCCAGAAGGTATGGATCAGCCGGGTGCAGCATTCCGACCTGATGATCCTTCTGGCGCGCACGACGCCGCTCGCCGAGGTGAAGAAGAAGTCGGAAGGCCTGTCGATCTTCATCGTCGACATCAAGGCCGCGATGAAGAAGGGGATGGAGGTGCGCCCCATCCTCAACATGGTGAACCACGAGACCAACGAGCTGTTCTTCGACAATCTCGAGATACCCGAGGAGAACCTGATCGGCGAGGAGGGCAAGGGCTTCAAATATATCCTGACCGGCCTCAACGCCGAGCGCACGCTGATCGCGGCGGAGTGCATCGGCGACGGCTACTGGTTCACCGAAAAGATCTGCAAATACGCTTCGGAGCGCAACGTATTCGGCCGCCCGATCGGCCAGAACCAGGGCGTGCAGTTCCCCATCGCCGAGGCCTATATCGAGATCGAGGCCGCCAACCTGATGCGGTTCGAGGCCTGCCGCCTCTACGACGCGCAGCAGGACTGCGGGGCGCAGGCCAACATGGCGAAATACCTGGCGGCCAAGGCGAGCTGGGAGGCGGCGAACGCCTGCCTGCAGTTCCATGGCGGCTTCGGCTTCGCCGCCGAATACGACGTCGAGCGCAAGTTCCGCGAGACGCGCCTCTACCAGGTGGCGCCGATCTCGACCAACCTGATCCTGTCCTATGTCGCCGAGCATGTGCTCGGCCTGCCCCGGAGTTTCTGAGATGGCGCTTCCGCTCGAGGGGCTGACGGTCGTCGCCATCGAACAGGCGGTGGCGGCGCCCTTTGCGACGTCGCGCCTTGCAGACGCCGGCGCGCGGGTCATCAAGATCGAACGGCCGGAGGGCGATTTCGCGCGCGGATATGACGACGTGGCGAAAGGGCAATCCAGCTATTTCGTCTGGCTGAACCGGGGCAAGGAGAGCCGCGTCGCCGACCTGACTACGGTGGACGGCAAGGCCATGCTGGCGGCGCTGCTGGCCGACGCCGACGTGCTGGTGCAGAACCTGAAGCCCGGCGCGCTGGCGCGCCTGGGGTTCGGCGCGGAACGGCTGCGGCAGGACTTTCCGCGGCTGATCACCTGCTCGATCTCCGGTTACGGCGAGGACGGTCCGATGGCCGAGCGCAAGGCCTACGACCTGCTGATCCAGGCGGAATCGGGCCTCTGCTCGATCACCGGCGGGCCGGAGTCGCCGGCGCGGGTCGGCATCTCGGTGGTCGACATCGCCACCGGCGCCACCGCGCATTCCGCCATCCTCGAAGCGCTGATCCGCAGGAGCATCACCGGAGAGGGCGCCGACATCTCGATATCGATGTTCGACGTCATGGCCGACTGGCTGACGGTGCCGCTGCTCAACCACGAGGGCGGCAAGACGCCGAAGCGGATCGGGCTTGCCCATCCTTCGATCGCGCCCTACGGCGTCTTTGCCTGCGCGGACGGACGGCAACTGCTGATCGCCGTGCAGAGCGACCGCGAATGGCGCAAGCTGGCGGCGGAATTCCTCGGGGACGAAGCGCTCGGCACCGATCCGCGCTTCGCCACCAATGTGGCGCGCGTCGGCAACCGGGCCGAGCTGGACGCGCTCATCGCGGCGGCCTTCGCCAGCAGGAGCGCGACCGAAGCCATCGATGCGATCGCGGCGGCGGACGTGGCGTTCGCCTCGGTCAACGACATGGAGGGGCTGTCGCATCACCCGCATCTGCGCCGCATCACCGTCGACACGCCGAACGGCCCGGTCAGCTATCCCGCGCCGGGCGCCGTCTTCGCCGACGCGCCGCGCAACTACGGTCCCGTGCCGGGCCTGCCCGGGAAGAAGCCGTGACGGCGCGCGTGATGACAAGACTGTCCGATATCCGCGCGCTGCTTTTCGTTCCCGCCGACCGTCCGGAGCGGTTCGCGAAGGCGGCCGCTTCCGGCGCCGATGCGGTCATCCTGGACCTCGAGGACGCGGTGGCGGCCGACGCGAAGGATGCTGCCCGCGCGGCGCTCGCCTGCGGCTTCACCGAATTGCCGGTGCTGGTGCGCATCAACGGGGCCGGGACCGCCTGGCACGCGGCGGACGTCGCGGCGGTGGCGATGCTGCCCGTCGCCGGCGTCATCCTTCCCAAGGCGGAGGATGCGGAGGCAGCCGCCCGCCTCGGGCAGGCGGCGGGCTGCGCCGTCATCGGCCTGATCGAAAGCGCGCGCGGGCTGGCGAACGCCCGCGCTATCGCGGCCGCCGAAGGCGTCGAGCGGCTGGCCTTCGGATCGATCGACTATTGCGCCGACCTCGGCTCTGCCCATCTGCGCGAGGTGCTGCTGCCGGCACGGTCCGAGCTGGTGCTGGCGTCGCGTCTTGCGGGGATTGCCGCGCCGATCGACGGGGTGACGGTGCAACTGGACGACATGGCGCCCGTCGAGGAGGACGCCGCCCACGCCCGTGCGCTCGGCATGACCGGCAAACTCTGCATCCATCCGAAACAGATCGCCGCAGTCAGCCGCGCCTTCGCGCCGACCGAAGCGGAGATCGGCTGGGCCCGCCGTGTGCTGGCTTCAGGAGACGGCGCGGTCTCGGTCGATGGCGCGATGGTCGACGAGCCGGTGAGAATCCGCGCCCGCGCCATTCTCGGCCAGGCAGGGCAGGCGCATCACCAGGCGATCGACTGACGCAGTTCGGGTCTCGTTGCACTGAAGCAGGACGCTCGAACCCAGCTGCCGTGCGGGTTGGCGCTGCGGCGAATTCTCGAACCGGCACCCTGGATCCAACTTGTTGTGGTGATCTTATCGAACGACGATGACGGGCACCTTGGCGCGATTGATCACTTCCGCGGTCTGGCTGCCCATCGTGACGCGATCCATGCCGGTTCGTCCGTGCGAGGACATCACGATGACATCGCAGCCGACATCGTCTGCGACCTGCAGCAGGGCGCCGGCCACCAGCGGCCAGGGGACGTGGACCGTCTCGACGGCGAGGCCCATCTCCTCGGCTTCATTCTGGATGGGCGCCAATATGCGTTCGGCGATCCTGCGCTGGGCGGCATCGTAGGCGGTAACCTCCGCCTCGTTCGGGGTCCAAAGGTCGCTGGCAAAAGCGAACTGGCCGCCGAGAGGCTCGGTAACGGTGACCGCCGTCACCTTGCTGCCGTGAAGCTTGGCCAGCGCCAGCCCATGATCGACGCCGAGCTGCGCCAGCGCGGACCCGTCCGACGAGATGAGGATGTGGTCGTACATGGGACCTCCATGAACAGGTTGTTCCTGACCTATACGGGTTCACGCCAGCGGGATCATTGATCTGTCGCAAGGACTGGGTGGCAGGGGCTGGTCCCCTTTGCGCAGCGACGCGCCGGCGTTTCGGCGAAGCGCGATTTCAACCGCCCGGAAGCGAAAAACCGCAAAGCAGACTAGATGCCCCGAAAGCGACGGAGGAAGCGCTTTCTAGTCGGTCGCCTTCGGGATCGATTTTCTTTGGGCTAGTAAGGATTCGACTGCGGGTTTCGGGCCGCCCAGAGATCGTTCAGCCCGCGCATGGCATCGCGATTGCCGGTGCTGGCTGCAGCACGGAAGACGCGTTCGGCGTCGCTGAAGCGGGAGAGGTTGAGATAGGCATAGCCGCGCAGGACCATCAGGTCGGTCTGCTCGGGAGCGATGCGATCGCGCTCGTCGAGCGCCAGCAGGGTTTCGACGTATCGGCCGTTCCGATAGGCGGCGTTCGCCCTTGCGGCCAGAAGCGCTGCGTTGACCTCGAGGCCGCGGCTGGAGCTGAAGGGCGCCTTCGTCGCCGAAACGGCGGCCATGTCGTTCAGACCGGCGCGCATATACGCAAGAGTCTGGCCATAGGCGGCATCGTTTCTGGTCTGACCTTGACCGCGCAACGCGACTTCAAACGCTTTCGCGGCCTCGATCGGGCGGTTGGCCTCCATCAGGCACCAGCCGCGAGCGAGCGCCGCGGCAGGCGACAGGCCTTCCGGATCGTCGGTGGTCCGGCAACCCGAGGGACGAACCCGCTCGCGCTTCGCGCGCTGCGGCTTGCTGCGCGCAACCTGCGGTTCTTCGACGGGATAGGAAGCCGCTGCAGCATCGGTATCGGGCTCGGCGAGGTATGGCAGGCCGGAGCGCGGCTCTTCGGCAGGAGGCTGTGCGGTAGCGGGCTGCGGCGCCATTGGCGGCTGCGGGGATGGGGCTGCCGGAGCAGGCGTTGTCCGGACAGGGCGCGGTGCGTTGGGATATTCAGCGGCGCCGACTGCGACCCGGCGCTTGCCGGTTCCGATCGCCGCAGTCTCGACGCTGCGCTGCCCCACCGTCGGAATGCGTTCCGAGCGCCCTGCCCACGCAGTCTGCACCTCCCGCACGCCGGCGCGGTCGCCGAGCTTCCAGCGCATGAGAGCGAGGCCATAGGCGGACGGCTCATCGTCAGGCTTCCATTGGAGGGCGGTGCGGAACCAGCGTTCGGCGGTGTCGAACTGGTTGAAACCGTCGGCATACCAGCCGAGTTGCTGTGCCGACACGGCATCCTTGGCTTCAGCGACTTCGGCGACCATTCGCTGCAGCACCTCGCTGGCGAGTTGGGGCGACGGTTGAATCGCGAGCAGGTTTGCCACGGCGGCAAGATAGACCGCGCGAACGTCGTCGCTGGCGTCGCGCCATTCGTAGAGCACTTCCTCGGCCTCCTGCGGCCTGTCCTGATTGACCAGTGCCAGCGCGAGACCCTGCGAGGAGGCCGCGTCGCTCTGCTTGGCGCGCGCCTTGCGGAACCAGTCCTCCGCCACCTGGGGATTTTCACGGCGCAGATAATACCAGCCGAGCAGGAGGTCGTCGGACTGCAACCCGCCTTCACGGGCAAGCTTCTCGACCAGAGCAAGGTCGGCCGGCGCAACGATGATCTTCGGGTCGGCATCGGCATCAACGATGGCGCGGCGGGCGATCTCGCCTCGGATAGGTTCGAACTCCGGCGTGCCATCCATCGTGCGCTCTGCGGCGAGCAGTTGATCAAGGTCGGCTCGCGACAGGACCACCATCGCCTTCTGCATCGTCGCGAAACGCTCCTCCGGCTTATCGCAACTGCGCAGGATGTAGAGGTAGGCGTCGATCGCGCGCGGCTTGCGCTCGGTAAGGGCGAAGGCTTCGGCGATACGCCACAGCACGTCGACATCGCCGCAGGTGAGCATCGCCGGATTCGACGAGGCGACGCGGATCACGGTGTCGTACTGCTTGATGTCGGAAGCGTTGACGAGTTGCTCGCGCGCCTCAGCAAGCGCAAGCCGCTCGAGCAGATCGACAGGAACCTGCCAGTTGGATTCACGCGTCTTCCGATCGGCGATCGCCTTGCGAACCTCGGCCATCTTGCCCTCCGCATAAAGCTTCCACATCTGGTCGAGCTGCGCATCGCCCTGGGGAGCGGCCGCCAGTGGATTCTCGGGGGGCGTCCATTGCGGATAGAGCGCGCGGAGGCGTGCGATCTCGGCCTCCAGCCGCCTGGTGTCGCCGCGCGCGGCAAAATAGCGGAGCGCCGTTTCGTCGACGACGGGGCCAGTTTCAACCGGACCGCGCGGCGTTGCGGCCGGCGGCGGCGCGGAGTCGGCAGGCGCGGTCTGCGTTCCGGCCTGAGCGGTCTCGGTAGGGCCGGACGTTGCCGGCGCTGGCGTGGATGCCGCGTCACCCTGCGCCATCTCCCGGACGGCTACGCCCGAGTGAGTTGACGAGCCGCCTCCGGACAAAGCCCGCTCGAACGGATTGTCGCGTTCGGCGAACGGGCTCAGGCCAGCCTGCTGCAAGAACAGCACACCGGCTGTGACAACTACGGCGCCAAGAAGGAGAGCAGGCCTCACAGGCATTCCGGATGCCTCCCGCGGGCGAATGACAGCGCGAGAAGATGCAAGGTCGACGGATAGTATTCGGTTGCCTGGAACCGCTTGAGGTCGTCGGCCAAAGGCTTTTTGTCCAGCACGCACCCGATCAACGCGGGGATCGCTCTGTAGCCTGGGTCGTCGAGAATCTGGCGGGTCGCACCGCTCCGGATGTCGACCAACCGCACCCGCCCGTCCACGTCAGCCATGTTTTCGTAGAGAGCCTGCAAAATGGTGCGATCGCGCATGCCCGCGCGCATCAGATAGAGCGGAACACGGATTGCGTTGTAGCCGAATTCCTGGGGAAAGCCGTCGGCAGGGATGGGCCTGGCTTTCAGAGAAACCCAGTCCGGTGGGAGCTGCGACGGTCCGATCTTCATCGAATTCGCGATCAGCGCACGGCCGCCTTCGGTAAGCTGGCTCCAGGGCCCGTCGGGAAAAAGCGTCGCCATGACCGGCAACGCCTCGAACACCCAGTAGGACGGATTGACGACCGGGCCGTCTGACCGGTCGCCGGCGCCGAAGCCCGTGTTGCCGGGCTTGAGCAGGACCGACCCGCCGATCGTCTCGATGCTGCCTTTCGAAAGCGCGCCGGCCATCGCCGTCGCCGTAGCGGTGAGGTCGGGCCTCCGCCAGTCCCTGCCGGCCAAGGCGGCGGCGTACGCGATCAGGAGATCGCCGTCCGTCGCGTTGTTGGCGTCGGTGACATGCGGTGTCGCGGCGGGGTCCCAGCGCCAGACGGCGAGCCCATCGTCGCGCAGCAGCATCTCAGTCCTCGTAAAGGCCCATATCGTGTCGAAATCACTGCGGTTCTCTGCGAGATAGGCCAAGAGGAGGCCGTAGCCCTGTCCCTCGCTGTGGCTGATGTTGTTGTTGGCGGTGTCGATGATGCGACCGGAAGGTTCAAGGAACTTCTCCTTGTATGCCTTCCATTCCCCTGGGGTGATCGAGCCGGCGAAGGCGCAGGATCCAGAAAGGAGAACCATTCCGGCCAACATCAATGTCCGGAGCCGGGCCATCAGTCCCGTCTCCCGAACGTGCCAAGCAATCCGGCGGTGGCAAGGCCCAGTGCTATGGAGAGCACAGTCAGCGCGAAGCCGTATGAGAGGGCATTTGACGAGAGCCAGTTCGCGGCGATGAGGCGATAGTTCTTGAACGAAAAGGGGATTGTCTCGACGAACTCGAATTCTTCGGTCGGGATGCGCGACACGCCATTGGTGGCCGGATTCAAGGTGGTGATATGGCCTCCCATCTGGCGCCAGTTGGCCCGGCTGGTCAGTTCGTTCATTCCCTCCCTCAGCGCTCCGACCGTTGGCGCCGAGACCAGCGTCCAGCTGCCCGTACCTGCCGGACTGATGTTGGATGCGACGAGCAGGCTTGCATCGCCGCCCGGCGTAAACGCGGGCCTATCGGCTCGGAAGATGCGGAATGTGTCCATCGATACGTTGAAGGTTCGGCTCATCCATTCCTCGAAGCGGCTGACCTGGCCGCGCCAGCCACTGCCGCTCAGCCGCTCGCGCCATTGGTCGAAGGTCGCCTGCGTTTCGGGCTTCACCGATGCAACGGTTTCGCCCCAGGAAGAACGGCTCTCGTCGCTGATGCCGATCTGCGCGAGCACCGCCGACGGCATTTGTGAGATGGTGTTGACAAAGATGGCGTCCTTGGCTGCGATCGAGGCCACCGACGCATTCGTATCGACCGGGATCAGACGGCTTGCCGCCACCGCCATGCGTGCAAGCAGGGTGGTTGCTGCCGAAATCGAATCCGACTGCGTCCGATCAAGGATGACCGGGATCGGATATTCGACGCGGTTGTAGGGGAAAGCCGTACCGCCGAGAGAAGCAAGTTCCGGCGTTCGTCCGATACGCGCAAAATCCGGCATGACGAATTCCGAACTGTCGAAGACGACGAAACGTGCGCTGTCCAACGCCGTTGCGCCCGGAGCGCACAACCGGTCGGCTTCGGTCATCAGCACGGCCTCGACGGCGATGGTGTTCTCGCCCGGCCGAAAGTGTCGCATCGTCACCTTGATTGGCAGATGCCTCAGAATCTCGCCTCCCGACGCCGTGATTGGCACCGTCGCCGCGATGTTGTCGTTGACATAGATATCTATGCGGCTGCCCGGCAGCACATCCTGCGAATAGGCGGCGTCAAGGAGGATGGTCGCTTCACCATATGCTGTCGCATAGAAATCGGCCGGCACCCCCACCGCAAATTCGGTGCGGACGCGGCGGCCGGAGAATTCCAGCGTGTTGACGCCCAGATCCGAGAATCTGAGCTGCGTGGCGCCAAAAAGAATCGGAACGTCGGGCGTGCGCCAGAGCCGTGTCTGAAGTGAGCTGCGCTGCGTTCCTGCGGGCCTGTCGACCTGCTTGCCGAGATCGTCGACCGCGGCTTCGACAGCCTGCCACGTCGGCCCAGTGACCACCAGGGAGGGCCCCAGATTCCTATCGTCAACAACTGCTACCGTCGGCGTCGTGTCGGAGCCGGGCGGGAGTTCGGACAATATGCCGGCAAGTTCCGAAGCCGCGCCGGCGATCACATTGGCCTCGCCTGCGCCTGCCATCGGCAAGGCGGCTTCGGAAACGGCAAAAGACTGGTTGGGCATGTTGGCCATCAGCGCCAAGCTCTGGGCAAGTCTTATGACAACTGGCGTCGTGGCCGCCTGCTGGGCGGCGGGCACCACGAAATTAAACTTCGTGGCGCCGAAACCGTTCACGCCGATCGCGCGAACGTCTTCGACACGCTTCCAGCGTGCAACGTCACCGCCCTCAAATGTAAGGTAGGTCTCCTCGGGTTCGATCTGGGTCCAGAGTTCATAGGTGGATTCGATGGTGCAGTCCGTACGGTGACGCTGTACCGCCTCGACAGAGACATCGTTCATGCCGGCATGAAGCAGCCCTGGGGGGACCTCTGCGGTCAGGCCGGAGGGATTGTCCGGCGAGGCAATCGGTGCGTCCACGAGACGCGTGCCGTTGATCGTCAACCTGAGATGCGAAATCTCCGGCGCCACGATAATCGCGTTCTGATAGCCGATATTGAGCGTCGCCTTCGCGGCGGCTTGTTCCGGGGTCAGATAGATCGACCATGAGCGCCGGGCGTATTCGCCGGGCAATACCAGTTCGGAAAAGGGTATGAGATAGCGGCGCGCCGGATCGACCCGGGCGGTCGCTGCGGGTGTCGGCTGAGCGGGCGGCTCGGCGGCGAGCCGAGGCGCTGCAGGTTCAAAGCGCAAGGCTGGCCGGATAGCGTCCGGGGCTTCGGGCGTCGCAGCGGGTGGAGACGTTGGTTGCTGGGGCGCCGGCGCTGCTGGGGGCGTCGAGCGCTCCGGCGACATGTCGAATGGACTGATCTGCGCGGCCGCGGGGATGACGGCAGCCAGGGTCAGACAAAAAGTCGTGACGGCCGCCCTCACGAGCGTCGCTCCGCGAGTTGCGGGGCTGATGGTTGCCGCCGGGCCTTAAATGTGCGGCCGAGATAGACCAGTCCGCGATATGTCTGGAAGAAAGCCAGGCGCAGGAAGCGCGCCGTTCCCCTGATGAGGCCGGGATTGCCGCGCCGCGACAGTTGGAACTGCTCCCATTGCTTCGAGTTCGCGAACAGCAGGTCGGCGACCAGGCGATGGTGATTTGCCTCGCTCGGCTTGTACTGGCAGCCTACCGCTATGGAGTCGGAGGTCCGCTCGAAGTTGCGCACGACGACGGGAAGGATGCCCTCGGTCGCGTCGGCAAATTTCTTGAAACGAATCTCCGAGACATTGCCCTTGGCGAACTCGTCGAGCCCGGCGCCGAAGACGAGGACGCGGGCGCCGTTCACCGAGACGTCTTCTATGGTCGCCTTCACCCACTGCTCGCCGATCTTGAAATCGCAGCGCCGGCTGACCCTTACGCGCCGCGACGAGGTACGCTCTCCGCGCTCCGAGACGACGCCGAGCGCGGCACCCGCCATGATAAGGTTGATGAGATTCCAGCCGCCGACGACAAGCGTGACGTCAGTTTTGAAGGGTTCCGCGTAGACTTTGTAGACCGTCATCGCGACCCCAAGCAGCAGGACGCCAAAGATGATGAAGAAGGGCATGCCAATCTCGGAGATGCGGCTGGCCGAGATCGCTTCGTCCTTTGCGGTCACCTTGAAGGTCGGCTTGCGCGGATTGAGGATGACGGAGACGACCGCAGGCAGGAGGTGCACCGTCTGCACATATTCGTAGAGCTCGGAAATCCACGGCCAGCGGAAGGCCCCGTAGAGATAATTCTGCATCATCAGATTCACGATCATGTAGGCCAGCGTGTAGGCCATGAACTCGCCGCCGGAGGCCGTGAAGATCTGCAGGTCGAAGAAGAGGTAGAAGAGCGGCGCGACAAGGAAGATGGCGCGCGGAAACGGGAACAGCCAGAACAGCGTCGACGACGCGTAGCAGAGGCGCTGCGGCAGCGACAGGCCGCGTTTCAGCGGCGGGAAGCGGAAGCGCAAGATCTGCATCATTCCTTGCGCCCAGCGGCTGCGCTGACCGATGAAGCTCGCGAAGGTCGCGGGCTGCAGGCCTGCTATCAGCGGCTTGTCGACATAGATGCTGTTCCATCCACGCGAGTGGAGCTCGACCGCGGTCTCGCAATCCTCGGTGATCGAGATGCCGCTGAAGCCGTTTGTCTCGAGAAGCGCCTCCCGGCGAAGCACCGCTGCCGAGCCGCAAAAGAAGGAGGCGTTCCACTTGTCCAGGCCGCGCTGGATGATGCCGTAAAACATCTCGTTCTCGGACGGCATTTTTTCGAAAGTGCGCAGGTTGCGCTCGACAGGGTCGGGATTGAGGAAGAAGTGAGGCGTCTGGACGAGAAACAGCCGTGCATCCTCGTCGAAGTACCCGACGGTTTCCTTCAAGAAATCCTGGGCTGGTGCGTGGTCCGCGTCGAAAACGGCGACGAGTTCGCCGGTCGAATGGGCGAGCCCATTGTTGAGATTGCCGGCCTTTGCGTGCTCGTTGCG
>VFQN01004779.1_pt1 | contig 17427 bp, 17 predicted proteins | sample 3512371 | NCBI WGS metagenome assembly VFQN01 (sample SAMN10412370, study PRJNA504923) | tailings metagenome | isolation source: Replicate 2 from Balatoc abandoned mine | place: Philippines: Itogon, Benguet | collected 2017-08-28 | reverse complement strand
CCGCACAGTGTTCCGCGATCGCTTCAAGGCGCTGCGCCACCTGTTCCTCGCCTGCGACGGGGTCAAGCCGGATCTCGGCACGGTGGACGAGTGCTTCGATGTCGTCCGCGCGATCGCGTTCGTCGGCCGCTATCGCGACGCCTACGAGAAGGACCCGTCGACGCTCGGTCCCAACATCCGGGCGAACTACGAGCTCGGTGCCAAGATGGGCATCGCGGATGTCGCCTGGTCGCATCTCGAGCAGACGCGCATCTACCGCAAGTTCCAGGAGCTCTATCGCGACTACGATCTCGTGCTCGCGCCGACGGTGCCGGTATCGCCGTTCCCATGGACGCAGCTCTACCTGAGCGAAATGAACGGCAAGCCACTGCGCAACTACTACCATTGGCTGTCGCTGACCTACGTCGTCACGCTCGCGACCAATCCCGCGATCTCGATTCCCTGCGGCGTCGATCATGCCGGCTTCCCGTTCGGTCTGCAGGTCGTCGGCGGCGCGCGTAAGGATGCGTTCGTGCTGTCGGCGGCGCACGCCATGGAGCAGGCGTTCAACGCGAAGCCGGAGCTCAAGCGTCCGCTTCCCGATCTGACGAAGCTCCTCGAGCCGACCTCGGCGCTCAAGTCCATCGTGACCGCACCGCCGAAGCGGACGGATATGAAGTAACCAATGGTTCTTTACACACTCGCTGCCGCGCTACTGCTCGGTCTGCTGCGGCTGCGGGTGTGGATCCTGCCGCCGTTCGTGATCGCGGCTGTGGTCGTCCATCTCGGCGTCGGATCGGACTGGAACTTCAGCACCTGGAAGCCCTTCAACAATCCGATCTTCATCGATCTCGTGTTGAAACTGCTGCTGGCCAATCTCGTCGCGACCGTGATCGGCTACACGGTGGGGCGGTTGATCGCGGCTGTCATGGGATGGCTCGGAAGGAAATTCCGGACGCCGATGGAATAGCGCGGCGTCAGCGCCGCGCGACCGGCCGGCCGAGCGCCGCGCCGATGATCTCGACGCCACCCTCGATCGTTTGCGCCCACGTCAGCGGGCAGCGGGGATGCGGGCCGAACTGCGGGCGGCGCTCCTCGACCAGCAGCGAGGTCGGCAGATGCACGAAACCGACCCGTGTGTCGTGCGCGCGCCGCCGGGCGAGATCGAGCGCCGAGTAGAGCGCGGCGTTGCAGAGATAGGCGCCCGCATCGCGCGACACGTAGGCGGGGAGGCCGCGCGCGCGCAATCGCGCGACGATCGCCGTCACCGGCACGGTGCTCGTGAGATAGCTTGCGCCGTCCTCGCGCAACGACGGCCCGAACGGGAATGCGCCGGCCGCATCGGGCATCAGAACGCAACGGTTCACCCCACGCTGCTCGATCTCGAACCCGCGCGCACGCGACGAGACGCCGAAATGCAGCGCCACCGTCGGCGCCAGCGTCTCATAATGCGCGCCAAGATGATCGATGCCCGCCGACCATTCGGTCGGCAGCGTCCGCACCGCGAAGTCGATGCCCGGAAACGCGACGCGTGCGGCTTCCGCGATGCGCGGCACTAGCAGTGACGTCGCATTCGCCGGCACGCTCGGAAACGGCCCGAAGCCGGTCAGCAATACGTTTGTGCGGCCGCCTGCCATCTGCGATCCGTCACGCCTCCGCCTGACCGCCGCGCCCGCCGTGCAGCACGCCGATGACTTCCTCGACCGCGCCGCCGGGTGTCAGCCGGCCGAGCCGCACCTCCGCCTCGAGCCGGCCGAGCCGCTCCATCACGTCGGGTCGCCCGCGCACCTCGTCCATCAGCCGGTCGGCGAGCATGTCGTGCATCCACGTCACCGCCTGCGTCTGGCGCCGCGCGAGGAATGCGCCGTTGCCGGTCATGATGCGCTTGTGCTGCTCGATCTTGTCCCAGAGCACATCGAGACCGCGATTGTCGATCGCCGAGCAGGTCAGCACCGGCGGATGCCAGCTCGGCGTCACCGGCGTCAGCAAGTTGAGCGCACCCTGGTACTCGGCGGCCGAGTGCGTCGCGCGGTTGAGGTTGTCGCCGTCGGCCTTGTTGATGACGATCATGTCGGCGATCTCGATGATGCCCTTCTTGATGCCCTGGAGGTCGTCGCCGCCACCTGCCAGCAACAGCACCAGGAAGAAATCGACCATCTCCGCGACGGCCGTCTCCGACTGGCCGACGCCGACCGTCTCGACAATGACGACGTCGTATCCCGCGGCCTCGACGAGCAGCATCGTCTCGCGAGTGCGCCGCGCGACGCCGCCGAGCGTGCCCGAGGTTGGCGAGGGGCGGATGAACGCGCGCGGGCTCGCCGAAAGCCGGCTCATGCGTGTCTTGTCGCCGAGGATCGAACCTCCGGTGCGCCGCGACGTTGGATCGACGGCGAGCACGGCGACGCGCCTGCCGGCGTCGATAAGGTTCATGCCGAGCTGGTCGATTGTTGTCGACTTGCCGACGCCGGGCACGCCGGTGATGCCGATGCGATGCGCCTTGCCGGTCTCAGGCAGCAGCTCCTGCAGCAACGCCTGCGCACGGGCCCGATGCGAGGGCTTGGTGCTCTCGACGAGCGTGATAGCGCGCGCGAGTGCCGCGCGATCGCCGGACCGGATGCGGTCCGCCAGTTCGCCGAGCGCAAGGGTGTCGAAGGATTGCCGGGCGAGCGTTACGACCTCGCGTTCAGGTGACTCGCGGTCCACTGGCTCAGCGGGGGGGCCGCCTGCCACCATTCAGAAGCACCACAGGCGGCTGCCGAGCGCCGCCAGATCGACCAGCAGCGCCTCGCCGCGCACCGTCACGAGATACAGCGCGCCGAGCATGAGGCTGGCAAGCGCCAACGTGAGGCCGACGCGCACGGGGCGTGGCATCCGCGCCGTCGCATCCGCTTCCGGTGTGTCCATCGTCGAGGACATGCGGTTCACTCCTCAGGCCGTGCGGCTCACTCTGCCGGTTGCATGGCCAGCCGTGCGACAGGACGCTCCCGGATCGGCAAATGGATCAGTGCCGCGAACAGCGCCAGTGCTATGCACATCCACCACATCGTATCGTACGACTTGGTCGCGTCATAGAAGATTCCAGCCAGCCACAGCCCCATGAACGACCCGAGCTGATGGGACAGGAACACGAAGCCGAACAACATCGACATCCACTGGGTGCCGAAGAAGATGCCGACCAGCGTCGAGGTGAGCGGCACTGTCGACAGCCAGAACAGGCCGAGCAACGCGGAGACGCCGATGATCAGCCACGGGGTCAACGGCAGGAACAGCAGCCCGAGGAACGCGAACGCGCGCATGAAGTAGATGAAGCTCAGGCCGACGCGGCGCTCCACGTGCTTGGTCGACTGCCCGGCGAGAAACGTCCCGATGATATTGGCGATGCCGACCGCCAGCGCCCACACGCCGACCCACGACGGCATGCCGAGATCGGCGACGAACGCGGGGAGATGGACAACCGCAGACGAAGAAGCCCGAGGTCAGCAGCCAGAAGCTCGGATGGGCGAATGCCTCGCGGAACGCTTCCACGAGCGTTTGCGACTTCACCGCGCCGCCGTCATGCGGGGCCGGGCTGCCCTTGAGCGGCAAGGCGAGCGGCAGGATCAGCAGGCACGTCGCCGAGATGGCCATCAGGCTCGACTTCCAGCCGATCGTCTCGATGAGGATGTGCGCATAGGGGAATGCAATCAGGCTGCCGATACCGGCTGCCATGCCGAGGGAGGCGATGGCCGCGGCGCGTTTCTCCGGCGGCGCAGCGCGACCGATGGTGCCAACCAGCGCCGGCGCCCCGGTGCCGGCGACGCCCGCGCCCGCGAGCAGGCCGGCGATGTAGAGATCCATCGGGCTCTGCGCCGTCGCCATCAGGTAGAACGACGTGACCGTCGCGAGCCCGCTGACGGCGAGGACGCGGCCGGCGCCGAACTTGTCGGCGACGGCACCGGCGACGATCGTGAGCGCACCCCACGTGAGGTTGGCGATCGCCATGGCGTTGGAGAACGGCTCACGGCCAACGCCAAGTTCGTCGGAAAGCGGCTTCAAGTAGAGCCCCATGACTTGGCGGAGACCCATCGCCAGGCCGACGATGGTGCCGGCGGCGAGAAGGACCAGCCAGAGCGGACGGGCAGGCCGTCCGGCGGCGATGGCTTGAGCTGTCATTGTGTCGTCCTGACCAGCAGCTCACCGGCCACGCCCTAAGATCGGGGGGCGCGCAGGGTGAGGCGAGTTCAATGCGCTTTTTCAGCGCTTCTTATGCCCTGTCGGAATAGGCATGTCGACATCGCAGCGGCGCCGGAGACACGCGCCAGCCATGCACCGCTCGACCTTCAAAAAAACGTGCTCAGGAACCCCGCGTGAGTCCCGCCTGCATGCGCTCGAGCGCAGCGCGGAGACCGTCGTCCGGGATCGCGGCGACCAGCGGCGCCGTCGCGCTACGATCGAAAGCACGACGAGGGGGGCGCTTGGCGGTCGCCTGCGCAGCTTCGGCGGCCGGCGGCAGAGCGCCTTCGACAGGCGCCTGAGTGATGCGGATCTCGGCGACGGCCCGGTAGCCGAAATGCGCGTTGATCCGCTCGATGATCTGGCGGGCCTTGTACTGGACGTCGATGCCACGACCGAGGTCGACCCTGAGGATCAGCGTGGCGCCCTGACGCTGCGGCCCGGCTTCGCCCTCCGTGTCCTGGGTGGCGCGCGGCCACTTGAGGCGATCGGGAGCGGTGTAGCGGGCGAGATCGGCGCCGGCGATCGTCGCCCAGTCGGTGAGCAGCGTCGCAGTCGAAAAACCGAACTTCTCGAAGGCTTTACGGGTGAGACCGGGTATCATCGCGCCGACGGCCTTGGCGCTCGCGGCGGCGGCATTCGCCCGCGCGGCAGTGGCGGCGCGCCAGGGTGCCGAGTAGCGTGCGGAATATGGCGGGCGGCGTTGCGGCATTGATGCTGCGGCGCTTCGCGTCTCGGTAAATGCGGCCATTCTGTCAGCGCCTTCAGTGTCAATTCTACCGAGTCGTGGTTAACATCGGGTTAATGATTCGGCTCCTGGGCGCGGGGCGATGGCATGACCGCTGCGGCAAGACTGCAACACATCTGGCCGTCACCCGGTGCCGGCACCGTTGCGGCCCTGCTCGACTGGTACGACCGCGAGCGCCGCGACCTGCCATGGCGCACGGCGCCTGGCGCCTACGCCGATCCCTACGCCGTCTGGCTGAGCGAGATCATGCTCCAGCAGACGACCGTAAAGACCGTCATTCCCTACTTCCTGAAGTTTCTCGCCCGCTGGCCGACCGTTGCCGACCTTGCCCGGGCCCACCTCGACGATGTGCTGACCACATGGGCCGGCCTCGGCTACTACAGCCGCGCCCGCAACCTCCACGCCTGCGCGATCGCGGTTGTTGAAAACTATGGCGGCGCGTTTCCCACAACCGAGGCGGAGCTGCTCGAGCTGCCCGGCATCGGCCCCTACACTGCCGCCGCCATCGCCGCGATCGCCTTCGGCCGCCGCGCAACGCCGGTCGACGGCAACATCGAGCGCGTCATCGCCCGGTTGTATGCGGTCCGCGAGCCCGTCCCCGGCGCCAAATCCGAACTGCGCCGCCTCGCGACCTCGCTGACACCCAAGAAGCGCGCCGGCGACTTCGCGCAGGCGATGATGGATCTCGGCGCCACCGTATGCACGCCGCGCAGCCCATCCTGCATGGTCTGCCCGATCGAGCGCGACTGCGCCGCCCACGCGATGGCGATCGAGGCGAGCCTGCCGGCGCGCGTGCCCCGCAAGACCCGGCCCGACCGCTTCGGCGTCGCCTTCCTCGCGTTGAGCGAGGGTGGCCGCATCCTGCTGCGCCAGCGCCCGCCGACCGGGCTCCTCGCCAGCATGATGGAGGTGCCGTCGACCGAGTGGACCGAGATGCAGCCGGTCAAGCGCGAGGCGCTGCGCCGCGCGCCGGTGCGGGCCGACTGGTGGCCGGTGACGGGGAGCGTCGTGCATGTCTTCACGCACTTCCGGCTCGACCTGATCGTCTACCGGGCGCTCGTGCGCGATGAATCGGTCATCGACCTGTGGGCCGAGCCCGAGCGCTGCCGCTGGGTCCACCGCCGCGACCTCGATGACGTCGCGCTGCCGAGCGTCATGCGAAAGGTGATCGCGCACGCGCTCCCGACGGATTGATCTGAGAGCGTAAGCACATGATGTCACGCATCGTGAGTGGAACCGAGGGCTATGCGGGCGAAGCCGACGCCCTTGCTCGGCAGTATGAAAGCGTCACTTTCGACGAGACGCACCGCCCCTACCTTCATCTCATCCCGGCTGCGCCGTCTCGCGTCCTCGACATCGGCGCCGGAACGGGGCGCGACGCGGCTGGGCTCGCCGAGAGGGGCCACACGGTGGTCGCCGCCGAGCCGACAGCGGAAATGCGCGCGCACGCGATGCGGCTCCATCCTTCCCCGGCGATCGAATGGGTCGACGACAGCCTGCCTGAACTTGCAACCCTCTCCACACGCCGCGATGCGTTCGACCTTGTCTTGATGAGCGCCGTCTGGATGCATCTCGACGCAGACGAGCGCCGCCGCGCGATGCCGAATGTGGCGGCGCTGGTGCGGCCCGGCGGCACACTGATCCTTTCGCTTCGATATGGACCCGTGCCGGCGGGGCGACGCATGTTCGTAGTAACCGCAGAGGAAACGATTGCGCTCGCTGCAGCCGAAGGATTGGCGCTGAAGATGCGGCTCGACGATCAGCCGGGCGGTTTCGGCCGCACCGATGTGAGCTGGACGAAGCTGGTGCTGGTGAAAGGCACTTAGGCGAACACGCGCAAGTGCCGAAGCATGTCCTGACCGACCGACTCGACGAGTTCGGCAGCCGTCATGTGTTTCGCAAGCCGCGCCGATTGGCCTGCATAGAGTGCGGTGAGCTCCCGGTTTCCGCTCGTGCCGAGCGGCGAGGTGACAGCATGCTGTAGCGGGAATGCGAGTGGCCTCAGTCCAGAGTCGACGATATCGTCGATCAGCTTGTTGCGGATCAGACGGGCCGGCCGGCCCGTGACAGTGTCGGTCACGATTGTGCCGGCCTCATCCGCTTCGGCGAGCGCGGCGCGATGGGCGTCGTAGACATTGGCCTCCTCGCAGCGGAGGAACGCCGTGCCAATCTGGACCGCGCTGGCGCCAAGCACGATCGCCGCAGCCGCCCCTCGTCCGTCCGCCACACCGCCAGCCGCTATGACCGGCACATTCACCGCATCGACGATCTGCGGCAGCAGCGAGAACAAGCCCGCCTGCTGGCTGATATCGACTCCGGTGAAGGTCGCGCGATGGCCACCGGCCTCAGTGCCTTGCGCGATCACCGCGTCGACGCCTGCCCGTTCCAGTGCACGCGCTTCGGCGACGGTGGTTGCGCTCGAAATAATGAAGATGCCTGCGTTCCTGATTGCGGCGACAATTTCGGGTGCCGGCAAGCCGAAATGGAAGCTCACGAGGTCGGGCTTGACGCGCATCAGCATCGCGAGGTGTTCGGCACTGACATCGCTCGCGGCGCCTTGCGGCTCCGGCACCGGTCCGAGGTCTGCTGCGTCGTAGCGCGGCTGAAGATGCTGCCGCATCGCAGCCCTCTCCTGCTCAGTCGCTTCCGGCTTCGGCCACAACGGGTAGTTGACGTTGAGCCCGCCAGCGCTCTGCTGACGGAAGCCAGCGACGCGACGCTCGGCGTCCACCGCCGAGAAGCCCCACATTCCCAGACCGCCGAGGCCGCCCGCGTTGCTCACCGCGGCCGCCAACGCCGGCGTGCTCATAGAGCCCATCGGCGCCTGCAGGATCGGCCACTTGAGTTTCAATCGCTCCGTCAAGGCATTGCGGGGCCACATGACTCGCTCCAATCATCACTCAAATGCTGAATTGGCGCGCCGATAGTCGTCGGTGTCAACAATGCTCGCTGCGTCGTCGTGCGGATTACGGATCGGACGCGGAGAGCATCGCCGCTGGAATCGCAATTGGAGTAGCGCGCGGCTAACGCCGCGCCATCATCACAGCCTCGGGCGGCGATCGCGCCCAGGCATCACCCTGCTCGCCGGTCTTGCGGCCGACGTCGAACAGAGCCCTCATATAGGCGGGGTCGAACGCCTTTTCGGCCTTGTAGTTGAAGCTCGCCGGAATCGACGCGAGCCGGAACGCTGCACCGTCGCGCTCGGCCATCGCATAGATCAGGTTGATGTCGCCCATGCCCTGGTACTTCGTCAGCGTGAACAGCGAACGCGCGCTGATCGCGAGCACGTTCGATTGCACCGGCTCGTACTCGGGCGCGATCTTGCCGTTGCGGATGACATAGACGGTGCGCCGCGGTGGCGACGAATAGAGCTTGTCGAACGTCTTCAGCGAGAACTGGGACGGTGCGATGAACACCTGACGCGTCGGTCCGCCATCGACGTGCATCTCCTCGAAGATTTTGTTCCCGACACGGACCTTGACATGAACGGGAGGGAAGATGCCGGGCAGCGACGCGGAGGCCAGCAGGACATCGCGGAACAGTTGGGCGGCATCGGCGTCGCGCTCGCTGGCGACTGCGATCTCGCCCATATTCCAGATCATCTGGCGCTGCGCGTCGAGATTGGTCGTGCCGATCAGCAGCAGGCGGCCGGCGCGGTATTCCTGGGCGATCGCTCGCAGCATCTTCCGGTCGACGTGCTTGGCGATCAGATTGCGCAGCGGCGTCGAATCCGCGAGCGCGTCGGCGCCGAGAAGTCCGGCGAGCACCTGCGGCGTCGCGACCGAGCCCGAGTCGAAATTGCTCCACAGCTCGGCGAGCGGTTCGTCATAGGCCGAGCCGAGATAGGCGTACGGGGCGATGAGCGCGCCGGCACTGACGCCGGTTACGACCTCGAAGCGCGGCCGGTCGCCTCGCTTGGACCAGCCGGTCAGCAAGCCGGCACCGAACGCACCGTCCTCCGCGCCGCCGGATAGTGCGAGGTATTCGACGTGCGGCCTGCCGTTGCGCACGGTGGCATTGGCAGCGAGGCGCTTCACGTTCGGCATGTGCTGCTGCACGAAGGTGAGGATGTCCTTGGGGACCTCGTCGCCCCAGAAGCGCGTGGCGCCGACAATCGGGACCTCCGCATGCTCCACGAGTTTGACGGGCACGGCCTGTCGATCGCCCGCCGCGCACGCGCACAGAAGCACCGCAAACAAACCGATGACTATGACGCGAACCGGGCTCGACCGACGCAACCGCTACCCCCACCCCATTCGAAATTCCAGGGAATGCTGGCCATTATAGTCGAGCGGCGCCAGCCCCTCCGGCAAGTCATACCGCTGTCCACATCCAAAGAAAACAACCGTGGCCTGACAGCCACACGAGGGACCGCCGAGCGAAGCTTATGAGGCCTCGCGCGAAAAGTCGAAGTAGCGGTCCATACCGCCCTCGATCAGCTCCGACAGGACCCTGGTGAGATAGCCGGGTCCGGCAAGGATGTCCCGACTGTCGTGGCAGTAGGCATTGATCAGGAATGCTAGCAGGTTGATGCGCTCCGCTGCCGACAGCGAGGCAACCGCGCCAAGATCGGCGAGCCTCGGCGAGGCTAAGCCGGACAGGTTCGACGAGCCGAGCGTGATGACCGGCTTTCCCGCGAGCAACGCCGTGAATCCGATCGCCGAGGAGACTGTCGCGACGGCGTCGACGGCATCGAGCGCCAGCTCCGATTTGCCCTGGGTCCATGCCTCGGGCAACAGCAGCAGGTTCGGAAACTGCTCGGCGATCGTTTCCTCGACCGCCCGCGAGAGCCGAAAGACCGGGTGGTAGGTCGCGATCGCGCGCCAGTCCGGCGGGAGCCCTGACAGCCAGCGCATGAGAAGGCCGTCGAGGGCCGTGGCTGTGCTCAGCCCTTCGAGCGTCAGCCAATCGGGTGGCTGAAGAGCGAGCATAACCACGGGGCGATCTTCGGCAGCCGAAGTGATCCAGTCTCCGATCTGCGCGCTGTCCGGGTGGCGATCGACGGCGTCCCTGAAGTTTGCAGACCACCACGATGTCGCCCGCGCCGACACCGTCTCGGGGAGCGACAGCGCCCGGATCCGCGCGGCCTCGGTTACCAGCAGGCTCTCGGTCTGATGGCCATTGTTGTCGAGAAAGAAGCCGGCGGCGCCGCCGGTGCGGGGTAGCGGCTGCAGCTCGGTAAAGAAGACGTTCGTGCGTGATCGCAGGCTCTGCAAATACCTGTTCTGACTGAAGCTGATTGCGACGTCCGGCCGATGCGCATCGACCGCGGCCGCCAGCGCCTGCTGCAACGGCAGATTCCCGGGTGGGGCGTCGGCGGGCCGTGCGAGATCCTGCCAGTAGGAAACGCGGTCCATATCGAACGGTGCCAGCACGTCCGCCGGCCGCACCGCGATGAGATCGACGTCGCCGCCGACCTCGGCCTCGAAGGCTCGGCAGAGCCAGGGGCTCGACATGAGGGCAAACGTCGGCCCGTGGCTATCCACGCGCTGCGCGCGGACCATGTCCGATATCCACCAGAGCCATTGCTGCAGGGCGAAGGGATCGAAGCGAAAGGTAACGGGCTCCACATAAAAGAGGATCTTCATTGTGCCCTGTTCCGTCGATCAACCGTTCGCGTCACTCGCGCGGCTGGGTCCGGCGCACGAGAAGGGCCAGCGGGATCGCCGATGCCGACATCAAGGTGTAGAGGAAAAAGGCGTTGGTGTAGGCGATCATCGCGGCCTGGCGATTGATCTCCCTGGAAATCACCGCGAGCCCCGCCAGGCTCTCTACGTTCCAGCCGCCCATCACCGGCTGCAGCATGAGCTGCTTGCTGAACGGCGAGATATTCTCGACCAGGCGGCTGTAGTTGGCCCCCGTCGCCCGCACCACCAGCGCCACGCAGATCGAAATGAAGAAACTCGATGCGATGTTGCGCATGAGATGGAACATCGCGGCGGCTTCGGTCCGTGATCGCGACGGCACCGTCCAGAATGCAGTCGTCGCGATCGGCGCCCAGATCAACCCGACGGCGGTTCCCTGCAGAAAGGCATTGAAGGCGAATGTGACGAAACCGACGTCGAGATTGATCGCCATCAGCCACAGGCCGGAGACCACCTGGACGCCGAACCCGATCACCATCGTCACGCGCGGGTCCAGACGGCCGGCGAACATGGCGAGAAAGAATCCGGCGGCGACCCCGACGCCGCGCCAGCCGACGATGATGCCGATCAGGCGGTCGGTATAGCCGAGGTGCGACTGCAGCAGTGGCGGCAGCAGCACCATCGGCGTGAAGTTCAGCATCCCGAACACGCCGACCAGCAGAATACCGAGCGCAAAGTTGCGGTCGAGCAGGAGGCGCAGGTCTAGGAACGGCGACTTGGCCGTCAGGCTGTGGGCGAGAAAGACGTAGAAGGCGACGAGGCCGACGAAGGTCGCGACCGTGATCTCGGTCGACTCGAACCAGTCGAGCCGCTGGCCGCGCGACAGGATGATCTGCATCGCCGCGATCGCGATCGACAGCGACATGAAGCCGGTCCAGTCGAGCGACACTGGCCTGCTGTCGTCGTCAGCCGGCAGGATCAGGCGGGCTCCGACCGTGGCGAGCATCGCCACCGGCACGATCATGTAGAAGCCCCAGCGCCAGCCGTAGTAGTCCGAGAGTACACCGGCCAGCATCGGCCCGAGAATCGGCCCCGCCGTGTTCGCCATGCCGAACACCGAGATCGCCATCGCGTGCTGGCGGCGGGGAAAGGCGTCGAGGATGAGCGACTGGCCGAGCGGCAGCAGCGGCGCGCCGAACGCGCCCTGCAGGATGCGCCACATGATGAGATCGTCGAGTGAATGGGCAAGCCCGCACAGCAGCGACGCGACCGTGAAGCCGGCAAGACTCCACACCATGACGGCGCGGCGCCCGAACGAGCTGATCAGCCACCCCGACATAGGCGTGACGACGGCGGTCGCGAGGATGTTGAAGGTCACCGTCCAGGAGATCTCGTCCTGGGTCGCCGCCATCGCGCCCTGCATCTGCGGCAGGATCGCGGTCGCGGTGAAGGTCGCGGCGTTGTAGGCGGCCGAGCTCAGCACCACGATGAACAGTACGAGCTGGCGGCGCGTCGCCGAGAGCTCGATGACGGGGACGTCATCCGCGCTCATCGTGGTCATCTGGGTCCGAGTCCTCGACTACGAGACCATTTATCGCTGCGCAGCACCCGCCGCGCGTCAGCGCAGCGGAAAGCCGAGCGCGATCAGGGCTTCCTTGAGCTTCTCGCGACCGTTTAAGGCCTTGATCGTCGCCATCCGGCCGATGACGCGCTGCGTCCAGGTGTAGGCCGACATCTCGTTGCGGCGAGAGAATTCCTCGAGGCGGGCATCGTACGCGGCGCGATCCTGCGCCTCCGTGCTCGCGTCGTAGCGGTCGCGATGGAGGATGACGCTCTGCGGCAGCCGCGGCTTCACCTCGGCGGCGCTCTCGGGCTTCGGGTAGCCGACGCAGAGGCCGAACACCGCGGTCGCGCCCGGCGGCAACTCGAGCAGCTCGGCGATGCGCTGGACGTTGTTGCGCATGGCACCGATATAGACCGTCGAAAGGCCCAGCGACTCGGCGGCCACAACCGCGTTCTGCGCCGCGAGCGCGGCATCGATCGCCGCGACCAGGAACGTCTCGAAATAGGGCAGCGCCTCGAGCGTCTTGCCCTCGGCGCGCGACAGACGCTCGTTGCGCGACAGGTCCGCGAGCCACACGAGATAGAGCGGGCACTCGACGATGTGCTGCTGTCCGCCGGCGATCTTCGCCATCTCCGCGCGCTTCGCCGGATCGGTCACCTCGACAACGGACCACGTCTGCAGATTGGAGCTGGTCGCGGCCGATTGCGCTGCGGCGATCATGGTCTCGAGCGTTCCCGGCGGCACCGGATCCGACTTGTATCCGCGCACCGAGCGATGCTGCAGAAGCTCCGAGATGACGTCATTCCAGGGGAGGCTGCGCGCCCCAGTGGGAGTGCCGTAGCGCGCGGCAAGCGCATGGCTTTGCGCCGCGGGCGGCGGATCGATGGCGTTCATGGGCTTTTCCCGGAGTGTGGCGGTGGCTATGTCTGGACACATTCGACCAGACGCGCCCCGCCTTGTCCATACGCGCCATCTGCAGGGACCCCATGCGCAAGCGGCTCCCGAAGGGACGCCTCAGGCCTTGCGCATCGCCGCGAGACCGCGCTCCAGGTCGGCGATCAGATCGGCGGTCGCCTCGAGGCCGACTGACAGGCGGATCATGCCATCGGTGATCTTGAGCTCGGCCCGCGCTTCCGGCTTGAGGCGCTGGTGCGTCGTCGTCGCCGGATGGGTGACGATGCTCTTCGCATCGCCAAGATTGTTGGAGATCTTCGCGATCTGCAGCGCATTGAGGAACGCGAATGCCGCGCGCTTGCCGCCGTCGACATCGAACGTGATGATCTGGCCACCCCCGCTCATCTGCCGCCGCGCCAGCGCCGCCTGCGGATGGGTCTCGCTACCGCAATAGAGGACTCGCGAAATGCCGGCCTTGCCGGTCAGCGTCGCCGCGATGCGCGCTGCGCTCTCGCACTGCGCACGCACGCGCACCGGAAGTGTTTCGAGGCTCTTCAGCAGCACCCACGCATTGAACGGGCTCATCGACGGGCCGGTCTGGCGCAGGAAGACCTGGAGGTGATCCTTGATGAACTTCTCCGAGCACAGGATGAGACCGCCGAGGCAGCGGCCCTGGCCGTCGATGTGCTTGGTCGCCGAGTAGATGACGACATCCGCACCGAGCTTGAGCGGCTTCTGCAGCAGCGGCGTTGCGAAGACGTTGTCGACGAAGACGAGCGCGCCGGCGGCGTGTGCGAGCTCCGACACGGCCTTGATGTCGACGAGGTCGAGCGTCGGGTTGGCCGGCGTTTCGAAGAATACGGCCTTGGTCTTCGGCCCGATCGCTGCCTTCCATTGGGCCAGATCCGTGCCGTCGACGAGAGTCGAGGAGATGCCGAAGCGCGGACAGAGGTCCTCGACCACGTAGCGGCACGAGCCGAACAGCGCCTTCGCGGCGACGATGTGATCGCCGGCGCTCAGGTAGCTCAGCAGCGCTGATGTCACCGCCGCCATGCCGGTCGCGGTCGCGCGCGCCGCCTCGGCGCCTTCGAGCAACCGGATGCGCTCCTCGAGCATGGCCGTCGTCGGATTGGAGAACCGTGAGTAGATGAACCCCGGGTCCTCGTCCTTGAAGCGGGCCTCGGCCTGCTCGGCGGTGGCGTAGATGTAGCTCTGCGTGAGGTAGAGCGCTTCCGACGTCTCGCCGAACGGCGAGCGCATGGTGCCGCCGTGGACGAGCTGGGTCTCGGGAAGCCAGTCGGCGGGATTGCTCGGGGCGGCCGGCGCGGACATCTGCGGGTCTCCTTGACACGGGGCCGTCATGCGACGGGCCCCAGGAAAACAAAAAACCGGCGTCGTGGTCACCCGTATGAATGCCGGGCGCGACCAGGAAACCGGTTCCGCACGGCCATTTTAGCGAGTTGTTTAACGTGGCTGCAAGCCGGCCGGCCAAATCACCACGACGTCAGGAGTTGGGATTACCGCATCGGCAGGCTTGGCGTCAATGGGTGGATGGGCTATGCGCGAGCCAGCGAGGGTGGGGGGAGTCCTGCCTAAGGCGGGCAGGAGTCAATGGGAGCCGGCATGGCGAAAGCCCAGACTAAAGCGCGGGCAAAGACGAAGCGGCAGACCGGCATCCTGCCGATCCAGGACATCCGCGTGCTGGTGGAAGAAGGCGCGCTGCTGGCCGATGCCGCTTTCGGCACGACGCAGATCCAGCCGGCGAGCCTCGATCTGCGCCTCGGCGCGAAGGCCTATCGTGTGCGTGCGAGCTTTCTCCCGGGTGCCGGCACCGAAGGCGGCGCGGGCGTCAAGGACCGCCTCGCCGATCTCGCGCTGCACGAGATCGATCTCACCAAGGGCGCCGTGCTCGAGACGGGGTGCGTCTACGTCGTGCCGCTGCAGGAGAGCCTTGCACTGCCGCCCGACGTCTCTGCCTCCGCCAACCCCAAGAGCTCGACAGGGCGTCTCGACGTCTTCACGCGCGTGATCGCCGACGGCGTCTCTTCGTTCGATACGATCCCAGCCGGCTACACGGGCGCGCTCTACGCCGAGATCTGCCCGCAAACCTTCCCGATTGTCGTGCGGCGCGGCTCGATGCTGAGCCAGATCCGCTTTCGCGTCGGCGATCCTGTCGAGAAGGATGCCGACCTCACGGCGCTTCACGCCAAGCACATGTTGGTGAATGGCGGAGCTGCGGCCGACATAAAGGGCGGCATCGCGCTCTCGGTCGATCTTACCGGCGACAAGAATGGTCTGGTTGGCTATCGCGCGCGCCGCCACACCGGCCTCGTCGACGTCGATGCGCCGGGCGCGTGCGCGCTCGCCGATTATTGGGAGCCGATCGTGATCGCGCGCGGCAAGGTGCGTTCGCCGCGCCTGATCCTAGACCCCGACCAGTTCTACATTCTCGCGTCGAAGGAAGCGGTGCACGTTCCGCCCACGCACGCCGCCGAGATGATGCCGTTCAACCCGCTTGTCGGCGAGTTCCGCGTCCACTACGCGGGCTTCATGGACCCGGGCTTCGGACATGCACCTGCCGGCGGCGCCGGCGCGCGCGTGGTGCTCGAGGTGCGCAGCCACAAGGTGCCGTTCGTGCTGGAGGACGGCCAGATCATAGGCCGCCTCATCTATGAGCGGATGTCGTCGCGCCCCGATGTCCTCTACGGCACCGACCTCGGCTCCAACTACCAGGCGCAGGGTCTGAAGCTCTCGAAACACTTCCGCGCCTGACGCTTCAGTACACCGAGACCGGCTCGCATTTACGAAGGTGGAACGGCTGGTTCTCCTGGTCGCGTTGCGTCGCCACGGCCGCGCGCACTTCTCGATCTTCTCGCGCTCGGTAAGAGCCGGCAGTGCCCAGTCCCTGCATTATAGGGGTCGAAGATTGCCGCGCCCGACGCCTTGATACCGGTCAATGCAGCGCGCAAGCGACCATTCGATGCTAAAAGCATTGGGCATTAAATGCTGGACGACGCTGCAAAGGAAGGAGCGCGGCATGGACTGGAAGACGATCCTGGTGCAGCTATCGAACCCCCGCCGGACCAACGTCCTGTTGTCCGTTGCCGGCCGCATCGCTGAGCGCTTCAATGCGCATCTCATCGGGTTCAATGTCGCGAATGCGCTCGCCCACATGCCGTCGGCGCCGATGCTGCTCGGCCCTGAGGATCTGGCCGCGTTCCGCTCCATGAACGACGAGGAAGCAGCGCGCCTCAAGGCCGACTTCGACGAGGCGACGCGCGGCCGCGCGTTCGTCGCGGAGTGGCGCAACGTCGAGGCGGCGACCTTCGATACCGCCAGCACCACCATCGCGCACACGCGTGCCGCGGATCTGGTCGTTGCCAGCCAGGCCGATCCGGAATGGGAGCTGTCCGGCATGTTCGATGCGCCGGAGCGGCTGGCACTCGAGACCGGGCGGCCGGTGCTGGTCGTACCTTACGCCGGCACATTCGGCGAGATCGGTAAGCGCGTCGTGATCGCCTGGTCCGGCAAGCGGGAAAGCGCGCGCGCCGTCTTCGACGCCATGCCGCTCCTTAAAGGTGCAGATGCCGTCACCCTGCTCTGCGTCGCCGGCCGGGGTGCGGACGGCGAACCGGGCGCGATCCCAGGCACCGAGATCGCGTCGACGCTGGCGCGCCATGGCGTCAAGGTTACGATCCAGAAGTCGATTGCCGATGAGATCAGCGTCGCCGACGATATCCTCTCGCGCTGCGCCGACCTAAGCGCGGACCTGCTGGTGATGGGCGCCTATGGACACTCGCGCCTGCGTGAGATGGTGTTCGGCGGTGTCACTCGCCATATAGTTCGGCATATGACTGTTCCGACGCTGCTGTCGCATTGAGGCGGCCGGCGCCCGACGCAAGTTCCCGTGAAAAGGAGACGTTCAATGTATGCCCGCATCCTGATCCCGACCGACGGCAGCGAGCTTTCCGACAAGGCGATCGACCACGGACTGGCGCTGGCCAAGGCCATCGGTGCCAAGGTGACGATCCTGCGCGTCACCAGCCAGCCGGCGCCGATGGTCTACGAAGGCGTCGTGGTGGCCCTGCCGACCGAGGAGATCCGCCAGGAGATCGCGAAGAACGTCGAGCAGTACTTCGCGACGGTGCGCGCGAAGGCCGCCAAGGCCGCTGTTGAGACCGAGACAGTCCAGATCGAGAACGACGTGCCCTGGCAGACGATCATCGACACCGCCAAGAGCAAGGGGGCGGGGCTGATCGTGATGGCCTCGCATGGCCGGCGCGGCATTTCCGCGGTGCTGCTCGGCAGCGAGACGCAGAAGGTGCTGACCCACTCGACGGTGCCGGTTCTCGTCTGTCGCTAAGCTTACTGCGTCCGAACAGACCAAATGAAAACCCCCGGTCTTTTGACCGGGGGTTTTGATTGCGTGGAAGCGCTTGCGGCTT